>Ga0316206_1002110_pt1 | contig 14532 bp, 12 predicted proteins | sample 6monthpyrite_MG_FD_204942 | JGI IMG/M metagenome (GOLD analysis project Ga0316206, IMG submission 204942) | Microbial mat bacterial communities from mineral coupon in-situ incubated in ocean water Damariscotta River, Maine, United States -... | ecosystem: Environmental > Aquatic > Marine >...
TCACCAATTTCCTGTAAACGCTCCATCACCAGACGTCGTGCAAAATAAATATCCAGGTTATCTTCGAAATAAACAGACACGTAAGACAGACCGAACAGGCTCACAGAACGAATTTCCCGCACCCCGGGCAAGCCGGCCATGCCAGATTCCACCGGGAAGGTGAGCAGTTGCTCTATATCTTCAGCGGCCAGTCCGTCAGCCTCGGTGTAAATATTCACCTGCACCGGTGTCACATCGGGAAAGGCATCAATGGGTATAGTGCTCACCGCACGCCAGCCAAGAAAAGCCACCACTAAAAAGATAATGATGACCAGAAATTTATAGCGCAGAGACGCTTCAACCAGTTTATTTAACATTCCATCATCCCCTAGTCAGCATCGCCAATCTGTGATTTCAATAACAACGACTTCAGCATGAACATGCCTCTGGTCACGATCTCGTCACCTTTTTTCAGGCCATTTTTTATCTCTATCCAGTCACTACGGGTATCACCGGTTTCAACCAGTTGCGGGTATAGCTCATTACCTTCAAGCCTGAAAACCACCTGCTCGCCATGCAACAAGGTGACCGTCTCTCTGGGAACCGCAATCACCTCAGCTCCCGTCGAGGTTTGCAAGGCGACTTTTACAAATTGACCGGGACGCAATAAAGCAGAATCATTATTCACTTCAACTCGTACCGGCAGTGTGCGGGTGGTTTCATCTATACGACGATGAATTTGCACAACCTGAGCATTTATCCATTTATCACCAAACACATTAATGCGTGCAGCGGTGCCTGGTTGAATATCAATAACATCTTGCGGCATGATTTGTGCCTCCACCCAGAGTCGGGATTCATCACTAATCTCCATCAACAGTTGACCGGGTTCGACGACCTGGCCCAACACAAACTGATCGCTTATCACGGTTCCATTCTGTGAACTCAGCAGGTCAAAAGCTCCTGTGGCTTTTGAAGCGTCATCCTGCTTAAGTAGCGTGTTGATTTGCGATTCGGTCATTCCATAGGCCAGCACATTCGCATAAGCTTGTTGACGCTTTACTTGCGCGTTAATATAACGTTGCTCGGAGACCACCTTGCGCCCCAGTTTTTTTACCCGTCGCCATTCACGATCAGCAACCAGTAATTGCCCCTGAGCTTCTGCCATGTCTACGCTCGAAAGCGTTAATAATTTCTGCCCGATTTTTACGCCATCACCCATGTGTGTTTGACGCTTGATAATTTGCGAACGGATGCGACTGGTAACCTGTGAACTGCGATAAACGTTAATAGTCACTTCGCCGGGCGCAATGATCTCACCTGTCAGCCTCTGACTATCCACTGGCGTGGTAACAATTCCTATAGACTGACGCTCTTCAGCCGTCATTTGTGGTATACCTTGTGCTTCTTCCTCGTTTTCTTCTTCAGCGTAAACGAGGCTGCTGCTCAATAAAAACAGGATTAAAATACGCTTAAAAAAAAGTGTCATAATGTGTTGCTCCAAAATTTAATTTTTAATTTTCAAGACCCAGCCAGGTATTTACCTGACCTGTGGCCAGCAACCAGTCAATCCAGGCCCGCCATAAATCCTGGCGTAGCTCAATGGCGCTGGTACGGGTATTCAAGGTCTGATTAAGCTGCATAAAATATTCGGCGGTGTTGACTTCTCTGGCCTGCCAGAGTTGCTGTATTAAGCTGAGTTGACTACTCAGGCTAGACTGGCCAGTCTGTAACCAGCCATTCCAGGTTTCATGGACTAGTTGATAACGACGCGCTGAAGAAAACAGTTCTGAGCGTACCTTGCGGGCTATATTCTGACTTTCACCTTCAGCCTGGATTAATTCGGCACTGGCAACATCAACTTCAGCACGAAAATTATTACGCACAAAAAGAGGGATGGATAAAGTGACACCAATCAGGCTTTCAGAATCTTCGCGCCCACCACGCAAACCAATGGTTGGATCAGGTCGTTGCTCTCGACTACGCAAATGAATTTTGGCTTTGGCTGCCGCAATCTTTGATAGCTGTTCTTGCAAGATGGGTAACTGATGCAATAATTCATCAATGTTTTCATCGGCCAGGTTTAGAGTTGGTAATGTATCGGGTAATCCCGGCCAGTCACTGCCATCACCATTCACAAGCGTAATCAGTAACTGCTTTGTTTCGATCAACCGACTGGCGGCACGGGTTCTCTGCATACGCGCTTCAGCCAGTGCCAATTGGGCAAGCGTTAACTCTGCCTGACCGAGATCCCCTGCCTGGCGTCGTTTTTCTGCCAGTTCGACAAATCCTTGTAGCAGCTCAATACGTTGTTGTGTCAGCGCATCCATATCACGATGCGTATGGTAATCCGCTAACGCCTGAAGAAGCTCACCCGCCAGTGCCTGCCGTGCAGCCTGCAATTTAGCGATAAAACTGTTTTTCTCATATTGGGCCGCCTGACTGCGTGCACCGCGCTTATCTGACCAGTCGATGGCCTGGGTGATACCCAAACTGCTTGTCTGGATGTCTGTCTTTTCAACGTCCAGCTCCACTTCCGGATTATAGAGTGGCTGGTCGGCGGCCTGTGTCATTGCAATGGCGGCATCCCGTTCTGCCCGTACGGCCTGAATGCCAGGATGACTACTCAGCACCTCATCAATCAGGGCTGAAAGCTGGGGTATGCCGTCTGGGTAATGGCTATTGGTTTTTGGTAACTTATTACCCGTATCTGACCATGCAGCCACCGGTAATAAACAACTCAATAATAATGCAGGTAAAACAAAAAACTTAAACATGAAACGAGTCCTTTTTATCAAAGGGATAACAACAGTCCACGATTAACGTGGCATGACTTGTATAAAAAGACTCAGACTTGTGGAGGTGCTGTAGGCGGTTTGCGCTGCAGAGAATGATAAAAAGAAGGACGGGGTATCACATCAAAGTGACTATTACTAATCTTGATAAATGGGGTGCGATAGCGAATATACAGAAGATGGGCCCAGCCAAAGCAAAATGTATCACAAACATTGCTTTCAGAACCGTCATCCGTCGAGATGTTCGTTACCTGGCTTATATTCTGCCCCGAAACGTTAACCAGCAGAGCACACTCATCCATAGCCCAGGCCATATTGCTCAACAATATGGTTATGACTAATAATGGAATAATGATGCGATGATTAATCATGGCTTTAGTTAGGCTCCCCTGAATCAGAGTGCCGCAAGCACCCGGTTCAAACGCTCAGTGACATCCTGTGCCAATTCATGAACCGCTGGATTTTCGACCAGATCAAGCACCGCCCCCGGGTCCATAAATTCGACATGCACGGCCCCGGCTTCATCCTGACGAACTACGACATTACAGGGCAACAACAGACCAATGGACGGCTCAGCGGTCAGCGCCTTGTGTGCCAGGGGCGGATTACAGGCACCCAGAATTCGGTAGGGTGGCATATCTTCGCCGAGTTTCTTTTTCAATGTTGCTTGCACGTCAATGTCGGTTAACACACCGAAACCTTCTGTTTTAAGAGCCTCGGTCACTACGTCAATAGCTCGCTCAAAGTCCAGAGTAACCGTCTTGCCAAAACCGTATTTTGTTGTCATGTGTATTGCCTCGCTGTTAAGGGTAGATTGAAAATTTGTGTTAATCTGCTGTCAGCAGTTGCCTGAGCTGAGCCGCGTTATTTTCGTCAATTGGGATTACCCGGTGCTCGTCCACAATAAGCGTGGGACAATGCCTAACACTGAACCGCCAGACGAGTTCGGGATGATCCTCTACATCGAAACGCTCGTAACTGAGTCCGAGTACGTTCAACTCTTTTTCCACGTCGATAAAGTGGCAGGTTTTGCTGGTTAATAATAAAATTTTCATTAGAGAGTTCCTCATTAAAGAATTTCTCGCTCAGCGAATAACCGCTTCTACTGCGATTCACAATTCACCCCAGGACCAGGCGTTCTTGATGATATTTTTTTGTTTAGATAATCAGTTCGCGACATCACAAGTACCGCAGATAAAACAAATACAACCTTTCGAAGGTATTTTTCAAGGCAATCAGTTTTTTTGAGCGCCGAGGAAAAATATTCCAGAAAGGTGGCCTGTTATCATTCGCCATGTGCATCCACATGGCATCATTTTCCATATTCAGAATACAGGAGAGCTCATAACGGTAAGTACTCGTTGGCTGAACCGCGTTTAATGCCGCCTTCATGTTTTTGGCTGCCGCTTGTGATCGAAGCTGCGCCATATGCGCCTGGTGCGGGACCCATGGCGGCGGATTCTCATGGTTGGCGCAATCACCGGCGGCAAAGACATTGCTCAGCCCCTTGACCTGTCCGTATTTATCAACTTCGATCTGGCCGCCGACAGAAACGGCAAGGCAGGACTCTCGAACCAGTTTGGAACCGGTTATTCCCGGTGAATAAAGGATTAAATCCGATTCACGTAAGGTTCCATCATTATCCAGCATGCCGCCTTCAACAAATTCCGCCGGCTCGTAACCGTAGTCGAGGATAATTCCACGCTCCTGTAGCCTATCGGTGATGGCACCAGTCTCCCCGGGATTTATATCGGGTGAGAAAAAGTGAAGCTCGAAGTTATCCCGCACCCCTCTTTCTTTTAAGGCAAAATCAAGCAGGCAAGCACACTCGTACATTTGCCCTGCACGACCGGCGACAAAACCATCCTGTTTGTTAATCTTGTATCCCAGATAGATAATTCCCCGCTCCATTGCTTCGAGCCTGTGTATAAATGTTTCCATGCCATCAGGTCCATAACAGGGCGAGAAGGTGTGTTCCTTTGTACCGGGAATATCATCCTTCAAAAAATCAGGCCCGACTCCTAGAAATAAGGCGTCATTTTTATACTCAAGCCCGTTGACGATAACCGTTCTGCCACCCTCTTTTATATCGGTGACCACGCCTGGAATAAAACGAATGTTTCTACGTTTCAGGAAAGAGCGGATATCAATGGTGATGTCTCGTTTGTTCTTTTTCCGGGTGATCATTTCCGGAATTGCAGGGAAGTAAATGAATTCACCATTACCAATCACAGTAATGTCGTACCTGGAATAAAATCGACGCAAGAACCAGGTGAAAAAGGGGAAAACAGGTATTGCGAGAAAATACTGGATAAAAAACAATGACGCAAATCCATTACCGACGATAATAATATTTTTCTTCATATCAGGTTTCACTATATACAAATTTGCTTAACACAAGTTTCTGTCGAGCTACGCTCAGCATTGCATGCAGCACGTAGGCTGCAGTCTCCTTGTCGTAGTACCCGTCAGGGAGCTGGAATTCTTTGGCGTTTTGTCGATGACTCATCCGCTATGACCTCAGCATCCGCAGCCCGCTGGCAATCACCACAAATTCGCTGATCTCATGCGCGAGCACAGCAATGGGCAATGAGAACACACCCGTCACCGCACCAACCACCAGGCTACCGATGACCAAAACCGATAACGCCAGGTTCTGGCGAATAATGCGCCAGTTACGACGACTAAAACGGATGAGATAGGGTAACCGAGACAGATCATCTGCCATCAGTGCAACATCAGCCGTTTCCAGCGCCACATCCGTGCCCGCCGCGCCCATGGCAATGCCCACATGGGCTGCCGCCAGTGCCGGTGCATCATTAACGCCGTCACCGACCATAGCAACACGGCCATATTGTCGATCCAGCTCTTCAATTTTGCGTTTTTTATCCTCGGGACTAAGCTCGGCAAACACTTCATCAATACCAGCTTTGGCAGCAATAGCCTTAGCCGCTAGCAGATTATCACCGGTCAGCATAATGATCTTTTCTATGCCAGCCTTGCGCAATTCACTAACTGCATTGGCCACGCCGGATCTTGGTGGGTCAATCACCGCAATCAACCCCTGTACCTGTTTCTCTGTGCCCAGCAGTATCACGGTATTGCCCGCCTGTTGTAATTCCCTGATTTGTGCCTCAAATGAGACTAAATCAATTCCCAAGCTGTCGAATAAATCGGGTTTACCGATATAGACCGTCTCATGATTAACCTGGCCTTTAGCGCCAGCGCCGGTGAGCGACTGAAAATCTTCTGCAGGCGTCACTTCAATATTTTCATCCACCGCATAATTGATAATAGCGTTGGCCAGTGGATGCTGTGAGCGGGATTCCAATGCGGCAGCCGTGGCAAGCAACTGTTTTTCAGTCACGCCATTAAAAGCAATAACTTCACTCACCTGAGGACGACCCAAAGTCAATGTGCCGGTTTTATCCAGGGTGATAACACGAACCCTGGCCAGATTTTCCAGATGCACACCACCCTTGATCAATATACCGTTTCGGCCTGCGGTACCAATGGCGGCAACCAGCGTAATAGGAATGGATATCACCAGCGCACAGGGTGCGGCAGCAACAATAAACACGGTCGCGCGCGTCAACCACTCCTGCCACTCCTGAGCAAAGAAAAGTGGCGGCAGTACCGCTAACAAAACACCCACGGCCAGAACAGCCGGGCTATAACGGCGACCAAAGCGCTCGATAAAACGCTGGCTTTTTCCCTTGCTGGACTGGGCTTCTTCCACCATCTGAATAATGCGTGCCAGGGTATTATCCGCCGTGGTTTTTGTCACCCGAATGGTCAGCGCACCTTCGCCATTTAAAGTGGCAGCGAAGACACTGTCTCCAATATTTTTTTCGACCGGTACCGACTCACCGGTAACGGGTGCCTGATTAAGGCTTGAATGCCCTTCAATGATTTCGCCATCCGTGGCGACCGCTTCGCCGGGACGAACAACAAAAAGATCACCTACACGAAGCTCCTCGGCAGGAATAACCACCTCTTTGCGATCGCGTAACACCAGTGCTGTTTTGGGGGCCAGATCCATTAATGCTCGAATTGCATTACGGGTGCGTTCTTCAGTATAACCTTCGGCCGCTTCTGAAATAGAGTACAGAAAAACCAACATTGCGGCCTCGGCCCATTGCCCTAAAAGCCCTGCTGTAATAGCAGCTACGGTCATTAATATTTCAATGCCGATCTGGCGTTCATCCAGCAGTGTTTCTATGCCCTCACGGATGAAATACCAGCCGCCAATCACTACCGCCAGCAGATAGAGACTCGTCTCCAGTACGGATGATATGCCCAGCATAGAACCAAAAAAACCTAACGCGAGCAATATACCCGACAAGGCCGAAGTGACAACCTGAAGATTGCGCCAGGGTGGCGGCATGGGTTGGCCGTTGGCAACGGTATCACAACCTGGACAAGCCATTATTTCGCCTCCACCTTCAAGTCATCAGAGAGAATACCTATCCTGCACCGCCCATCCTCGCGCAATTTCATGCGGTTATTAAAGTGCTTCAAATCGTCACTGTAAGTCTCATTCGAATCAGGCAGAGAACAAACCAGTGTATAGAGCTGCTGTAGGTAATCAGGCTTCTCAGCCAGACGGTGATATACCCAACGCCCCTCTTTTTGAGATGTCAATAATCCTGCCTGGCGAAGCGCTTTGAGGTGGCGGGATAGCTTGTATTGTGGCTCCAGCAACGCATCAACCAGTTCACAAAGGCAAATTTCTTGTCCAGTGGTCGCCAGCAGACGAACTATCCGTAATCGAGTGTTGTCTGAAAGCGCTTGAAACAGGGTTTCTGAATTAATAGTTATAATATGCATAGTTGCACTATAGCGCAACTATGCATATTTTTACAAACTATTATTTTATTTTTGTAGAATAAAAATTTATTACCCGGCCAATGTATAACCAAACTTAGCGAAAGAAGTAGTGAGAAAATATAAATATCAGGAGTACGGTGATGCACAACAATGAGTGAAGTGATTATTCACTTTTTTATGCCTGCTTTTTACTGATTAGTTCAGACATTACATATTGCATAAGTGACCCAGCTAAGGGACCTCTGAACAAGTGAAGAAAAATAGGTTGTAATAAAACTATTCAACAGTGATTTGCTATTTTCTAAACGATATAAAACTATGGATTTTTTGGGCGTGTAGCTCAGTATCCAAAATAAACACAGGATTTAACTTTCATCTAAAAGCTCAGTCATTTAAAAAATGGCTGCCAATGAAACGCCGATACTCACACTGTTTTTTATATTCAAAAAAGTTTTGCTCTTCTTTGGCCAAAGCTGCTTTGATTTACCCACCTTGTCATGACCAAAGCACGGGATATTACAAATATCCGCTTGCCTGGGTAAAACTGTGACCTTTTTCATTGATACTCCATCATTTCGAAGAATGCGAAAATGATATCGCGTAAGGCAAGTGGCGTCACGAAGGAATCGGTCAAACTCCACGTTGATAGAAGCTATTAAAGGCGTAGTGAGTTAGTGGCGTAGTAAGGGGCTCCAATAATATAAAGCGTCCAGACGATTAAGTTAACCTAAATAAGAGAAAGCATTTAATCATCTCGGCAAGCCTCTTCGGGAAGTTCGAACTCGATAGTCGTATGTGCCAGATAAAAATCAGCAAGACGTTCGCTGATTTGTTGTTTGATTTGTTTTTGTTCATGGGCTGTAATCATATGATCAATTTCAAGATGCACCGTGAGCACATGACGTTCACCATCCAGCGACCATAGATGTAAATGATGAATTGCATTAACGTGATCAAGTGATGTTAGTTTATTGCGAATAGCATCCAGCATTTTATTATCCGGCGCAGATTGCAAAAATATTTTAATTGTCTGACTGGTATTTTTTATAACATTCATCAGAATAAATAAAGTAAACACAATAGAAAGCACCGGATCGAGTATTGGCCAGTCAAAAAAGAATAATAAAATACTGACTATAAGCACACTTAACCAGCCCAGTACATCTTCCATTAAATGCCAGTTTAAAATACGTTCATTCAGTGTTTTGCCTTTGCTAATTTTCCACGCCGCAAAGCCGTTAACACTAATCCCGAGTATGGCTAACCAGAACATACCCTGGGCATGGGGCATTTCGGGCGAAAGTAATTTAGGCAGTGCTTCTGATAGCACCCAGGCAGAACCTGAGATAAGAACGATACCATTAACTAATGCGCCTAATAGAGAAAACCGGTAGTAGCCATAGGTAAATTCATCATTAGGATGTTTTCTACTGTGTTTACTTAATAACCAGGCAAGACCAATAGATAAGGTGTCGCCGAGATCATGTACAGCATCTGCCATAATGGCTGTGCTATTGGTTAATACGCCACCCGTAAATTCAATAATAGTAAAGAAAAAATTTAGAAAAAAAACGAGCCTAATACGGCCTGAGCTTACATCATGTTGATGATGGTTATGAGCGGTCATTTTCTGTATCACTGCAAGCATCTCTCTGATTATCTGAAATACTTTTCATTTAACTCTCCTCACGCATCAATTGATTATGTGCCGAGCACCATTGAATATTACTAGTGCGGTCAGCCCACCCTCCCTGCACTAATTTAAAATATAAACAAAAACCCATTCACATCCAGAAGACTGATTAATATGCCATTTTGTTCATTGCCTGTTATCTCTATTTCACAACCGCAAAAAAGCTAGTTCACAGGCAAGTTACCCGCCAACTGATGGCGGGTACTTAAACAACATTACTCCAGATATTTTCTTCTGGAAAAGGTTTCATACAATACCGGCACAACAAACAACGTCAGCAATGTTGCACTCACTAGTCCGCCGACCACTACCGTGGCTAATGGCTTTTGTATTTCTGAGCCGATACCATTGGATAACAGCAAGGGTATAAGCCCAAGTGCCGAAGTAATCGCCGTCATTAACACCGGACGCAAACGCGATACGGCGCCGTCAAACACACTATCTCTTATGGACTGACCGTCTTCAACCCGTTGATTAATGGAGCTAACCATTACTACGCCATTTAACACCGCAACACCGAGCAGGGTGATAAACCCAATTGAACCGGGAACCGATAGATACAGGCCAGAGACATAAAGACCCGCGATACCACCGATGAGGGCTAATGGCACATTCAGCATAATCAACAATGACTGACCGACCGAGTTAAACGCGAAGTACAACAATAAAAAAATCAGCCCCAGAGAAATAGGTACAACAATCATCAGGCGAGCCTGTGCGCGTTGCTGGTTTTCAAACTGCCCGCCAAACACAACGGAGTAGCCTGGTGGCATATCAATTTCATCATTGATACGTTGCTGCAGTTCGGCAACCAGGCCACCCATATCACGGCCCTCGACATTGCTTTGAATAACCACGCGGCGCTGTACATCATCACGGCGAATTTGTGGCGGGCCAGTTTCAATTTCGACCTGTGCAACCTCCCCCAGCTTTACCCATGCGCCGCCGGGTGCTTGTAATATCAGGCTACGAATAGCTTCAATATTATTACGGTACTCTTCAGCGAGGCGCACATAAATGTCATAACGTTCATTGCCTTTAATCACCTGCCCTGCGCTTCGACCACCAATCGCATCAGCGACCAGATCCATGACCTGTGAAACCGGGATGCCATAGCGAGCCAACTTGTCACGATCGGGTCGCACGGATAATTGGGCTTCACCACCGATTTGCTCCATGGCGACACCGCGGGTGCCTTCTACCTTTTTCACCAGCGCTTCTATTTCACTGCCCTTTTTAGCCAGCATATCCAGATCTGAGCCAAACAGTTTAATCGCCAGTTGTGCGCGAACGCCAGAAAGTAATTCATCGACACGGGTGGCAATGGGCTGTGAAAATGAAAATAACAGGCCGGGATGCTCGGACATTTTTTCTTCCATGAGCTTTTGCAGTTCCTGACGGTTCGTGGCACTGGTCCATTCACTGACGGGCTTTAACCCAACAAAGGTTTCGACATTGGAAACCGGTTCCGGGTCACCACCAATTTCTGCTCGGCCGATTCGACTGGTGGCATAAATGACTTCGGGAAAAGTTAGCAATGCAGCTTCTAGTTTCCCAGCGACTTTTAGTGAAGTATCCAGACTCGCAGAAGGCGCTAATGTGGTTCTGATATTTAATGTGCCCTCTTCCAGTTCGGGTACAAATTCAGTACCCAGAAAGGGCACTAATATTAGTGAGCCAATAAACAGAACTACTGAGCTAATCACAATTAAACGTTTATTCTCCAGTGCCTGCTTTAAACGTAAACGGTACTGTTTAGCAATGGGGCGTAACACCGGGCTTTCTTTTTCAACCACTCCCTTTTTAAACAGGTAGGTTGCCAGTGCGGGAATAACCATCAGCGCCACAATTAATGAACCAAACATGGCAAGCAAAATAGAAATGGCCATGGGCTGGAACATTTTGCCTTCAACACCCTCCAGTGCAAATAGCGGGGCAAATACAATGGTGACGATAAGTACGGCAAAAAATACCGGGCGGGCAACTTCTTTTGCTGCCAGCTGAATCCGTATCGCCATGCCGTGGCTATCGTGACTGACATCAAAGTGATCCGCATCATCCTGTGCAACGGATTCATTAATGTAGGATTTATGACCTTTATCAGGGCGACTTAAGTGACTGAAGATATGCTCCATCATCACCACCGAACCATCGACCAGCATACCAATGGCAATCGCCAGGCCGCCCAGAGACATTAGGTTAGCTGATACATTCCAGTAGGCCATTGCCATGAGCGCCAGACCAATTGAAATGGGTATGGATAACAGCACCAGCAAAGTGGCGCGAACATTCATCATAAATAACAGCAGAACAATAATGATCAATACGAAAGCCTGCAGTAGTGCGGTAACAACCGTATCAACGGCCTGATCAACCAGACTGGCCTGATTATAAAATGGCTCCATGGTGACACCATCGGGTAAGGCGGTTTGAATAGCTGCAATACGCGATTCAATACCATCAATGGTCGCTTTGGTATTTGCGCCCAGGCGTTTTAGTACTACACCCGCAACCACTTCACCCAGGGCTTCCGGCTGACCATCTTTGTCACGTCGAGTAATAGACACCGCACCCTGGCGAATCTCCGCACCAAAATCCACATTAGCCACATCTTTTACCTTGACCGAGACACCATCGACAATTTTCAATGGAACATTGCCGATATCACGTAAACCTTCATCACCACTACGCACCCAGCCAACGCCACGTATCACCAGTTGCTCATCGCCCCGGTCCATATACCAGCCACCGGCATTACGATTATTCTCTTCTATGGCTTTTGCAACATCATCACCGGTCAGGTTATAGGCTAACAGCCGTTGAGGAGTAAGCTGAACCTGATACTGGCGGACTTCACCACCAAATGACAACACTTCAGTTACACCACCGACGGGCATGAGTAATAATTTAACGATCCAGTCGTTATAGCTACGCAGTGTGGTGGCATTGTATTTCACCGGGTCATCAGCTCTTAAAATATACTGGTAAACCTGCCCCAGTCCCGATGTATTCGGGCCTATGCCCGGTGTGCCAATGCCATCGGGAATATCTTCACGAGCGGTTTGCAAGCGTTCAAATACCAGCTGGCGGGCAAAATATATGTCCGTGCCTTCTTTGAATACCACTGTAATAACCGATAAACCGGTTTTGGAAATAGAACGCACTTCCTCAACATCCGGCAGGCTGTACATTACCGCTTCAATGGGAAAGGTAATTAACTGTTCAACTTCTTCCGCGGCCAGACCCCGTGCAACGGTATTAATTTGCACCTGCACATTGGTGACATCGGGAAAGGCATCGAGATTTAATTTTGGCAATATCATCGTCGCGCCAACCATCATTGCCAACAGGGCAATAATCACCAGCAGGCGGCTGCCGACCGCCATATCAATTAATTTATTTAACATGTTAGACGGCCTCAGTGGTTATGAATTTCAAAGCCGCTTTTCGCCAGCTCAGATTGAACAAAAAACGCACCTTCAACAACAACTGATGTGCCGGGTTTTATGCCGCTAATAATGGCCTTGCCATTACTAACACGCACCAGTTCAATTTCCACTCCTTTGAATTCACCCGCTTCATCCTGCTCCACCAGAACCTGCCAGTCACCATCCGGGCTGCGCAATACTGCGGCTTCAGGCACGGCCAGGGCTTTTGTATGATTAGAGGTTTCAATTTGTGTGTTAACAAATAGGCCGGGGTGCAGTGCATCATCCCTATTTTCAACCAGTAAACGAATACCCGTAGTACGTGTAATTTCATCCAGTGAGTGATTGATTTGAGCGACTTTTGCAGGAAACATACGTGCATTAAATTTCACGCTGGCAATATTTCCTACATTAATTTCGTGGGCTTGCGCAGGCGAAACATTGGCAACGACCCAGAGACTGGTTTCATCAGTAATACGCATCAGCTCCTGCCCTGATTCTGCCAGCTGTCCCAGAATGTAGTTTTCTTTTAATACGGTGCCATCACTGGTGGCCACCAGTTCAAAGCGGCCATTTGCACTGGAAAAATCTTCACTGGCAATTAGCGATTCAATTTGTTTTGTGGTCATGCCATAGGCTTTAACCCTGGCTTTTGACAGCTCCCATTTAACTTTGGCTTCGGTGTAACGACGTGCAGACACCACCTTTTTCCCCAGTTTTTTAACTCGCTTCCATTCTCGATCGACGACTAATAAATCACCCTGCGCTTCAGCCATTTCAACACTAGAAAGAGTGATAACCGGCTGCCCTTTCTTTACAAATTCCCCTAGCATGACATGACGGTCTATCACCTGTGCTGAAATACGCGGTGTAATCGATGCGGTTTTATAGCTATTAAATCTCACTTCACCTGGTGCTTTAATGACACTATTTATGAATTGTGGCTGGAGAGATTTAACGACAATCCCGGCTGCCTTCATTTGTGCATTACTGAGTTTGGTAACCCCTTCTTCACCGTGTTCATCATGGTCGCCCTGCCCCCCATGCTCGCCATGTTCTTCTTCACTCTGTTTTTCTTCATCCTTATGTTTTTCATCTCCTTGCTCATGGTGTTCTAATTGATCGTGATGACCTTCAGCTTTTTCAGCATGATCACTATGAGACTCCTCTGTTGTCTCTTCATGTTTCTCATTATGATCCCCAGCAGCCGCGACCATGTGTGAATTTATTAATGAACCGCCAAGCAACAGCAGCATAAATAATGTTTTAGTATTCATATTAAATAATTCCTATTTATTCTTTACTGGTGAATCGGTTTCGATATTCAACCAGTTATCAATTGTGTTTGTCTGGCTCATCCATTCAAAAGCGACCTGCCAGAGCTGATTGCGTAATTCCAGACCACTAGCCTGTGTTTCCAGCGCCTGTTTCAACTGTAATAAATAATCTGAGGCACTAATATCACCGGACTTCCAGAGTTGTTTAATCAGGCTGAGCTGTTGTTCAACACTGCTACGACTATCTTCTCGCCAGGCATTCCAGGTGTTGAGCAAATGACGATAGCGCTCGGTGGTTGCGATTAAGCTAGCGCGGATTTCACGATAAGCCAGCTGCGTGCGATGCTGGCTGGCAATCAAATCCTGCTGTGCCACATCGACTTCTGCACTGAAACTGTTGCGAATATTCAACGGAATACTCAGACTAATACCCACCAGCGATTCCTCACCTTCTGAACCTGCAGACACACCGATGGTAGGGTTCCAGGCTTTTTCACTTTTACGTAAGTTAACCTGTTCACGTGCCACTT
>Ga0316206_1002111_pt1 | contig 14532 bp, 12 predicted proteins | sample 6monthpyrite_MG_FD_204942 | JGI IMG/M metagenome (GOLD analysis project Ga0316206, IMG submission 204942) | Microbial mat bacterial communities from mineral coupon in-situ incubated in ocean water Damariscotta River, Maine, United States -... | ecosystem: Environmental > Aquatic > Marine >...
GTTGGTGATAAATCTAATCCACGCTTACATATTTCTTCGAACTCTTCCTTGTTATATGCAATACCACCACCGGATCCACCCATCGTAAATGACGGGCGAATAATCGTTGGGAAGCCAACCATAGCTTGAACCTGATATGCTTCTTCCATGCTGTGTGCAACAGCGGCACGAGGCATATCTAAACCAATTTCCTGCATCGCAATTTTAAATTTTTCACGATCTTCAGCCATGTCGATGGCTTCTTTTTGCGCACCGATCATTTCAACATTATATTTTTTTAATACACCCTCACGATCTAAATCAAGCGCACAGTTTAATGCTGTCTGACCACCCATTGTTGGTAACAATGCATCAGGTTTTTCTTTTTCAATAATTTTTGCAACCGTTTCCCAGTGGATTGGTTCGATGTAGGTTGCATCGGCCATACCTGGATCAGTCATAATGGTTGCGGGATTTGAGTTAACTAATATAACGCGAAAGCCTTCTTCACGAAGTGCTTTACAGGCCTGGGCGCCAGAATAATCAAACTCACAAGCCTGACCAATAACAATTGGCCCTGCGCCTATTATTAAAATACTTTTTATGTCGGAGCGTTTAGGCATGGTTTCTATCTTTTCTCAATCAATTCAATAAAGTGATCAAACACAGGCGAGACATCATTCGGGCCGGGGCTTGCTTCTGGGTGCCCCTGAAAACCAAATGCGGGTTTATCTGTGCGGTGAATTCCCTGCAATGATCCATCAAACAATGAACGATAAGTTGGTTTTAAGTTATCCGGTAAAGAATCTTCGTTTACAGCAAAACCATGATTCTGACTGGAAATCATAACTGTTTTTGTTTCAGTATCCTGCACTGGATGATTTGCACCATGATGACCAAACTTCATCTTTTCAGTCTGTGCGCCACAAGCTAAAGCCAGTAGCTGATGCCCCAGACAAATACCAAACATAGGAATATCAGTTTCTAAAACTTCTTTTATTGCAGTAATAGCATAATCACATGGTTCTGGGTCGCCAGGGCCATTAGATAAAAACACACCATCTGGTGACATAGCCAGCACATCAGCCGCAGACGTTTTTGCTGGCACCACGGTTACCTTGCAACCACGATCAACCAGCATATTTAAAATATTTCGTTTAATACCAAAATCATACGCAACTACATGGTGGGGCAAATCTTTAGTTTCATTTTGCTTGTGTGCATTTGAATCTATTTCCCAGCTACCCTGTGTCCACTCGAAAGATTTTTCTGTTGTTACTTCTTTTGCCAGATCCATGCCTTTTAGTCCGGCAAACGCCCTGGCTTTTTCTATAGCCGCTTTTTCATCGATATGATCTAGACCGGTGCCCGCTACGATACAGGCATTTTGTGCACCTTTTTCTCGTAAGATTCTGGTTAAACGGCGGGTATCGATATCTGCAATAGCCACTACATTATGCTTTTCCAGGTATTCAGGCAGGCTCATCTCACTACGCCAGTTGCTTGCTACTAACGGCAAGTCTCGAATAACCAGACCCGCGGCGTGCACCTGATCTGACTCTTCATCACCTGAGCAAACACCTGTATTACCAATATGCGGATAAGTAAGCGTAACTATTTGTCTTGAATAGGATGGATCAGTGAGAATTTCCTGATAACCCGTCATCGCAGTATTGAAAACACATTCACCGATAGATTCACCGGAAACACCAATGGATAACCCCCAAAACAGGCTACCATCTGCTAACGCTAACAGCGCTTTTTGACTCATTATGCCTCCGCTGAACATACGAAACGGGAGCAACCAATGAATGACTGCTCCCGCCTAAGACTAAAGTATTGAAAATCGTGTAAAAATCCGGATGAGTATAGCAAATTTATGAACCACTCTCTATTACAATTTACTTATTTAGATTGTATTTTTTAACACTATCAATTTACTGAATTTTAAGCCTTATTTCAGGCATAAAAAAAGCCGGAGCTTGTTAGCTCCGGCTTTAGTAATAGTGGCGTCCCCAAGGGGAGTCGAACCCCTGTTGCCTGGATGAAAACCAGGTGTCCTAGGCCTCTAGACGATGGGGACGCTGTCCCATCCCGATAAGCACTTAAAAAAGTCGACTCATCAAAAGAGAGCGCGAATTATAGGGAGCAATTTGCCGTCCGTCAACAAGAGATTACAGAATTATTTCAATAAATTAGTAGTCACTTATATTTAAATGTTTCTTGCCATTTAAAAGCCCCGTAAGTTAGGGTTTTCAGGCTGTTAAAAACAAACAGCTCACATCCGCAGCGGAGCATTTTGATGTGATTAAATTATATATGGAGATTTCAAATGAAACATTTTTCAATAACACATGTCCCGTTTTTGTCATTATTATGTCTTGTATGCGCCTGCTTCTTTTCATCTGTTTGCAAAGCAGCCACCGTCAGCGATTTATTAATTACTGAAATCATGGCTAACCCTCTCGCAGTATCTGATACTCGGGGAGAGTGGTTTGAATTATTCAACCCCACTAGTGAAAGTATAAACTTAAGTGGTTTGCTACTGAGCGATGATGGTAGCAACCGCCACACCATCTCCTCTACGACAGACCTGTTGATAGACTCGGGTAGCTATTTTGTTATGGCGCGTAATGGAGACAGCAGTGTAAACGGTGGTTTTACTGCCGATTATGTCTACAGTAGTTTTTCTCTGGGTAACAGCCAGGATCAAATTATATTCTCTGACATGTCTGGTGAGTTATTAAGGTTTGATTATGGCTCTGGTTTTGTACCATCTGGCAGTAGCATGGAGCTAATAGACGCGGTACTTTTGCCATCAAATTTTGCTGCAACCAGCACTACATTTGGTAGCGGTGATTTTGGTACACCCGGCTCAGCTGGTTCGTTTATTCAACCAATAGGGGTAGCCCCCATCCCGATTCCGGGAACAGCATGGTTAATGAGTGCGGGCTTAATTGGCCTGCTCAGCTTCATAAAAAAAAGCAAAGCCATCTAAACCCCACGTAAATTTTTTCAGCTCCCAACCACTGCGGGGAGCTGAAATTTAAGACTTATTCTCTTCCTTTGCCCATGAATCACGCAAAGTCACAGTACGATTGAATACTAGTTGATCAGGCGACCCCATATCACGACAGAAATAACCCTCTCGCTCGAACTGAAAACGCTCACCTAATTTGGCATCGGCCAAAGCTGGCTCTAACATGCATTTATTTAATACCATTAAGGAGTCTGAATTAATGCGCTCTTTAAAATCCACGCCATCTTTTCCATCGTCTGGTGTTGGATGATTAAATAATCGATCATACAAACGAACCTCAGCTTCAACCGCATGAGCTGCCGATACCCAATGAATCACCCCTTTCACCTTTCGACCTTCAGGATTTTTACCTAAAGTATCAGGGTCATATGAGCAACGAAGTTCAACTATTTCACCCTGCTCATCTTTTATGACTTTGTCACAACGAATCACATACCCAGAACGTAAACGCACTTCTTTATCCAGTACTAGTCGTTTGAACTTATTATTAGCCGACTCCCGGAAGTCTTCCTTATCTATATAAACTTCTCGACTAAAGGGTACTTTACGTTTGCCAAAATCTTCATTCTGCGGATGATTCGGAACATTCAGCTCTTCAACCTGATTTTCAGGGTAGTTTTCAATAATCACTTTAAGCGGGTTCATTACTGCTAACCGACGCGGTGCATTCGTATTAAGATCTTCACGAATAGTCGCTTCCAGCATACCCATTTCAACAGAGTTCTCGACTTTACTAATACCAATACGAACACAGAACTCGCGAATTGAAGCAGATGTAAAACCACGACGGCGCAAACCTGCAATCGTTGGCATACGTGGATCATCCCAGCCACTAACCAGTTTCTCCTCCACTAACTGAGTTAACTTTCGTTTACTCATTACCGTGTATTGCAGGTTTAATCGTGAAAACTCAATTTGCTGCGGATGACATTCAAGAGAAATATTATCTAATACCCAGTCATATAAAGGACGGTGATCTGCAAACTCTAATGTACATAGTGAATGAGTTATACCTTCAAGCGCATCTGAAATTGGGTGCGTGTAATCGTACATCGGATAAATAGACCAGGCGTCACCGGTTTGATGATGAACCACTCCATGACGAATACGATACAACGTTGGGTCTCGCATGTTCATATTCGGAGAAGCCATATCAATTTTAGCCCGTAAAACTCGCGCGCCATCTTCGAACTCACCGTTTTTCATACGCTCAAACAAATCGAGGTTTTCATCTACTGATCGATCACGGTATGGACTATCTTTTCCAGCCTCTTTCAAAGAGCCACGATATTCACGGGTTTCTTCTGCATTTAAATCACATACATAAGCCTTACCCGACTTAATTAACTCAATTGCATATTCCACAAGCTGATCAAAATAGCTTGATGAATAATACAGGCGATCCTGCCAGTCATAACCTAACCACTTAACATCTTCCTGAATAGCATTTACAAAATCTACATCCTCTTTTTCAGGATTTGTGTCATCAAAACGCAAATTACAGGTACCATTATAGTCTTCGGCGACACTGAAATTGAGCACAATAGACTTTGCATGGCCTATGTGTAGATAACCATTAGGCTCTGGCGGAAATCGGGTGGCTACTTTGCCATTGTTCTTATTTGCTGCCAGATCGGCATCGATAATATGACGAATAAAATTAGTCGGGATAGAAGTGTCTGCTGAGCTCATTACTGTTTGATTCTGTGGTTGATTTAAATTTGATGATATCTTAGCCTTTATTAATGAAAGTTATAAGCGAAAACTGACTGCTCATTAATTTAAGGCTTTCCCCACTCATCAAACTTTTGCTCCCACTCCCAGGCATGACGAATTATCACATTCAAATCTGCATACTCTGGTTTCCAGCCAAGTTCTTTTTGCAATAAAGACGAATCAGCAACCAGACTGGCTGGGTCTCCATCACGACGCTCACCCATCGATACAGTAAAATCACTACCTGTCACGTCTTTTGCCACATCAATTAACTCTTTAATTGAATAACCAAGACCATTACCCATGTTATATGCCTTAGTTTCACCGCCCGCTAGCAAATGCTCCAACCCCAGCAGGTGTGCACCACATAAATCATTAATATGAATGTAGTCTCGGATACATGTGCCGTCTGGCGTTTCATAATCACTACCAAAAATAGTGATATCGTCACGTCGTCCGGAAGCAGCCTGCAAAACCAGAGGAATTAAATGTGTTTCCGGGATGTGTCGCTCGCCTAACTCCCCCTCTGGATCAGCACCCGCCGCATTAAAATAACGCAAACTAACTGATTTCAAACCATAGGCATGATCAAAATCACGTAAAATTTGCTCGACCATTAATTTACTATGGCCATAGGGGTTTATAGGTTTTTGAGAATGCATTTCATCTATAGGCGTATAATCTGGCTCACCAAATGTGGCCGCAGTTGATGAGAAAATGAAATTTTTAACGTTGTGTTTAAGCATAATGTCCAGTAACACTTGCGTATTACTAACATTATTACGGTAATACATAGATGGTTTTTCTACTGACTCACCCACCTGAATATATGAAGCGAAATGCATTACTCCATCAAACATATTTTCTGAAAATAACTTATCTAACAAGTCATAATCGGCTATATCACCTTTTATAAACCTGCCGTATTTGACTGCATCTTCATAACCATTTGAAAGATTATCTAATGTGGTTACCTCATGCCCTGCTTTACTGAGCATTTTTACCATGTGAGAACCTATGTAGCCGGCACCACCTACAACTAATACATTCATATTAGGTTTATCTTCATGTGGGTTAAAATTTGCTAGTTATCATACCGATAATCACCAATAGTGCCAAATCAGGATACACAAGTTGTATCAAGATACAAAACTATTAGTAACTAAAGGTAAAAAACATCAATTAAAAATCAGAATTTACGTTAAGACCAACTAAGAATAAATAATCATTTTATTTATGATTTATGGCTTCAGTGTTTGTTTCACGTATGCCTGCCATAAATACAGCAAGATAAAAGATAAAAAAGGAAATCGTCCGTGACCTCTCTAAGAAGCTTTCGGACATATTAAAAACAGAAAACCCCACCATCAGGATCAATCCAGCCAAAGCCATTCGCCTTGCATCAATAGACCTCTGTGAAGACTTACAAGCTTTATAAAATATTTGCGCCGGTATAAAAAACAATAAAATAATGGCCAATAAAGCAAAAATCCCACCACTCACCATAGCCGAAATAAACTGATTATGAGGATGATCCCAGCCTGCAGCCGTCCAGTTTCTCTCACCACTTTGCACTAACTGTTTCGCATTTTCCTGATAATTCCCCCAACCCACGCCGACTAAAGGATTATCAAGAAAAATACTCCATGATGCCTGCCACATCTCAAAACGAGAAGTTACTGAAGTTCCACCAGCCATCGATTTTTCATCTGCATTTATGTATTTTTCTATATTAGTAACAGTTATATTTAACCTTTTTTCCAAGCCGGTTTGAGGAACCTGATAAGCAATTAGTACACACAGAATTAAACCAACAATACTAGTAACAATTTTCACTCTTGACACATGAGCTATTGCAACCCAAACAAAAACAGCCATCATAAATGGTATCGCAACCCACCCCCCTCTTGACTGGGATAAAAGGCTTGCCAATATTCCTGCGGCTACAGCTACTACAGGCAATACAACTTGCCAACGATTTTGCTCTTTGAACCAGCCCCATCCTGCTAACGACATAGCCCCGATAACAAGTGACAAATCACCAAAAATAATGGGATGGGTAGCACCTTTCGCTCGACCACTATAACCAGGCTTATAAATATCATTAGCTACTTCATAAACACCAACAATTGCCGAAACTAAAGCCCCAATAATAAGGCCATACCACACCCAACAAGGCTTTACTCGTACAGTCCTAAAATAGTAATAAACCGGAATTACCATTAACAAGTATACAAATTTGCCCATTTTTTTCATGCCGGAGTATTCCATTCCGGACAAAACAGTAGCCAAAATAGCTACAATCACAATAAAACTGACGGAAAAATAAAATAGACGCTCTTCATGATTTATATGTCGAGCACCTTTCAACGGGAATAAATATAACGATATTGAGCTAATTATAATTAGCGTAACAATAGCGCCCGAAGCAGTTGGCAAGACAGTTGAAGAGAGAGGAAACAGCATTAAATAGATAACAGACATCAGTGACATAACTCTATATGAAACTGAATTTTGCGCTAAAGCTTGATCGCTTGTATTAAGATAAATTCCCAAAAAACTTCCAATAATAGTAACCAATAGATTAAAAAGTCACTAAATACAATATTTTCAATAACTTACACTAATAAGTTATAGTATAAAAATCATTTAATGCTCCATAATAAGGAAATTATAGCTGGTATAGGTAACACTATCTAGAAACATTTATTCGCATACAAAAAGAACTATTAAATTAATCAATAAGCATTTTTATGAACAAAACCTTTAAAAAGAGTCATTATGATGATTTTAAAATCAAAACCTATCGACCAATTTTCAATGTAATAAAGATCAAACTCAATTCGTTTTTTCATTTTATCAATGGTATCTGTTTCCCCACGATGACCGTTTACCTGTGCCCACCCTGTAATTCCAGGCTTGACCATGTGCCTTAACATATACCTGTCTACTTTCTCTTTATATAACTCATTATGCTGTATTGCGTGCGGTCGCGGCCCAACAATCGACATCCTGCCCTGTAATACATTATAAAATTGAGGCAATTCATCTAAACTTGTTTTTCTGAGAAATCGACCGAGAGTAGTTACCCTTGAATCATTTTTACACGCCTGGGTAATACAGTTCTCATTCTCCTGATGGAAACTCATGGTTCTAAATTTATAGATATTTATTATTTTTCCATCCCATCCATGACGCTTTTGCTTAAACAGTATCGGGCCAGAGGAAGTGAGCTTTACCGCAGCGGCAATAATGACTACAAGCGGGCTTATTATCAATAAAATCACTAACGCTAAAATTTTATCTTCAAGCTCTTTAATAACTCTATTAGCCCCGCCCATTGGAGTATCTGATAAATTAACAGCTGGTAATCCAGCTATTTCAGTCATCGAATGATTCAATATGGAAAACCCAAAAATATCAGGAATTAACTTTATGTTAGCTGTTTGATGCCTAAGCTTGTACAACAATTCTTTCATACGCTCTTCAGCTCTAAGAGGTAGAGCCAACCAGATCTCATCAGTCTGATTTTTTAGCATAAATTTTTCTACATCGTCGATTGAGCCCTTTACCTCAACTCCATCAATATGCTTTCCAATTAATTCAGAGTTATCGTCAAAAAAACCACTAACTACATAACCGGTCCAGGGCGAAAGATCTAATTGCTCTTTAACTTTTCTCCCCAAATCACCTGCACCGACGATTAAAACAGTTCTTATATTTCGGTTATTTTTTCTCTGATACTGTAAAAAGGAATACACGAGTAAACGGCTTGTTAGAATGAAAAACAACCCTAATATAGCCCAGCCACCTAACCATATTCTTGAATATACTGCTGAAATTTTTAATGCAAAAAGCAGAATAATCATAACGACCACTACAATGCACCAGCTCCAAAAGACCATTTTCGCCTGCTTAAGTAAGCTCTGACCTCGCCATGAGGTATACAGGTTAAATAATGGGAAGATGATGATGACACTAAGTACTGCGAAGCTGATTAGAAATCTATAATCCTTATTGAAATCAATATCTTGAAATGAAAATCTCATTCCATAAGCTGCAATAGCAGCAAGAATAACAGACAATGGATCGCTCACCCTGGAAATCAGGCCGATAATATTTGAATAGCTTTTAAAAATGGATTTACCAAACACGTTAATTTTTTCTTCTTTGAAAATCAGACATACTATATTAATTCAACCTATAAATCATACCCAATGCAGCTTAACGGGAATTTTGTCACAACTTAAGTCTAGCTTATTTGCTTCCAATATGACTTTTGCATGCTTAATACTCTCTTAAATTTGTGAGGTATTAACGATTCAGAGAGCCCAAGCCTGTAACCCAGAAGTTTAAGTAACGTTCTAAACATTGCCTGTGGAATCAAGATGGGGCTATTTTTTAGCAAATAATGAAGTTCTGAAGAAACAAATCGACCTCCTTCAGACTCTGCCCCACCGAATGATTGCCTTATCCAGGATTCTCGAGCATTAAACACACCTATATCGAAGTAACGTTGAAATTCCTGAAACATTGAATAATCGTGTGAATGATACACTAAAGAGTCGGCACAATAAGCTACCAACCAGTTCTTCTTGAGTGCCTTGGCAGCTACATACATATCTTCACTCACAATAGTATTACATGGGAAGCCCCCTGCATCTATTAAGGCCGAGCGCCGATAAGCCGCAAAAGAATTTGAAACAAACGGGGTTTTTAGACCTAACTTATGCCTGTCAGCAAATGATTTTATTCGGGATTTTGAAGAGTAATTAAAGTTTCTAGCATGTGACTCTATTAAACCAGCCTCAAGTCTAGGCAACTGTCTGCCATACGCCACGCCTACTTTTGGGTCATTAAATGCTGATATTATATTTTTGAGTGCATCAGGATTAGCAAGAATAGCATCCTGTGTTAAAAAGACGATGACTTCTGCATCTTTCAGCGTATCAACACCTAGTTGTCGAGTAGCTCCATGATTAAATTCAGATCTTGAAATCACCTTAACATTAAAGCCATTGGCTTCAGAAATGCTAACGGTACTATCATCTGAACTAGAATCAATAACCAATACTGTTTCAGGCTGAATGGACTGCGCCTTAACTGCATCAATCCAATCTAGCCAAAGATCTCCCGAGTTCAACGTTGGAATTACGACCGAGTACTTCATGATATCTTAGGGCTAAACATGATTCTTAACATAAAGTCAAAATTCATAATGAAACCCTGGGGTTTTAACTGCCCATTAATTAACACAGAAATTTTCTTCAATCCACTAAAAGCAAGCCAACCACACACAAACACCACGAATAAATCAACTGAGCGCGATACATGATTAAGTGTATTTTCACAGCCTTTTAAAAAATCTTTTTTTAGCATACTACTAATAATTTCCCATAAAATTTTAAATTATACATATTTTATGTTCTAAGCCAAAACGAACTATATTCGATGTTAAATATCACATTATTTTGAAGTGACTTCATTCAATCAACAGACCATGCATATTAAAATCAATTTATTAAATGTATTTTAGTACATACTCTAACATACCAGACAGTAATTCTTATGTAACGCTACCAAAACTATATCCATATCCATATCTAAAATTCTGATAGAAATATAATTTAGGATGAGGCACCTTTACGAAAAATAATTAACAAACATAAACTACAACTCTTCATTTAATATTCAGACGCTTTAGTATCATAAATACCCACTCTTTAAGTAACAACAGCCTGAACAAGAACATCGACAACTCTTTTTTGCTCTTCCTTTGTCAGCCCAACCCATATTGGTAGACGCACAAGACGTTCAGACTGTAAATCTGTGACATTCAGCTCCCCATGCGCTCTTCCATAACGCTTCCCTGCAGGAGATTTATGTAAGGGGATATAATGAAAAACAGAGACAATATTATTTCTTTTAAATTCATCTAATACAAATTGTCGCTCAATTCCAGGTGCTAGTAGAATATAGTACATGTGCGCATTGTGCTGACAGTCAATTGGAATAATTGGTCTACGAAGAAGCCCCTTTAACTCAAGCGGCTCAATTAACTCATGATAGTACTGCCAACTACTGAGCCTTACTTCAGTAATACGATTCGCCTCTTCAAGCTGAGCCCATAAAAATGCAGCTATGAGTTCTCCGGGGAGAAAAGAAGAGCCTACCTCCTGCCATGTATACTTATCCACCTCGCCGCGAAAAAAGCGACTTCTATCTGTGCCTTTCTCTCTAATAATTTCAGCCTGTAGAGCAAGATCAGGGTCATTAACAAGCAGTGCCCCCCCTTCGCCTGAAATTACATTCTTTGTCTCATGAAAACTATAGGTTCCAAGATCACCAATACTGCCTAAAGCCCGTCCTTTGTAACTAGCCATTACCCCCTGAGCCGCATCTTCTACAACTTTAAGATTATGCTTCAATGCAATGGACATTATTGTATCCATTTCACAGGCCACTCCAGCATAATGAACAGGAACAATCGCCCGAGTGCGTGAAGTAATAGCATCTTCAATAAGACTTTCATCCAGATTCAAGGTATCGGATCTAATGTCAACAAACACCGGCACCCCTCCACGCAATACGAATGCATTGGCGGTAGAGACGAAAGTATACGATGGCATTATAATTTCATCACCGGGCTGTATGTTCAATAGTAAAGCCGACATTTCCAGTGCAGCAGTACAAGAATGCGTTAGCAAAGCTTTTTTACAACCCGTTTTCTCTTCAATCCAAGAATGACAACATTTAGTAAATGGTCCGTCCCCGGCTAATACGCCTTTTGAATGAGCCTCTGCGATATAATCAAGCTCATTACCTAACATATAAGGCTTATTAAAAGGAATACGGTTTTTGTTCATCTTGTCGACACTCATTTCGAGACCTAATTTTTAATCTATGTAATAAAATCAAAGCAAAAGGCTGAACACCTTTTTAATCAAAACTGGTGTTATAACACTTTACGAGAACTAATATTATTTGCGAGTATATTCTATATGAATCAATATTAACTACGTGATAATTCAATAAAATTGCATAGCAATCTAAGTATAGTTAACTAGCTTGCAGAATATAATCCATACTAAGCAAGCACAAGCGAATCATAAGTTTAATTTTTCAAAATCATTCAAAAGCTTTAAATTTAAGTTCCATCTTATAGAGTAATTATTACTGCAACTGCAATTGGCTGAATTAAAGACAATACCGTGAACAACTATACATAAGCACTAAGCAGCAAGCTCTCTGAATTCACATAATATACCAGTAAGCTACTCAAGTTTCTGGTAAAACAGTAGATTTTCTAGCAACGACTATTCTCGAACCACCGACAGGAAAATTCACACCTAGTTTAATTAATACAATATCTATACTCATTGCCAGGTAAAATATATAATTTAAAGGCGCTGAAAGTTTTAACTCAGCAGTTGCATCTATATTTTCTGGATCTTTCTTTTGTAAAAATCGCGAGACCACCATTGCCGGTAATAAAGAAGAAACAAAAGATGTACTGCGTACAACATCAAACCCTGTAGATATTAATTTTTTATGAATATCTTTTGCTGTATATCTTCTTACATGGCACGCATAATCATCAGTAGCACTCCATAGCCACTTATGCTGTGGCACTGTAATTAAGAACACCCCACCAGGCTTCAAAGCCATATTCACTTGCTTCATTACTGTGATATCTTCTTCTATATGCTCCAATACATCAAAAGCACCGACAACATCAAATTCTTCAGAATAAGGTATATCTCTTGCGTCCATCTGTAGAAAATCAACTGAAGGAAGACGTGCAGCCGCAAACTTAAGTCCATCAGTAAATATTTCGCTACCTGAAAACCCCCTATCTGGAAATGCTTTGGAGACACCGGAAAGAACGAAACCAGTTCCACAACCAATTTCAAAAAAAGATTTAAAACCTGAGCTATATTTATTCAAAGCCCAAACAATTAGCTTATTCCGAGCTCGAAACCAAAAATTATCATCTTCTAACTTGCTAAGCACCGAGAAATAGTGAGATTTAAACCCGCCGCCACCATGACTACTTTCAGGCGCATACGCTTGAAAACCATCAACAACCACAGGACTAAAGTCACATTGGGGACACTTACTTAACGATGTATCAAAATTAAAATTACATTCAATGCAACGCTTCATATATCCAACTTCCTAATCATTGTAGATTCACTAAAAACATAAAATTTGAACAACACAAAAAGCACAATCGCAACAGAGAATATTGCAATAACTTGAACTATTTGATGAGCGTAACCAAGCATGTCAACCATTAAAAATAAGATTGAAAAATTGAGCAAATAGCCAATAACATGAGCAATAAAATACCTAAATATTGAGCTCGTCATATTACCATCATGGGTAAACGTTAATTTTTTATTACCGAAAAATCCGATAAGAGCGCCGACACCATAAAGAACTGTCATTGTTGCCTTGGGCGTACCGCCAAGATATGTGATTAACAGATAGATCAAGTATCCGATAAGGTTACTCGACAGCCCTATAAGGCCATAATGAAATAACTGCACTAATGACTTTCGGGATTTTAAAAGCTCAAAAATATTAGTCATTTGTTAAAACAGCTAGACCAAATCCTGTGCCACCAAAATCATTACCGTTATATAACATATATCTGCTCTCTTTATGATCAAACACAAATGGATACTCAATCATATCTGAGTCCCAACCATCGGTGGAAACATTTATACCTGCCTGTTCTAATTGTAATTCCCACTTATCTCCATTACCACTATGCGCGTATCCAATTCGATATTTCTCTCCAGTACCACTTCGATATGAAAACCACATTGAGTAACTAGCATCTGTATTTTTTACAACAGTCGGTCGTGAAAAGGCCTGTGCCGTGCCGAGTTCAAATGGTACTGCAAGACCATCTCTCACCCAGTCATGACCATCTATAGAGGATGCATGATTAATAACATGAATCATCTCTCCATTTTCAGAACTCCAGTCAACTGTAGATCCATACCACATTTGATACAAACCATCTTCTGACACTACCCATGGGTAGGACAAACTAACAGGATCAGTAACATCAGATGCCATAAAGGGCACTTCACTATCTAATGTTAGCGACAAATCACTGCCAACACACAGACGCCCAACATCACCTCTCCAGTGCTCATTCTCTGGACATTGCCACCCCATAAACAATATATATCGCTGACCTTTTACTTCGTAGCAATTACCAATACTAACGCCATGAGAGTAAAAGCTATTATCTTCACCATGCACAAATACAGGCTCATTATGGCTGTAAATAATTTCATGAGTAATAATATCTATATCTACATAACCGACAGAAGAGCGACTATTAATATCGCGCCCACTATAGAATACTCTAAATACATCCCCTTCAAGCAAAATAGCTAACGGGTTGGCAGCATGTGATACAAGCTTCGGATGAGTAGAGTCAGGAACAAAAATCTGACCAAGTTTTTTCCAGTGCATTACTACAACTTCCTAAATATTTCTTAACCGGGTGCTTGGAACCCTTGCCCTTTCGGTTGCTTTTCCAATATAGACTCCTTCAGGATCTGCATTATCCAATAATAAAGCGCCTGCTCCAATTACGGTTTTTTCACCTACAGTAATATGGTCTCTTAAAGTTGCATTAACCCCAACAAAACATTGCTCGCCAATCACAACATGACCGGAAATAACTGCGTGCGAAGCTATAAAACAATGACTTTTAATGACGGAATGATGACCAATATGATTTCCACTCCAAAGAGTCACATTATTTTCTATTT
>Ga0316206_1002113_pt1 | contig 14531 bp, 11 predicted proteins | sample 6monthpyrite_MG_FD_204942 | JGI IMG/M metagenome (GOLD analysis project Ga0316206, IMG submission 204942) | Microbial mat bacterial communities from mineral coupon in-situ incubated in ocean water Damariscotta River, Maine, United States -... | ecosystem: Environmental > Aquatic > Marine >...
ACCTCTGCTTAGTGCTTTGTCAACTGATTGTACTTTAAATTTTTGGCTATAGGTTGTCATTTTTGTCTCCTGTATTAAATTTTAGCTTTTTAAAATTCTAGGCGACAGGTATGGTGACATAGGGGGACGGTTACGGATTAAGTGAATACGAGGGTATTCAATCAGCTCATGAAATTGCTTGTTTTATAGATGAGAATCCACAACTAGGAGGGGAGCTACTTAATAACTTTGGTGGTGATTTAGAAGATGCTAAAAAAGCCATTGAAGAAAATTATAACGGTTGTTATTCATCTTTGGCAGATTACGCTGAAGAACTCACCGAAAGCACAACAGAGATTCCACAACATTTAGCCTATTATATCGACTATGAAAAAATGGGTAGGGAGATGGAACTAAGCGGAGATATTTACACAATCACAACCGCCCATGATGAAGTGCATATTTTTTGGAGTCATTAAAATATGTACAGATATTTATAATAAATTACATGCATTGTGAGAGGTTTTGGTTTCAGATAACACTTCGATAATTAAGATTAAAAAATTATAGAGGTAATTTCTAAAATGAATAAAACAACAAAAATCATACTTTATATTGGGTTAATTTTTATTTTTATTGGGCTTGGTAAGGCAGTATCAGATGCTATTTTACTTCAAGAGACAGATATTGCATTTTTTGTATCTACAGGAATTGCTCTTGTTGTTGCATCATGGTTACAAATCAAACACGAAACAGTAAGCGAGCAAGATCAAGATATTAGAGATTCAATAATATCCAAGAATATGGGCTATATAATTTTAGGGTTGTTTATACTTATTGGGCTGGTTTTACTGGCAGCACCATTTATAGCTATTTTGATTGCAGCTATTCCAGAGATGGATGTCGATGAAGATTACATCTCTGATGTAATAAATACTTTTAAATTTCCGTCAGGAACAAGCTATTATGCATTTTTACTAGGGGTTCTATATTTTCTTTCATCAAAAAATAACTTTCCAAAATAGTTTAAGCCTAACAAAACACCAGACTATTTAGACTTTTACATCGACAATGAAAAGATGGGCAGAGACATGGAACTAAGCGAAGATATTTATACCATCACAACCGCCCATGATGAAGTGCATATTTTCTGGAATCATTAAACCAATAACACACCCAATTACACCCATTAAATTGTTTGCTCGATAATCTCGGGCAAACATTTGGTTGTTTGCATTCACCATTCAGGTAGAATTTTTTCTCCCTAAAAACCCTCTTTGAGTATGGATATTTATTAGAAGTTTATTGGAAGTTTATCGGAATCTTGAACTCAAGAAAATGCGTTTATTGTTGTAACTGTAAATCAATATCCATGCTCTCATGTAAAATTCGGATGATTTTAATGTGGTCATTATTTGTCAACAAATAAACAATAAGGTGTGATGCATGATGGTGAATTCGAGTAGGAGGGTCAAACTCGAAACGCTCACGACACATAAGCGGATTATCTGCTAATACTGAAAAAATTTGCTCTAATTTGTGGGTATACTCAACAGCCTGAGTTGTGCCCCAATTTTTTGCGGTGTAGTGCCAGATTTCTTCAAGGTCATTTTCAGCGGATTTTTTAAGTGTATATTCAGCCATCAACTTGGCTTTCTTTTAGCATCCTCTTGGTAAATGCATTGATATCAAAATCTTTAACATCTTTGCTCTCTAGCCCTTGAGTGATTGCTTGTTGCATCACCTCAATCTTCTGCTTACGCTCTTGATCACGGCGAATAAGGTCTCGCACGTAATCGCTACTAGTCGAATACTTTCCCTCATCAATGCGTTCTTGTATCCAAGTACGCATTGGATCAGGGAGTGAAATGTTTAATGTTGCCATGATAATATACCTCCTAAATACTAAGTATGACATATATTGGCAATAATTGCCATAGGTTAATTTTGCTCTTTTATTAAAAATAGGCTGTATTTTTGAATAAATAACCACATATATGGTATTATCAGTACGAGAGTACGTTTAACACTTTTTGATTGTGACTTTGCTTAAGTATATTTTTCTTGAATAACACTTAAAAATATGACAATGATGTATATCAACAAAGGAGTGTTTATGCGTATATCATTAAAGAAAATTTGGAACAAAATATTTATGCCTAGAAAAGTAAAAGTAGTATTAGATACTGATTTTGGAGCGTATGAAAATGTAACAGACTATTTACATCGTATTTCAAAAACACCCGAAATTGCAAATGCTGCCTATAGTTTAAGTGACTTAGGTGCTTCATTTAGTGATATGAAAAAGTTTGCTCTTTTATTGAATGATAATAAAGAAGAAGAAGCTTTCAATTTGCTCTTAAAATATGTACAAATTGTTGAAGAAGAAGATAACGTGCAAGCTGATAGATATATGAAACACATGGAATTCAAAGAAGCGGCTATTGAAGCATCTGAGATAGTTAAAGAAGGAGAGCGACTCCTTCGAGTACAAAATTCAAAACAAAATTTAGCGTACCCTTGAGTTAAATTTATGCATACCTGCTCTAAGCTATAAGAATCAATGGAATTTGCTCAGAATTCAATTTTAATTCTTATTTTTTTATTACCTGGGCTGTTTTTTTTTAGGGGGATTAATTCAGTATCATACTCATATGTTAGTCAGAGTTTGATTTCATGGAAGACACCAAGTGTAATTTCAATAACATTTTTCATTTCCATCATAATGCATGGTGCTTCTTTGGTTATATTTTCTGCTATTTTGTTATCAACAGGAAATAGTATAGATATTATATTTAGTAAACACTCCTCTCTTATGGCTCAATGGTTATCTTTGTATGCTGTATTCATATCTTGGTTATCAAATATATTTGGTACTATTTCAATAAAAAACGAGTTAATTAAAAAAAAATCTATTTTGCAACTCTTCAAACACCAGTGGGTGTGGTTGTTAATAAAAGGCATATTATTCTCAAAATCAAGAAATGAAGGCAGGCTTTTTAAAGCTTCAGTATTAACCACTGAAGAAGTCAAAACGGAAAACTATTTGGCAAAAAGAATTTATCAAGGTGAGGTTGTTGATTTTTTCTTGTCTTCAGATGGTAAGTTTGAATATATAGCATTAAAAAATACAGAAAAAAGTGATTCATTTTTAATTGATGTTGAAAAACGTATACAACCAAACAAATATGGTAAAGTTTTATCGAAGGAACATATTAAAAAGTTAGAGGATTTCAATAAAAATAACAATAATAAAAGTACTTGGATTCCTGTAAAGTCTGATTTAGATAAAAAAAATATCTTCTACATGGAAGGTGATATAATTTTAAATATACTAATAATACCAGAACAAACGAATTCTGGTGATATCAAGTTTACTATCTGGGAGCATATTAAAATCAAAAAAGAAATTTTACTTATATTTTCTTTATTCCTTGGTTTAACTATTTTTAACTCAATCTTTTCAGTTAGTGAAAAAAAACCTAGTAAGAGTAAAACCTTTGATATTAATATAGTTAGTACATTTGAAGGAGTAGGTAATGTAGCAAAAGACGGTAAGTTTGTTGAAGGTGATTTTCTTACAGGCGGTACATATATAAATGTAAGATCATCCCCCTCTAAATTTGCAAAAATTATAACAAACTTAAAGGCTGTAGGTGAAAATATTCAGGTTAAAAAAGAGGTGCCAGAAAATCTTAACTGGTATGAAGTTACTTTACCTGATGGGACAATAGGATACATATTTTCAGACTTATTATCTGAAAAATCAAAGTAATCTTAATTGCTAAATTTTCAACGATCAAAATCATGGTTAGTATGATCTTGATCAAGCTTTCTGCTTTTCTCAATTTGTTGTTTAATAATAGCTTTTCGACCCTCAAATTTTAGGGCATCTCCGATGTCACGGGCTAGTTTTTCACGATCAAGAAGGTGTTGTTTTTTCAAGTTGGTAATTTCAAGTTGTAATGCTCTCCTTCTATCAAGATGTCCACCAATCAATTGATCCAATTCTTGTTGATCTCGTTTTAGGGCTTGCCATGCCTCTAATTCATTTTGTTTTTTGATGGATGCTTTACGACCTGTCGCCCAATCAATCAAACCTTTTAAACCTTTGTTGTATCTGGTTTGACGTTTATCATTTTCTTGTTGTTGTCGTTTGTCATGAAAAGCCCTTAGATGATTACGCTCATGTTTATGTTCCACAGCCATTTTACGCTTTTCAACATTGAATGGTTTGAGTTCTTCGGCTTGTTCCTGTCTTAAATCTTGAATATGCCCTTCAAGCTTAGGTTTTAGACACTCTTTAAACTGTATCTTGATATCATCAATACTTGGAAGAGTTTCAAGAGTACCCAATCGTTCTTTGACTTGTTTGGTTTTAATACCTGTCCATTTGGGTAGGGAATAGATTTCTCCTGTGTAATCAACAGCCACAAAGCCACGGCGATCACCACGAGCTAGTTTAAAACCGTATTCTTCCAATGCTGAGTTTAATGCTTTCTTTCCATCGGATTGCCTCCATGCTTCTTGAAATACATGTTTGATTTCTCTTGGGTCTCTGCCAGTGCGCATGGCTTGTTGCCATTCGGCTTGATTGAAACTCAATGGGTCTTTGAGCAATGGATCGCTAAAGCCTTTTGGTAAGTCCCAGCCATGTTCTAAATAGAGCTCTTTGGATAGTTCGTTTAATCTATTTTTGTAAAAGGGTAAATTGATGGCTTTCATGTTTTCTTCATCAATTCTTGACCAGACGACATGGACGTGTCTGCGCCCTTCTTTTTCGTGAAAAACAATGGCTCTGGGTTGGTCATTTAAACCAAGCTTATTCTCAATTTCTTCAACTGCTTTTTCAAAGACTTCAACAGGTACTTTTTCTTGTTGTGGTGGATTAAGGCTTAATGAAAAAAGATACTGCTTACATTGAGTGCCTTTTGAGATGGCATAGGTTTCTTCGAATGCTTCTTTTAAATCATCTGAAATAAAGCCACGAACCTCATGTACTTTGACATGTTCGTTTTCACTTTTCAGGAGGTGATAAGCCAGTTGCTTACCACCACTGCGCTGTGAACCTTTGAGGATCATCTGAATGCCTTAACATCTGTAGATGCCCGAATAAATTCCTGTCTAAAAGATTCGGATTTAGCTTTATCATCAGGCTTGATATAGAGACCCAAACCACGCATAAGCATTAAGCGCATGGCTTGGATGTCGGCACAAGCTATACGTAGTTCTTTTTCTACCTCAGATATTAATGGCAAAGTGCCATTGTTTGAGGCTTTAGCGAGTTGGTTCATGTTCTGGGATAATCGAGATTTGCCGAGTATTCCCAAAACCTGAGCCAATAGTTTTTGATCTTTAATGGGCTTTCTTCTACGTCTGCGGATCTTTTTCCCGCTGGACTTAAAGAGGTTATCTTTAATGAATGAAGAAAGAGACATGTCACCTGCTAATTCTTGGAGTTTGGCACGTTCTTCAACTGTTAAACGCAATGAGAAGGGGGCTAATCGCTTACCACTATTTGTGGGTATCTCTCCGTAATTGCTCATGATACACCCCCGTTTTTAGGGTTTTTTGGTGCTTTCTCATCCTTATTATCAGTGCCTTTTTTGCTAGAGTTAGCAGGGTTTTTATAGAATTCACAATGACTTAGGCTATCCTCCCAATCGGCGAATTCATCAAATAAGGTGTTCAAACATTGTTCGTCCAAGCCCACCATTTTTTGTACTCTATATTGCGTCATAAATCATCCATCTCAATCCAAAAAAATCACTCACTAATACAACATTAGCTCGTATTTGTTTTGAATTGACCTGAATGATTTCTAACCCAATCTAGAGCACAAAAAACCAGTTTCATCATAAATCTATCCCAATCCAAAAATCACTCACTAATACAACATTAGCTCGTATTTGTTTTGAATTGACCTGAATGATTTCTAACCCAATCTAGAGCACAAAAAACCAGTTTCAAACAAATCCAATCTCAATATCCCAAAAATCACTCACTATAAATTATAGTACGCTTAGTATAACTTTATACCGCGTGCTTCTTCCTTGACCCAAACGTTTTAGACGTTTTAACTCAACAAGTTTTTTGATGCATGCCTCAACTGTACGTGGAGGAAATCCAAGAGCTTCTATAGCGTCTTTTCGAGAAAACTCAGCATCGTAAATTAATTGTGCCCATTGCCAAAGAGCGAGTTGTTTAACAGAAAGCAAGTGCTCAATCCTATCACCTTCAATAAGGGTCAAAGCCTTGCTTGCTTGTCCTTTGACAATTCCAAGGAAAAAACCAATCCACGCAGAAATATCTTCTTTATTACTTTTCCAACTTGATTGAGATTTATTAAGAGCAAGGTAATAATCGGCTTTGTGTTGTTCCACCAAACTTTCATGTGAAACTAGGCGTGTAAAATTATAACCATTTTGTAATAATAATAAATTTGTCAATAAACGACTAGTTCTACCGTTTCCATCTTGAAAAGGATGAATGGCGAGGTATTCAAATATAAAATTGGCAAGGCGAATAAGTGGATGCTTAAAATTTTCTTCACCGGCCCATTTGTTCCATGCCATCAAATCATGCATTTCTTTGGCTGTTAAATGTGGAGGTGTAGGATCAAATATCACGCCAACAAGTTGACCACTTTGGTCTCTGGCTTCTACCCGATTTGAACCAAACTTATAATTGCCTCTTTGACGTTGATCCTTATCTGAGTGTTTCAACATATCACGATGCAACTGTAAAACCAGAGATTCATTGACCATCATGTCATCATAAGAAGTCAAAATCACTTCAAGAACTTCTATATAGCCAGCAACTTCTTGTTCATCTCTAGTTTTAAATTTCTTAATTCTTAAATTTCGATACAGTTTTTCAATCTCATCATCCGATAAGCGATTGCCTTCAATTCGATTAGACGCGCCTGTTGAGGTAACAATAACGGATTGTGTTAATCGCTCAATAGTTTGAGGTAGAAGTTTATCGGTTAAACGAATAGTATTTTTAATTGAATCAATTTCAGATATAACAGCATAGAACTCTTCGGTTTGTTCAGAGCTAAAGGCTAATCTTTTACTCAATCTATCATCTACCCATACCATTATTTTATCTCACAACAAGCCTATGTGAGATAATGTGATATAATGTGAGAAAAGTCAAATAGAAATCCATGTTCTGAGTAAATATATAAACTATTTATATAAAATCAATTCGCAAGAAGTGCGTGGTAGCAACACTTCGTGTTACACTCTCAAAAACAATAGTACAGGGATTGTTTATGCAATAAGCTATTTTAAATTATTTTTTGCTATATTGGTTGGAGGTATTTCAGGAGATTTAGGAGGCACTATTTTACTGGCATGGTTAAAGTTGAATTTGCATATATTCTTCTCAGTACTTGCTATTGATTTTGGATCAATTTTTACTTTCGCATCAATAGTAGCTTTAAATTTTGCTATAAAGCATTTGAGAGCAAATCTGTTGCTTGGGAAGAATGGTTAACTAATAATAATTCTATTGCTACCATTACAATTGTTTAAACAGTCCAATAATTGGACTGTTTAATTGTGGCAGGATGGAAACGATGAGAACCTAGTTCCAGCGTACGTGCCCAGCTGATGCTTTACCCAAAAGTTACTCATCTATTACGTTTCACCCCCTACATTGTAAGTTCTTAGTGCTCGATAAATCGAAGACACATGGAAACATAATTCATCACTTATACCTACCGCGACACCCTGACTTTTTGAGTCGTTGTACTGGGATCTAACTAACTAAGTAAGGGTCATATATTAAAAGTTTCATAAAGAGCACCTCCTATAATTTATAGTTGCAGGGTATATACTTTATATATGATGAAATATGGAGTTTTCAAGTACATCAAAGCATTTAATTAGGTGTCATTTATAATGGTACTACCAACCAGTCCAAAATAAAACTGTTTGCAAGATGTGTGTGGTAGTACCACTTCGTTGCTCCCACACAATCTTGACAAGGGGGTTTACTGCATACCCCCGTTGTATCCCCCAAGTTACTGGCTTTAAAAACACTTGCGTTTTATAAAGCCAGCCCAAATCGTACCGCCGATTAATCACTCAAAACATATCGATGTTTTACCTCTCGCAAGACTTGGAGAACTGCCTCTCCACCTGCACCGAACCTTAAGCACAAACAATTGGCAGTTTGATTACCATTCAGGGATACTTCATTTCCCTGTAAACCCTTTGACCAATTCTTGGAGACCAACCGTACGCCGATTGGATATATAATTATTTGGTATTAAAAAATTGAGCAATTTTCCATCAAAAATATTACTCATATTCATCCATAAAATCTGACTTTTTTTCTCTTTCAACCTTTTCACGCCAACTTTCAATATGTTTCTCTATTGATAGCTTATGACTCAAAAGCTCAACTGAGTCACACAATGGTAACAATGATATCCAAAAGTCCACTTTTGCTTGATAATAAGGAACGGCACTTCCTGACCAACTTCCACTACTTGGTTCAATAGGAAGAACTATAAAATCTTTATGATTTTTATTTGTTTTTAGAAATATTTCAATGAATTTTTTCTTTCTTTCAGGGGTGAAATTTGAAATGATTCCAAATATTAATTTCATTAAATCAATATTTATTGCACTTTCATTTATGACGTTTTCTAAAAATTTATCTTGAGCTAATATCACCTCATCTGTGCATTTGTTGTTACCACCGCCAATGCAAAATAAACGCTCCAAATAGCTACCAGGTATGTAACTTTCCTTAAGTTTTCTTTTTAATATATCATTAATTGCTGTCATAATAATCGACTTACGATTGTCATGCTCCCAAAGAAATGAATAATCTTTTGTATCAGAGTACCTGTCAGGCCATTGATCGTTGGAATATATATGATCAATTATATCCAATATGAAATCTGGATCAGCAGATAAAATACGATTTAAAGTAGAGCCATTAAAATCTGAGCGCTGTTTAAGTTTGCTGTTAAGTAAATATGCCTCTTTCAGCAAAGTTAAATTGCCTGTAAATATTTCAAGAATTCTTTTATTAATCTCAGAATAAGGATTAAATAACATATCGAGGCTAGAACCAAATGTTTTATCTTCCTTTGTTTTTTCAATAACCAAACCTACAATAGTAGTAATTATAGTTGCATCACTATCCATGTAATTAAGCAAATAATCAAGGTGATGAGGAAATTCACTGGCTTCAGCTTTTTTGTACAAGCTATGTAATTCCAGCACTGTTTTTTTATTAATATCTTCATTAGTTAGGCATTGATAAAAAGCGAATAACCAATGGTTTTTAGAGTTATATTCATGTTTTTCTAAAATTTGTAAAGATTGCTCAGTACCACACGATTTTATCAGTTTCTTTACTAAAATAATTGGTTGTTGTATTTCAAGTAAATCGCCTGTTATTAGATATTCTTGAATAACTCTTTTAAAGAGATGTTTATCTTTGTCACTTAAACAAGTAAAAACCTGAGAAATTGTTTTTCTGACTTGTTCGACCTCATGATTATTGTCAAGAAATGTTAATATTTCCTGCGATTGTTTTATGAATTTTTGATAGTCGATAATATCAAATGTCATTGTATAGGATATTATTTTTTCTTTTTTTATTTCATCAAATTCCGAAACACTATTTACATCGGCATCCGAATAATCAAAAGATAATACTTTGTAAAGATTATACATTTCACTATGGAATTTATCAGCTATCTCTGTTGCTGAGGTTATATTCCGACGTTTAAGCATTCTCTGATAATTTTGAACAATGAGACATTCAAAAAAATCATTTGTATTAAGTTCTTCCTGAATAAAGGAAACTAAGTGCTCAGTATCCTTTTCAACAATATCATTTTCTGAAAGTCGGTATCCAAATTCACAATAACTTTTTATAACATCTAGTATGTACTTTCGAAGGTTTTGATTTTTGTAAAGTTTGAAAATACCATTCCATATTGATGCTCTTAAATTAAAAATAGGTTCAGCCCCTAGTAATTTAATTCGATGTATTGTAATTGTCATTTTTGAGGACTCATCATAATCATATTCTGTTGGAAGATACTTGGAAGAAACTGTAAGGAATAATCTAGAAAAAAATTCATCTCCACCATCCTCTGTCTTATTCCATAAAGCTTCTATTAATATATTTTGCAGAGTGTATCCGTTTCTGTGTGAATTTGGGTTGAAACCAAATCTTTTCGTCAGGAGGCTTATAAATTGAGGAGTTGCCTGTGGTACTTTTTCTATGTAGTTCAATACCAAATCAAGGACAATTTTAAATGTATTTTCATCATTAGCTTGTTTGAAAAGGCTTAAAATTTCTAAGAAAGGATGATCGTTAAAAGCAACATTCCTACTATCCCAACAAATAGAATCAATATCCATATCTTGTTTTTTTATAAGTGCAATATTATCACGTACATAAACCAATACATTTGATTGTAATAAAAACCAGAAAGTTCTGATTAGCTCATGTAAATCACTTGTATTGTTTTTATTAATACATTCATCCCACTTTATTCTCACTTCAGGTTCTAGTATTTTCTCAATTTCATTAAAATTAAAAGAATTTAAACATGGGTAAATTGCATCTCGAATTTTACCAACTTGAGAAGGAAAGAAATTTTCAAGTAATAGCGAGAACTTGAGATCTTTTTCTTTAAAAAAGCACAAATAAAATAAATAGGTTGAAAAAACTTGATCTGTAATTTTTGCAACCTCCTTTTCATAGAGGTCAACGACTTCTATACGATGTAAATATTCAATAGATTGCCATAGTGTTTCTGAACTAATTCCAAATACATTTTGTATTAGTTCCATTGTTTCCAGATGAGATCGATCTATTGTTCTGAAAAATGAGATAACTCCTATTACCTTTAGAATTTCTTTATCCTGCAATTTTTTCAAATCATTCGAAATTGATGAGAAATATTCATCATATAAAACCGACACATCTCTAATACTCTCTATATTATTTGCTTTTACTGCAACTATAGCAGCCATAATTGCAAGGCGTGGATTTCCCCCTGCAATATCTGATATTCTGTCTAAATATATTTGGTTGTTAATTTGATATTGTTTTTTAATAAACCCTTTAATTTCTTCTGGCTTCATTGGTTTAATTATGAGTTCGGAAACATTAGTTAAAGGGCAAGCTGATTGTATTATTTTATCCCGAGCATAATCTCTCACCGTGGCAATTACTTTTATGTTTTGGTCAGTTCTTTGGTTTTGTAGAAGATCAACGAAATAATCGAATTGTGTAATTCTATTTGCATCATCAACTAATATAAGAAAATCACCTGATGAAGAAAAATAAGAACGAATATCTTCAAATAAATTTTGCCCTTTATTATAGATAACTCGTAATTCAAATCCAGAATGAGATTTCTTATAGTTTTCAATAATCTCTAAAGCTAGTCTAGATTTCCCTATGCCAGCCGACCCAGATAGAATTACTAAATCATTACTCTCAACTTTCTCCAATGCTTCTTGTAATTCAATTTCACGACAATAAAAATTGGTATCTAAAGGGGTGCTTATATTATTTTTCCCCATGATCGTAATAAAGTCATCTGGCTCCAATATCTGCCCTGTATCAATGCTTATTCCTAAAAAGTCTTTTGCAAGGGCTGGATATTTTTGATAAAGGTCAAAAGAGAGCTCCCCCAATCCAAAAATTTGAAGTTTAATGCCATTTTGTTCGCAAGTATCATAGAGAGTTTGCTCGTTAGTAAGTTTTGGTAGTGAGTTGTGGCAAAAGACTATTTCCTCTATCTGATCTAAGGGTATGCCCGTTTTATTTACATCAAGACATTTATCAAGATCACCCTGCAACTTCTTCTCTAGACCAGTTTGTTCAGTTGTATATTCTGCAAATATAAGTTTACCATTTTTTTGTCTAGCATAACTATCAGGTGTTCCAGTTCTTACTTTATCTGCACCAACAACTGAACCAATGGGGTTGATATTCTGATAGCCTTTTTTATGAATGTAGCAATCCGCCAGTTTTTGAAATTTACCTCCATCAATTTCCTTTAATGCATTTTGTATTTGATTGACTTTTGACATCTTAATTTATCCTTTGAGCTGATTTACACCTAAATTTCATGGAGACTATCTTTTTAGAGTTGCTTACTAATTTTGTAATGGGTTTAATATAGTGTCGTGTGTGACTTAGTGTATCATTTTTTATCTAGCAGTACATTCAGAAAATCTACTGGTCTTAATTAGAACAACAATTGAGGGAAAAGCCTTTCCCTTGTTCCAAATAACATCCTGTCATTTTACAGCAACCCTTTCTAGCGGGGATACCCCGCAACGCCCCATTAAAAAACTTCGTTAAGATCACAGTCAAAAAATGCTTGGGGCTCTGCCCCGAACGCACATCAATCCATCCCCCAGTCTTCCGCACTGCGTTTATGCAGAACCAGTGCTTCTACTTAGGTTTATATTTGGGCTTGTTTCTCCGAACTTCGCCAGTCAGGCAGGTTTTCATACGCGAGGCAAAACGCTTCGCTAAAAACCTTAAACTGATTTAGGAGAATAGAAAAATGAACACAGATATAAATATTTATGTAGCCGATTTATCCGATTACAATAATGGTAAATTACATGGTGCTTGGATTAATGCCCTTGTTGATTTAGACGAAATTCAAGACCAAATCAATGCCATGTTAAAAGACAACCCAGAAGAAGATGCTGAAGAATACGCCAATCACGATTATGAAGGCTTTGACAGTTACGGATTGAGCGAATACGAAGGTATGGAATCAGCCCATGAAATCGCTTGTTTTATAGATGAAAATCAAGAATCAGGAGGGGAGTTACTCAACCACTTTGGTAGTGATTTAGAAGATGCTAAAAAAGCCACTGAAGAAAATTATAATGTTTGCTATTCATCTTTGGCAGATTACGCCGAAGAACTCACCGAAGGCACAACAGAAATACCACAACATTTAGCCTTTTATATCGACTATGAAAAAATGGGTAGGGACATGGAACTAAGCGGAGACATTTACACCATCACAACCGCCCATGATAAAGTACATGTTTTCTGGAGTCATTAAACCAATAACACGCCCAATTACACCCATTAAATGCTTGCTCGATATCTCGGGCAAACATTTGGCTGTTTGCATTCACCATTCAGGAAGAATTTTTTCTCCCTAAAAACCCTCTTAGAGTATGGATATTTATTAGAAGTTTATTGGAAGTTTATCGGAATCGTGAATTAAGGTTCAGTGTGTTTATTGCTGTAATTGTAAGTCAATATCCATACTCTCATGTAAAATTCGGATGATTTTAATGTGGTCATTATTTGTCACCAAATAAACAATAAGGTGTGAGGCATGGTGATGAATTCTAGTAGGAGGGTCAAACTCAAAACGCTCACGACACATAAGCGGGTTATCTGCTAATACAGAAAAGAGTTGTTCTAGTTTATGGGTGTAATCGATTGCCTGAGTCGTACCCCAGTTTTTTGCAGTGTAGTGCCAAATGTCTTCAAGGTCATTTTCAGCGGATTTTTTGAGTGTATATTTAGCCACCAACTTGGCTTTCTTTTAACATCCGTTTAGTGAAAGCATTGATATCGAAGTCCTTAACATCTTCGCTTTCCAAGCCTTGGGTGATTGCCTGTTGCATCGCATCAATCTTCTGCTTACGATCTTGATCTTTACGAATAAGGTCTCGCACGTAATCGCTACTGGTTGAATACTTTCCCTCGTCAATACGTTCTTGTATCCAAGTTCTCATTGGATCAGGGAGTGAAATGTTTAATGTTGCCATGGTAATATACATCTTAAATACCAAGTATGACAGATATTGGCAAAGATTGCCATAGAAAAATCATTCTCATTATTCAATAAATTGCTGTTATTAGACGCCAATTAGCTTGACCGATTTAGCGACAACTAACTTGACCGGTTGGAATGTAATTTTTTTTCTTGGAGTGTTCAAGTGATCGCTTAAGGTATAGTATATACTAGTACTGCAATTAACAAGTTCCGTCTAATATTCAGCTTATCTCGCAAAAGTAGTTGTGTTGGCTTATTTCCGTAGGTTGTTCGAACTTGAGCGATGGGTTTGTTGTTTAACCAGATGGTTTCTCGTGACCATTTTTGCACGATGCCCTTGTATTTTGACTCTTGTAACAGCTGACCATTGCTATTGAACTGGTAACTAAAGTACAGAGGCACATTGCTGTTGTTGAATATTTTTTCACTCTCTTTTCCACGCTCCGCGTGGGAATCTATGGTTTAAATAGGCTTTCTGTGCTTGATATTCGCTCCCACGCAGAGCGTGGGAGCGAGACTTGAAATTATAGTTTTATTGATTCAAAATTATTTTTTTTGACACTTTTGAGCTAATATTGCAGCTTATAAAAACACGCTGAATAATTACGTTTTTTATTGGCTCTATGTGAAATACAGTGGGTAATCAAATTTCAATTTACCACATAAAAAGTAAATCATGTTCTTGAAATTTTCGATATTTCTATAGCCTCTTGCCCTTCTTTTTGCTAGTTGGATTTTA
>Ga0316206_1002115_pt1 | contig 14522 bp, 16 predicted proteins | sample 6monthpyrite_MG_FD_204942 | JGI IMG/M metagenome (GOLD analysis project Ga0316206, IMG submission 204942) | Microbial mat bacterial communities from mineral coupon in-situ incubated in ocean water Damariscotta River, Maine, United States -... | ecosystem: Environmental > Aquatic > Marine >...
CCCGTCAAAGGCTGCGTTGAACATGCGGATGATTTCCGAGCTTTCGTTCGACACGATGGTTTCGCGCTGCTTGTCCCACAGGATAGGCACGGTGACACGGCCGGTCACCTGAGGGTCGGATTTCACATAGATATCGCGGGCAAAAGGCAGGTCGAACAACCCATCCCCAGTGGCGCCGTCGAAATCAGTGGCGAAGGTCCAGCCGTCGTCCAGCATGTCGGGATGCACGACAGACACGTCGATCAGGTTTTCCAACCCTTTGAGTTTGCGAAAGATCAGCGTGCGATGTGCCCAGGGGCAGGCGTAAGACACATACAGGTGATAGCGCCCGGCCTCTGCCCTGAATCCACCCTCGCCCGACGGGCCCGGCGCGCCATCGGCGGTAATCCAGTTGCGGAATGTCGAGTCTTTGCGGCGAAACGCGCCGTCTGCCTCGGACGTGACCATCTGCGCTGTTTGCCAGATACCGTCGACCAATTGCCCCATAACAATCCCCTTTGTTTGCTTGGCTCCACATATAGCGCCCGAATGCCCGCCGACACATAACGACCAGCGCGCAGCCGATCCCGCATCTGCGCACAGCCCGCGCCATGGTCGTTATCACGCAAAGGCGTGCCGCAAATCCGATTGCGGGGGGAACGGACGCTGCGTATACCGTTTGGCGACGACGCCCCGTTCGGGGCCGGAGAGGTGCGCGGCAAAGGGCTGACCCAATCAGGGGGCCGGATGCCGCATCGTCAGGGGGCCGTTTCGCGCGGCCTGCTTCCCCTTTCCATGAAACATGTGATGCAGGGAAGTTGCCCGATGAAAAGCCTGATAGTCTTTGCCACCCTTCTGACCGCCGGGGCACCGCCAAGCCTGCGTCCGACGACACCCTGCGGGGGGATTGAGGCATGACAAAGACCGGTGTGATGATCTGCGGCCATGGCTCGCGCAGCCAGGCGGCGGTTGATGAATTTGCCGTATTGGCACAAAAACTGCCCGCCTATCTGCCCGACGACTGGATGACCGATTATGGCTATCTGGAATTCGCCAACCCGGTAATCCGTGACGGGCTGGACCGCCTGCGCGACGCCGGGTGCACGCGTATTCTGGCGGTGCCCGGTATGCTGTTCGCCGCGATGCACGCCAAGAATGACATCCCCACGGTGCTGAATACCTATGCCGCCAAACACGGGATTGAGGTCAGCTATGGCCGAGAGCTGGGCGTTGACCCCAAGATGATCGCCGCCGCCGGTGCCCGCGTAAAACAGGCCGTCGACCGTGCCAATGCGGAACTGGGCGACCTGCCGATGCACGACACTTGTCTGGTGGTCATCGGGCGCGGTGCCTCTGACCCGGATGCCAATGGCAACGTCGCCAAAATTGCGCGCCTGCTGTGGGAGGGCATGGGCTTTGGCTGGTGCGAGACCGGCTATTCCGGCGTGACCTTTCCACTGGTCGAACCCTGCCTGCAGCATGTGACCAAACTGGGTTATAAGCGCATCATAGTGTTCCCGTATTTCCTGTTCACCGGCATCCTGATCGACCGCATCTATGGCTTCACCGATCAGGTCGCCGCCGCTCATCCGGATATCGAATTCGTCAAAGCTGGGTATCTCAACGACCATGATAAGGTGCTGGAAACTTTCGCCGAACGCATCACCGAACAGGTCGGCGCAACACCGCCGCCCAATTGCGGCATCTGCCAGTATCGCACCCAGATCCTGTTGATCGAGGGTGAGGCCGCGCGTCAAATCACCCCAGGGCAGCGTGCTGATCTGGCCGGACAAGACGGCGCCGGGCATCCGGCGTTTGGCGATGTGCCGCCGCCGACCTGCGTCATGTGCAAATATCGCACCCAGGTGCTGGGATTTGAATCAGAGGTCGGCGCGGTACAGGAAAGCCATCATCACCATGTCGAGGGTCAGGGCGCCAGCGCGCCGGGGTCCAACGTGGCCGACTGTAAACTGTGCGACACGTTCTGCACCGGCGAATGCCGCTTGAACATGGGGCATCACCACCACCATGATCACGACCATGGCCACGATCACGGGCACACCCATTCGCATGACCATGACCACCATCATGACCACCATCATGACCACGAGCACCATCACGCAACCTACCCGCACGCCGACCACCCCCACGGGCCGGAAAGTGCGCGCAAGGATCGGGGCTGACATGGGCCTTCTTCTGGCCATAAATACTCCGGGGGTACGGGGGCTGGCCCCCGTCTTCGTTAGGTGAGGCCCTACATCAAGGATCCCGCAGCGATCTACGCCGCCAGCTTTGCCACGGTGCGCCAAGAGGCGCGGCTGGATCGGTTCGATGCAGGCATGACGCAGCTTGCCACCCGGGTGATCCACGCTTGTGGCATGATAGAAATCGCCGACCGTCTGGTGTTTTCCCCCGATGTCAGCGCGATGGCTCGCCAGGCATTGACGGGTGGCGCCCCGGTGTTTTGCGATTGTGAAATGGTTGGCGCCGGTATCATCCGCCGCATTCTGCCCGCCGACAATGACATCATCGTCACGCTGAACGACCCCTCGGTGCCAAACCTTGCCCAGCAGTTTGGAACCACACGCTCTGCGGCGGCGGTCGAGCTGTGGCGCGACCGGATCGAGGGCGCGGTGATCGCCATCGGTAATGCCCCTACGGCGCTGTTTCATCTGCTGGAACGACTGGACCAGGGCTGGCCAAAACCCGCCGCGATCATCGGCTTTCCGGTGGGGTTCGTTGGTGCTGCGGAATCAAAGGCCGAACTGGCCGCCAACCCGCGTGGCTGCGACTTCGTCGCCCTGCGCGGACGTCGCGGCGGGTCGGCCATGGCCAGCGCGGCGGTGAACGCCTTTGCGGCAGGATTACCCGGAGAAGGTAAATGAGCGGACGTTGGCTGCATATCGTTGGCATTGGCGAGGACGGCATTGACGGGCTAACCCCCGCCACCCGCGCTGTGTTAGAGGCCGCCGAGGTGATCATCGGCGGTGATCGGCATCACGACCTTTCGGGCAATGTCACGGCGCGCCGCATCTCGTGGCCATCACCGTTTGATGCGCTGATCGACCAGTTGCAAAGCCTTCGCGGCCAACGGGTTGTGGTTCTTGCCACCGGCGATCCGCTGTGGTTCAGCGTTGGTGCACGCATCGGCCGGACCATTCCGGCGCAGGAAATCACCTTTCATCCGCAGGTGTCCGCCTTTCAGCTGGCCGCCGCCCGCATGGGGTGGAGCGTCGCGGATGTTGAAACCCTGACCGTGCATGGCCGCCCGGTTGAGCAGATGATCGCCTTTATCCAGCCAGACCAGCGGCTGTTGATCCTGACCACGGGCGCGGAGACCCCCGGCCAGATCGCCGCCTTTCTGACAGAGCGTGGCTTTGGCAAATCGTCGATGACCGTGCTGGCCAGCATGGGTGGCGAGAATGAGCAACGCTTTGACGGTATCGCTGAAAGCTGGGCGCATGTAGTGCCACCCTTCAACACGCTGGCGGTCGAATGCATTGCCGCCCCCAACGCCGCACTGTTGCCGCGTGTGCCGGGTTTGGCGGATGCGCTGTTTCAAAGCGACGGCACGATGACCAAGCAAGAGGTCCGCGCGGTCACGGTTGCAAAACTGATGCCGATGCGGGGCGCGTTGCTGTGGGATATTGGCACCGGTTGCGGGTCGGTTGCGGTCGAATGGATGCGCGCGGCGCGGTATGCGCGGGCTATCGGCATTGAACCGCGTGCCGACCGTCGTGCCATGGCCGCCGCCAACGCGCTGGCGCTGGGCACGCCGAAATTGCAGATCATTGCGGGCACGGCGCCGGATGCGCTTGATGGGCTAGAGCCGCCGGATGCGGTGTTCATCGGCGGTGGATTGTCCGAAGACGCTTTTGCTGCCGCCTGGGCTGCACTGCGCCCGCTGGGGCGGCTGGTGGCCAACGCGGTGACGCTGGAAAGTGAGGCGCGCTTGATCGACCTGCACGCGCGCCACGGAGGCGAATTGGTGAAACTGTCCGTACAGCGCGCCGAGCCGATTGGCGGGCTGACCGGGTGGCGCCCGATGATGCCGGTGACGCAATGGAGCCTGATCAAAAGATGAGTGGAACCCTGTATGGCGTCGGGCTTGGCCCCGGTGACCCGGACTTGATCACGCGTAAAGCGGCGCGGTTGATCGAGGGCGCGGGCGTGATCGCTTACCCGGCCTTGGCGGGCGGCGAAAGCCTTGCGCGCGCTATCGCCGCCGGTCTGATCCCGGCAAATGCGCACGAGATTGTCATGGACGTGCCGATGACGCTGGCGCGGGAACCGGCGCAAGCCGCCTATGACACGGGCGCGGCGCAGATTGCCCAGGCACTGGAACAGGGGCGCGATGTGGTCTGCCTGTGCGAGGGAGACCCGTTTTTCTATGGCTCTTTCATGTATCTCTATGCGCGTCTGAAAGATCGGTTCTCGGTTGAGGTGGTTCCCGGTGTGACCTCTTTGACTGCCTGCGCCGCGCTGGCCGGGATGCCGCTGGTTGCGCGAAATGAGCGTTTGACAGTTTTGCCGGGCCCCTTGCCCGAGGACGAACTGGCGCTGCGCATAGAGGGCGCAGAGTCGGTGGCGATTTTGAAGGTTGGGCGGCATCTGCCCAAGCTGCGCGCAGTGATCGACCGGTTGGGGCTGCTGGACCGCGCAACCTACGTGGAACGCGCGACTTTGGCGCAGCAGCGGGTCTGCCCGCTGGCCGAGGCGCCGGACAATGCGCCGTATTTCTCGATGATTTTACTGACAAAAGGTGCCGATCCATGGCTGTGACTCCGGTAGTGATGGCGCTGTCGCGCGCGGGTGAGGCGACGGCGCATCGTGTGGCCAAAATTTTGCGCGCACCGGTGCATGGGCGCGCAGGGCGGGTCGAGGTGGCGGATGCGTTCTTTCCCGATGCGTTGGAACATGTGCGGGCCTTGTTTGCGGCGGGAACGCCGGTTGTCGGGGTCTGTGCTTCGGGTATTTTGATCCGGGGGGTGGCGCCTTTGCTGGCCGATAAACGCACAGAGCCGCCGGTGATATCGGTGTCGGACGATGGCGCGGTGGTGGTGCCGTTGCTGGGCGGGCATCGCGGCGCAAACCGGTTGGCGCGGCAGGTGGCCGAGGCGCTGGGCGGCACGGCGGCTGTGACGACGGCGGGCGATGTCGCGCTGGGCGTATCGTTGGATGAGCCACCCGAGGGCTGGGTGCTGGGCACGCCGGAGCTGGCAAAGGGCGCGATGGCATCGTTGCTGAGCGGCGTGAAGGCGCATGTTTGCGGCGATGAAGCGCGCCGCGCCGTCTGGCTGGAAGATTTGCCGCTGGCCTCGCCCGGCGAAGATGAGGTGTTCATCGAGGCGACAACGGCGCCGCCGGCAGAGGGCGTGCTGACGTTTCATCCGCAGCGGATGACGCTGGGAGTGGGTTGCGCGCGCAACTGCCCAGTTGAGGAATTAGAGGCACTGGTGATGGGCGCACTGGAGGCGGCAGAGCTGGCACCCGGGGCGTTGAAAGGACTGTTCACTCTGGACCTGAAGGCGGACGAACCGGCGGTGAATGCACTGGCGGCAAAACTGGGTCTGCCGTTGCGGGTGTTCAGCGCGGCGGAACTGGAGGCCGAGGCGGGTCGGTTGGAAAACCCCTCGGATGTGGTGTTTGCCGAGGTCGGTTGTCACGGCGTGGCCGAGGGCGCGGCGCTGGCGGGCGGCGGGCCAGAGGCGTTTTTGGGCACGCCAAAGATCAAGTCAGCCAATGCGACCTGTGCGCTTGGTTTTGCGCCAGAGCCGATTGTTGAATTGCACGGGCGTGCGCGCGGGCGGCTTTCGCTGGTTGGGATTGGGCCGGGGCAGGCGGCGTGGCGCACGCCAGAGGCCTCGACTATGATTGCCGAGGCCGATGAACTGGTGGGGTATGGGTTGTATATCGATCTGCTGGGGCCTTTGGCGGTGGGCAAGCCGCGCCATGATTTCCCGCTGGGCGGCGAAGAGGCACGCTGTCGGTTCGCGCTGGAGCGGGCCGGTGAGGGGCGCCGCGTTGCGGTGATTTGTTCTGGGGATGCCGGGATTTACGCGATGGGGGCCTTGGTGTTTGAGCTGCTGGATCGTGGCGCGGACGCGATGGGCGTGTCTGATGCGGCGCGGCGGGTCGAGGTGGTTTCGGCCCCCGGCGTGTCGGCGTTGCAGGGTGCGGCGGCGCGGGCCGGGGCGCCTTTGGGGCATGATTTCTGTGCGATTTCCTTGTCTGATCTGTTGACACCGCGTGAGGATATTCTGCGACGTGTCAAGGCAGCGGCAGAGGGCGATTTTGTGATCGCGTTTTATAATCCGGTGTCAAAGCGGCGGCGCGATTTGCTGGCTTTGGCGCGGGATATTCTGTTGCAGCATCGTCCGGGGGAATGCCCGGTTTTGCTGGCCTCAAGTTTGGGGCGACCTGAGGAAGATTTGCGCTATCGGCGGCTGGACGCGTTGCAGGTGGACGAGGTGGATATGCTGACGGTGGTGCTGGTGGGGTCGTCGCAGTCACGTTTGGCAGCGCTGGGCGAGGGGTCACGGATGTATACGCCACGCGGCTATGCGCGGCGGATTGATGGGGATTTGGCGTGACGGGAGCGGACGCTTGTTGCCTTTGGCAACGTCGCCCCGCCCACCGTCCCGTAAAGAGGTAACGATATGACGGTTTATTTTGTTGGGGCAGGGCCGGGGGATCCGGAGCTGTTGACGCTGAAGGCGGCGCGGATCATTGAGGCTTGTCCGGTGTGTCTTTATGCGGGGTCGTTGGTGCCGACCGAGGTGGTTGCCATTGCGCCGGAGGGGGCACTGGTGATGGATACCGCGGTGATGACGCTGGAGGACACCCACGCCGAGATCGTGGCGGCGCATGGCCGAGGGCAGGATGTGGCGCGGGTGCATTCGGGCGATCCGTCGTTGTATGGTGCCATTGCCGAGCAGATACGGCGGCTAGAGGCCGATGGGATCGGTTATGAGATCATCCCCGGCGTGCCCGCCTATGCGGCTGCTGCGGCGGCTTTGGGCCAAGAGTTGACCATCCCCGAGGTGGCGCAATCTATCGTGCTGACGCGGGTGTCGATGAAATCGACCGGCATGCCCGCCGGTGAGACGCTGGAGAATTTCGCACGGACCGGGGCGACGCTGGCGATTCACCTTGGGGTGCGGGCACTGCGGGATATCGAGCGGCGGCTTAGCCCGTACTATGGGGCCAATTGCCCGGTTGCGATTGTGTACCGGGTCGGTTGGCCGGACCAGATGCTGATCCGGGGAACATTGGCCGATATGCACGCCAAGGTGCGGGCTGAAAAGATCACCCGGACGGCGCTGATCCTTGTTGGCCCGGCGCTGGGTACGGTGCGCGATTTCAAGGACAGCGCGCTGTATGATCCGGCGGTGCCGCATGTGTTGCGGCCCAAAGTGAAACCCGCCTGAGAGGTATTCCTGCCGCAGTCTGGCGACTGACACACAAGGTTAACTTGACGGTTGTACCCTGAGGTTCCGATAGTTGCGACAGAGTTGGGGGATTCGCATCATGTCAGAATTTTTGCCGAAAGAGGTCCGTGAGGGGCTGAAGGCCGCGCGCAAGGCGGATTTGCGTCGCAAAAGCCGGTTGCGGGTTCATGTCGGGGACAAGATGTTTCCGGTGCTGCGGTTTTGGGAAAGTGGCTTTGCGCTGGACGCCGAGAATGCGCCACAACTGCGCGGATTGGTTGACCTTTATAATGGTGGGGTGCATTTGTATCAGTGCCTGATCGTCGCCTCTGCCGAGGAAAACGGCGAGATGCAGTACGAGTTCAAGCGCAGCACAGAGGCGGTCGATAAGGCACCGCTGGATTTCTATCGCGAGGAAAACGCGCCGGTGGCGTTGTTGCCGCGATAGCGGGCGGTTTATCGCCGGGTTTGATCTGAATATTGCCGGCATTGTTTTTAACTTGGAAGCAATGCCGGCAAATCAAGTGGAATTATTGCAGATCAGCGAAGGCACCCTCGATCCGCGTTATCGCTTTCAGCAGTGTTGGCCGTGGCAGCGCGATGTTGAACCGCTGGTAGGTCTCTCCGCCCTCGCCGAATACTGCGCCCGGGCTCATGGCGATGCGCGCGTCACGTTGAAGCCGCCTGGCCGTGTCCTGTGACGACAGGCCGGTATCCTCGAAGTTGACCCAAGAGAGGTATGTCGACTGCATGTCCATCACCGTCACACCCGGCAACGCGCCGATCCGGTCACGCCAGATGGCGAAATTCGCGGCGATGTATTCACGGACGGCCTGGCTCCAGCCATGCCCGTCCGTGAACGCAGCCTTGGTCATCAGCATCCCAAACCGGTTCGGCGTTCCGCCCAGTGCCTTATGTGCAACGTCGAACCGCGCCCGCAGGTCGGTATCTTCGACGATGATAAAGCCGGTTTCGCCCCCGGCGATGTTGAACCCCTTTGAGGCCGCCGTGATCGTCACCAGACGTGGCGTGATATCAGGTGCGGCGACGGCCGTGGGAATGTGCCGTGCGCCGGGAAAGGCAAGGTCCATGTGAATTTCATCCGAACACAGGATCAGATCATGCTCTGCACAGAACACTGCCAGTTCGCGGATCTCTTCTGCCGACCAAAGCCGCCCGCCCGGATTGTGCGGTGAACACAAGATGACGATCTTTTCGCGCCCGGTCAGCTGTGCGGCCAGCGCGGTCAGGTCCATTTGGTACTGGCCGTCTTCGATCACCAGATGGCTTTGCAGGATTTCGCGCCCCTTGGCCCGCGCCTTGCCGAAGAATGCGTGATAAACTGGGGTGAACAGGATGATCGAATCGCCGGGGTCCGAGAACGCCTCCAGCACCATGGCGAACCCGGCGACGACGCCATGGCTATAGCGTATCCAATCGGGCTGTACCTGCCAGCCGTGCTGGTCGGCCATCCATCCGCAAACGGCGTCATTCACCGGGCCGGCGTCGCCGAAATAGCCGATGAACCCAAGATCAACTGTTTCCTGAAGGGCGGCGCGGATGCAGGGGGCTGCATCGAACTCCATATCGGCCACCCACATGGCGATCACATCGTCGGGCGGCGTGCCATCCTGCCACGATATATTGCTCCATTTCGAAGAATGTGGAACGCGTGCGTCCCGTACCTTGTCAAAATCCAAGAGAGTGCTCCATTTTTTTCACACGGAAGCTATCCAAACCAAGGCCGAGCGCAAGTGACATTGCGAAGCAGGCCATCATCCCCTAAATCGTGGCATATGAGCCTGAGAGACATTATCATCCACCCCGACCCGCGCCTGAAAAAGGTTTGCCTGCCTGTGCCCGATATCTCGGCCCAGATGCGCAAGCTGGCAGACGATATGTTGCAAACCATGTATGAGGCCCCCGGCATCGGGCTGGCCGCCCCGCAAGTGGGCGAGCTGACGCGCCTGATCGTGATGGATTGCGTCAAGGAAGAGGGTGCCGCACCGCGCCCCCTGGCGATGTTCAACCCCGAGGTGACGTGGACCTCGGAGGCGACGCATGTCTATGACGAGGGCTGCCTGTCGATCCCCGAACAATATGGCGAGGTGATGCGCCCGGCAGAGGTGCGGGTGCGCTGGCAGGATATGGACAGTAAGGTTTGCGAAGAACAGTTTGACGGGCTGTGGGCGACCTGCGTGCAGCATGAGATCGACCATCTGAATGGCAAGCTGTTCATCGACTATCTCAAGCCGCTGCGCCGCCAGATGATCACCCGCAAGATGGTCAAGCTGAAACGCGAACGGGCGCGGATGTGAGCGTTCTGCCAATCCGCATCTGGGGCGACCCGGTGTTACGGCAGGTGGCAGCCCCCGTGGTGGTGGACGATGCGGTGCGTCAATTGGCGGCTGATATGATTGACACGATGTACGATGCGCCGGGCCGTGGGCTGGCGGCGCCGCAGGTCGGCGTTGGGTTGCGGCTGTTCGTGATGGATTGCCTGTGGAAAGACGGTGCCGCACGCGCGCCGTTGGTGGTGATCAATCCGGTGCTGTCGGACCCGTCGGCAGAGGTCGCGCCGTTCACCGAGGGGTGCCTGTCGATCCCGGATATCCCAGCCGAGGTGACCCGCCCCGCAGAGGTGACGATGCGCTGGGAAACCCTGACGGGTGAGATCATCGCGCGGCGTTTGACGGGGTTCGAGTCGGTCTGCGCCCAGCATGAAAATGACCATCTTGATGGTATCATGATCCCTGATCGGCTGTCGGATACCGGCCGCGCCGAAATCGCCGACCGGCTGGCCGCATTGGGCCCCGCATGACCGCGCGCGTTTGCCTTCGCTGGCCTGACAAACGCCTGCGCACCGCCGCCGCGCCGGTCCCGGCGATTACCGATGAAATTCGCGCCCATTGGGACGATATGATCGACACGATGGACGCGATGCCCGGCGTCGGCCTTGGTGCGCCACAGATCGGCGTGATGCTGCGGCTGGCGGTGGTCGATGCTTCCGAGGCGCGCGGCCAGGCGGTGCGGATGGCCAACCCCGAGGTTCTGCATGCCTCGGTCAAGCTGCGCGAGCATGAAGAGGCCAGCCCAAACCTGCCCGGCATCTCGGCCAAAATTACGCGCCCCCGTGCGTTGACGGTGCGGTTCCTGAATGCCGAGGCTGAAATGGAAGAGCGTGACTTTGTCGGGCTTTGGGCGACCAGCGTGCAGCATCAGATCGACCATGTGAACGGCAAGATGTTTGTCGATCGCCTGTCGCCGGTGAAGCGGCAGATGTTGTTGAAGAAATACGAAAAACTGAGGAAGCGGACATGACAGTCGTGTCGGAGACGCGCGGATGAGAATTGTTTTCATGGGCACGCCCGATTTCTCGGTTCCGGTCCTCGATGCGCTGGTGGCGGCAGGGCATGAAATCGCCTGCGTCTATTGCCAGCCGCCCCGCCCCGCCGGGCGCGGCAAGAAAGAGCGCCCGACGCCGGTTCATGCCCGCGCAATCGCTCTGGGCTTGTCCGTGCGCCACCCGAAAACGTTACGTGATGCGCAGACCCAAGACGACTTCGCCGCGCTGAACGCCGATGTGGCCGTTGTGGTTGCCTATGGGCTGATCTTGCCGCAGGCGGTGCTGGATGCCCCGGCCAAGGGCTGTCTGAACATTCATGCCTCGTTGCTGCCGCGCTGGCGCGGTGCGGCGCCGATCCATCGCGCCATAATGGCAGGCGACAACGAAACCGGTATTTGTATCATGCAGATGGAGGCCGGGCTGGATACTGGCCCCGTCCTTCTGCGTCAGGCGACGCCGATCGGCGCGACGGACACTACTGCTGACCTGCATGACAGGCTGTCCGTCATGGGCGCAGAGCTGGTCGTCAAGGCGCTGTCACAACTGGATGACCTGACGCCGACCCGGCAACCCGACGCGGGCGTGACCTATGCCGCGAAGATCGACAAAGCCGAGGCCCGTATCGACTGGACGCGTCCGGCGGTCGAGGTTGATCGCCAAATCCGTGGGCTGTCGCCGTTTCCCGGCGCCTGGAGCATGGTGCAGGGCGAGCGGGTGAAACTGCTTGCCTCACGTCTGGCAGAGGGGCAGGGTGATCCCGGAACGGTGCTGGATGACGCACTTACGGTGGCCTGCGGTGCGGATGCAGTACAGATTACCCGGCTGCAACGCGCCGGAAAAGGCGCCCAGGACAGTGCCGACCTGTTGCGCGGCTGGCCGCTGGGCCCCGGTGACCTGATGGGAGACTAGGATGTATTTCGCCCTGATCGGCACCATCGTCATCGCCGGGATTGTCGGCTATGCCTCTGAACGTTCGGGGTTCACCCGAAACGGGGTCATCGCGTCGATGATCATCTGCATCGGTGGCGCGATCCTGTTCTATTTCGTGCGGACCATGTTCGGAATTAGCCTGGGCAGCCACGGGCTGAACGCCATCGCCTCATCCATCGGGGCGCTGGTGATCGTGCCGACGCATTATCGCAAATAACCAAAAGGGAGCGTCATGGCCATCATCTATCTTGCCATCATCGGGGCCGCCGCCGGGTTTCTGGCGACGCGGATGATGAAACTGGACACTGATGTGGTGACCACGGTTGTCATCGGTATTTTCGGCGCGCTTATTGGCGGGCTGGTGCTGCGGTTTTTACTGTCGCTGGTCGGCTTTGCCGCTGGGTTTGTCGGTGCCGTGCTGGGCGCCATGCTGCTGATCTGGCTGTGGCAAACCTATGGGCCGAAACGCTAGGGCAGAAGCATCGCAGAGGTTGGCTTTGAAGGGCGGCGGCGTTGCGGACAATACTGACACTGATCCCACGCTGATCAACGCCTGTTATGCTGCCCTTTGTGAAATTGAGAGCACATAACCAAAGTCACTCGAATTCCGAATGATCACTCAGGAAGTAAACCATGAAGATCACAAGAATAAGTGTTTTCCAAAAGGGCTTGCTGTACCGTGGTGGGGGGCTTGCCGTTGGTGACCGTACCGCAGAGCGCGCGAAAACTTTTGATACCTTCAACAGCACAGTCGTGATTATCGACACAGACGCCGGTGTCAGTGGATGTGGCGAAGCGTGCCCTTGGGGAGCCAGCAATCTTGGTGCGCTTCCCGCTATGCCCCGACTTGCTGATGCTTTGTTAGGCAAAGACCCGCGTGAACTTCACAAAATCGAACGGATTATGGATGCGGCCATTGAAGGTCACTTCTATGCCAAGAGTGCTGTCGACATGGCCTGTTGGGACATCCTTGGCAAAACTGCCGGGATGCCTGTTTACATGCTTTTGGGCGGGAAGTTGTGTGACGGTGCGCCGCTCTATCGTTGTGTCATGGAACAAGAGCACGACAAGATACGCGCCGAGATGGAGCAATACAGGGCAGCAGGCTACAAATATTTCAAACTCAGGGTCGGGATTGAGCCGGAAAGCGATATTGAGCTTATTCGTTTTGCGGCGGGGATCGCCCAACCTGGGGAGGTTGTTTATGCCGATGCTAACTGCCGGTGGACCTTGCATGATGCATTGAAAGTGGTGAGGGCTGTCGACGATCTTGATGTCATGATCGAACAGCCCTGCCTTACATACGAAGAGTGTTTGCATGTGCGCGCGCGCACGAACCTGTCGATGAAACTTGATGAGCTTGTGACCGATCAATCGATGGCAGAGCAACTTACACAAGACATGATAGCTGACGTCGCCTGTGTGAAGATGGCGCGTATCGGCGGACTAACAAAGGCACGCAGAATCCGCGATTACCTAATCGATCACGGGATAAAAGTGGTCCCTGAATGCATGATGGGCGGCGAGATTGTATCTGCGGCTGTATCACATTTTGCCGCGTCCACACCTGCGGAACTCTTGTTCAATACGACTGATTTGCACGCGTACAATACGGAATCGACCGGTACACCGGCGCCGCCCACATCAGATGGTCGGTTGTATTGTCACGACACGCCGGGACTTGGTGTCGAACCCGACTTTGAGAGCCTTGGTGACCCCGTGGTTGTTTATGGGTGATGAAAGCATTGGTAGCCGCCGAATACTCGCATTCTGAACTCACTTCGTTAGATCGTCGAACAAGAGGCAGCATTACCGAACAATCACAATGCGGATATTGGCTGCGATGCGGAAAAACTGAAATTTGGGCTCGAACCGGACATTGTTCAACTCAGACCCTACCACTTACCTCTTCGATTTGAACGGGGCCATTCCGGCGCGGGCCAGTTCGTCGGCGCGCTCATTTTCTTCGTGCCCGGCGTGGCCCTTGATCCATTCCCAGGTCACCTTGTGGCGCGCCTGCGCTTCATCCAGCCGCTGCCATAGTTCGACATTCTTGACGGGCTTTTTGTTGCTGGTCTTCCAGCCGTTACGCTTCCATCCGTGAATCCAGGCCGTGACGCCGTTTTTCACATAGGCGCTGTCGGTCACGACGGTGATGGCGCAGGGTTTTCCCAACGCATTCAGCGACTCGATTGCGGCCAGCAATTCCATGCGATTGTTGGTGGTATCCGCCTCGCCGCCCTTGATTTCGCGGGTTTTCACAATGGTGTCGCCGTCGCGCGCAATCAGCAGCGCGCCCCAGCCACCAGGGCCGGGATTGCCTGAACAGGCACCGTCGGTGTAGGCGAAGAATTCAGCCATGAGATGTGATCACAATAAAGTTGTCGACAGTTCCGGCCAGCCCCTTGCCAGCCCCATGAAGTGCCGATTTGGGGGTAAAGCCCGCTGCGGTCAACAGGTCATTCAGCTCATGCTCGGTGTAATAGCTGTAAAACCGCCCCAGGTGGTCGGTCTCTTCGCCAGTGCCCAGTTTCATGCCAAGGACGAACGGTGCGCCAGTAGGGCAGAGCGCGCGCAGCGCGGCCAGATGGCGCGGGAAATCGGCGCGCGGGGCGTGCAGTAGCGAAAAGCTGGCCCAGATGCCATCCACAGGGCCAAACTGGGGGATATCGTCGAACAGGGCGTGCCAGGCGGTGACACCGGGCAGGGCGGCGGCAAGCGCGACCATTTCCGTCGAGCCATCAACGGCCAGCACATCCAGACCGGCCTGCGCCATGGCGGCGGCGTGGTGCCCGGGCCCGCAGCCAAGGTCCAGCACGCGGCCACCGGGGCGCACG
>Ga0316206_1002116_pt1 | contig 14520 bp, 15 predicted proteins | sample 6monthpyrite_MG_FD_204942 | JGI IMG/M metagenome (GOLD analysis project Ga0316206, IMG submission 204942) | Microbial mat bacterial communities from mineral coupon in-situ incubated in ocean water Damariscotta River, Maine, United States -... | ecosystem: Environmental > Aquatic > Marine >...
TTTTTGTTTTTTTCAGGCTTTTTTATGTGGCTTATTAAGCCTGTTTATGAAAGTATGATTTTACATATTATTAGTCGTGGAATATTTGGTGAATATTTAAGTACATCTGATGTTTATTCTTCAAAGTGGGAATGGTTAAAAACAGGGCTACTAACATCTTTTCTGTTCTGGCGTTTATCCCCGTCCCGATCTTTTAATATGCCGGTTCATTTGTTAGAAGGTCTGTCTGGTTCTAAGCGTAAACAACGACTTGAGTCTTTGCATCGTGTAGCCGGTTCTCATTCAATGGGTTTAACAGTTATTGGTGTACATTTTGAGTATGTTGTTATATTGACTCTTTATGTATTGATATTTTTTATAGCACCAGAATCAACCACTGAATATTTTAAATCTGTAGTAGATAATAGCAATGATCAAACATTATGGGTTGTAATGGGGTCTGTTATCTATGCTATAACACTATTTATTCTTGAGCCTTTTTATGTGGCATCAGGTTTTATGTTATATCTAAATCGAAGGACGCAATTAGAAGGATGGGATGTTGAGCTTGATTTTAGAAAACTAGCTCAGAGAATTGATGATCAAGGGTCTATTACTAATCAAACTATGGATAAGTCTCGTGATTAGAAATATATTGTTATTTACGACTTTATTCATCAATAGCTTTAATAATGCTTATTCAGATGAAGCAAAAGATGAAGAACCGATTGATAAAAGGCCAGAAGTTAGCCAAAGCCGTAAAGATATAGATGATTCAAAAATAGTTATATCTGAAATAATGTCTGATAAACCATTTGTTTTTATTAAAGAAGAGAAAATATGGAATTTTGAAACAGATCAAAAACAAGACCCGGAATTAAATCCCGACATGGCCTGGTTAACAGGCTTGGTAAGTTTTTTTACAATGTTAATTGAGGCCGTATTATGGGTTGTGCCACTAATTGTTGTGTTTTATTTATATAAATACAGGGATTACTGGTTGAATTTGATACAGGGAAATTCGCTGAAAAAAGATAGTACAGATTTACCTCAAACATTATTCGGGCTCGATATTAGACATGAAAGCTTGCCAGAAAATATAGAAAAAGCGGCCAGCTTACTATGGCAGGAGTCACATCATAGAGAGGCAGTCAGTTTATTATATAGAGGTGCTCTTGCCGCTTTATTCAAACAATATCGGTTTGATTTACCAGCGGGCGCTACTGAACATGATTGTATTCGTCAACTTGAATCAAGTTCAGCTAAAGTAAAGGTTTCAACTAATGAAAAAACTCAATCAGACATAAGTCAACGTACTGATCAGTTTAAAAAATTGACTGATGTTTGGGTGAGTGTGGCATATGCGCATCGCTTGCCTGATAAAGTCGTATTCGATGAAGTTTGTAACAACTGGAATCATTATTTTTCTGAAGATGGTGTGCATGAATAATGTCCATTGATGATAAAAAAAACACATCTAATATTCTGGTTTATTCTGTCGTGGTATTAACAACTATTGCTTTGGCTCTGTGGTTATATTACAAACTTGATTATCGACTGGTAGAAAAAGACCAGGGTTATCAGGGTGAAGCTAAAAGTAATCCTTATCTTGCAGCAGAGTTCTTTCTTCGAAGAATGGGACAAAAATCAGAAAAAATTAAATTATTTACTGACAAACAAACTGTATTAAATTCAAGTGATACTCTTTTAATACCCAGTGTGCGTCTTGCTTTTGATAGCCGCCGTTCGACTGATATGCTTGAATGGGTGGGTAAGGGTGGGCACTTAATCATTACAGGACAACCTGATGCTGAAACAAATACAGGTCAACGTGACTATATATTAGAAACATTGGGATTATATATAGAAAGGAAGTCATTGGGTGAAGATACAGAGCCCTACGAAGAGCCAGTAAATATTGCAATATATGATGAAGATGATTTCTGGCAGGTTGATTTTGATGATTATTTAGTTATCTCTAATACTGCACAATTCAAGTCTGAAATACTCTGGACAGTTGAAGAAGATGAAAGAATTCATGCTATTCAGCTAGTGGTTGGCAAAGGTCGGATCACATTATTATCTGATTTAAGAATCTTTAGAAATGATTATATTGAGAGTTATGATCATGCTGCTTTCTTACTATCACTTGCTAGTGATCAATTGGAATTTTCAGAAACGGGTGTTTTTTATTATTCTTTATTTGAAGATAGAATATCACTGTCTCAATGGTTATGGGAAAATGCAAAACCTTTGATGCTTTCCATTATTATTTTTATAACTATTTTTTTATGGATGTTAATTCCCAGGTTTGGGCCATTAATTAATATTCATCTGCCTATAAGGCGACAATTTCTGGATCACTTAAGAGCTTCTGGGAATTATCATTGGAGACAGGGGCATTATAATCGCTTACTGTTGGAAGTCAGAAAGCAACTCAGTCATAAAGTTAAATTGAAATATCCTGAATGGTCCGGTCTAAGTAAACATGATCAGATTTTACATTTCGTGGAAATTAGCAAAATTGAAGAATTGGTTATTGAAAATGCCTTGTTTGATAATGATGTAGAGCAGGCAAATGATTTTATTAAAAAAGTTAAGATACTTGAAAAATTGAGGAAAAGTTTATGAGTACAGAAGATAATCAGGTAGAACAAGTACAATCGACTGTTAATGAACAAACTGACTCACAACTTATTCAGCAGTTAAAACAACAGATAAATGATGTTTTTATTGGTCAGGTTGATGTTGTTGATCAGGTTATGGTTGCTCTTCTGGCAGCTGGACATGTTCTGGTTGAAGGAGTTCCTGGTCTTGGTAAAACTTTATTAGTACGTTTGTTAGCTAAATCTATAAATGGTCAATTCGCAAGAATCCAGTTCACGCCTGACTTAATGCCAAGTGATATTACCGGACATATTATGTTTGATAATGAAACTAATAAATTCCGTGTGCGTCGAGGTCCGGTATTTACTAATCTTTTACTGGCAGATGAAATCAATCGTGCGCCTGCTAAGACCCAGTCAGCTTTATTAGAAGTTATGCAGGAACACCAGGTTACACTTGAGGGTAAGGCTATGCCAGTGCCTGAGCCATATCTGGTAATGGCTACTCAGAATCCAATTGAACAGGAGGGTACTTATCCATTACCAGAAGCACAACTGGACAGATTTATTATAAAAATTAAAATTGATTATCCTCAGTTAGATGATGAGCATCTCATGGTTAAGGCGGTAACAACAAATCAGGTTGGAGACCAATTCTCAATTAACAATGTAGACAAACAATTTAATCCGCAAGATATAATCAGATTACAAAAACAGTGTGCAGAAGTATCAGTTGATGACGCTGTATCGAGTTATGCTGTTGCTATAGTTAGAAAAACACGTGACTGGCCAGGTATTTCAAATGGAGCGGGCCCGAGAGGCGGAATTGCTATTGTGCGTTGTGCTCGAGCTTATGCGTTTATGCAAGGACGTGACTTTGTCACACCTGATGATATTAAAACAGTTTCGCTTCCAGTTTTGAGGCATCGAATTATTTTATCTCCTGAAATGGAATTGGAAGGTATGGATACAGATAGGGTTATATTGGCATTATTAGAGAAAGTTTCGGCACCTCGAAACTAAAAGCTATATATATTCCTGATTGATTATGAAGTTTATTAAATTCAAACCAGCTCCTCGTTTAATACATTTAATGATTGTATTAGTCGTTATGGGGTTAATCTCAAGTATCTGGCAGGAGACTGAAATTTACTGGGGAGTATTTGCTTTTATTGTTCTGTTGTTTTCATTGTCTGATCTTTGGATGGTTTATAAAACACCACCACCAAAGATAAAACGAAGTTTAACTGGAACCTTGTCGGTAGGTATTAAACATCAAGTTAAACTATCGGTAACGAATATTTATCAGTCGTCAATAGTCGTCGATATTTATGATCACTTCCCGGAACAAACACATGTTGAAGGCTTGCCGAGAAGACTTTTATTAGATAAAAATGAAACAGCTGAATTAACTTATTTTTTAAAACCTCTTAAACGTGGAATGTTATATCTTGAAAAATTAGAATGCCTTGTTACTTCACCATATGCCATCTGGCATTACGCACATAGCATACCGGTTTTTGATGAAATTCGTGTTTACCCCAACTATGCACCTGTTATTGAGTATGCATTACTAGCTACAGAAAATCACTTAAGTTTAATGGGAATACTAAAACACAGGCGTCGTGGTCAGGGTATGGATTTTCATCAATTACGTGAATTCAGGGAAGGCGATAGTTTAAAACAAATTGACTGGAAGGCATCATCTCGAATGCGCAAAATGATTGCTCGTGAATATCAGGATGAACGAGATCAGCAAATCATTGTAATGATGGACTGTGGACATAGAATGCTTGCACAAGATGGTGATTTATCGCACTTTGATCATAGTCTAAATGCCTTGTTACTTTTAGCTTATGTTGCTTTAAGGCAGGGTGATTCTGTCGGCGTCTCTACATTTAGTCATGAAGATCAGCGGTGGGTTAAACCAGTCAAAGGCGTTGCCAATATCAACTCACTGCTTAATGGTGTTTTTGACCTACAACCTGGCTCAGCAGCACCCGACTATACATCAGGCGCTCGTGACCTTGTTATACGTCAACGTAAACGCTCACTAGTGCTTATTCTCACTAATCTTAGAGATGATGACTGTGATGATTTAACGGCTGCAGTACATTTGCTTAAAAAATATCATAAAGTGGTTGTTGCCAGTCTGCAAGAACAGGCTATAAACGATAGACTGGATCAACCAGTAATAAATTTACAGGATGCTTTAACCGTCGCTTCAACACATGCATATCTCTCAAAACGGGAATTACTGGTTAGGCAGTTACGTAATAGCGGCATTAATACACTTGACGTTGTACCTCAGGAGCTCGCCCTTGCTTTAACAAATACGTATCTGGATTTAAAAACATCTGGGCAAATATAAGATCAGTAGAATTATATTCGAACCATAAAATATGTATTTATATGTATATTCTATTTCATTACCGGTTTAAATTTTGAAGCTCAACTTGAAGCAATGCTGTAATATCTAATATATGAGTGAAAATAATCAAATAGAGCGAATTAGCTGGTCGCAAATTTTCAAAACGGCTAAATCCTATAAGCGTAGTTTATGGCAGGCTAATTTGATCGCCATATTTGCAGCAGCACTAAGTGCTCCAGTACCTATGTTAATGCCTTTATTAGTTGATGAGGTTTTATTAAATAAACCTGGTTTCCTGATAGCGGCAATGAACAATATAGCTCCTGAGAGTTGGTGGAGTCCTGCATTTTATATTATCACTATAATGTTTCTTACAATTGCGCTACGTTTATTCTCTATGATGTTAGCAGTTTGGCAGACCTTCAAATTTACTCAGATTGCTAAAGAAATTACGTATCAAATTCGCTTAAAGTTATTGTCTAAACTTCAATTTGTATCGATGTCTGAATATGAAACTCTGGGCAGTGGAACTGTAGCCTCACATCTTGTTACAGATGTTGAGGCGGTTGATGCCTTTATTGGTACTGCGTTAAGTAAATTTGTTGTTGCCGTATTATCTATTGTTGGTGTTGCAGTCATATTGTTATGGATACACTGGCAACTTGCACTGTTTATATTGGTAATGAACCCTGTCGTTATTTACTTTACTACTGTTCTTGGGCGACGCGTAAAGCATTTAAAGAGACGGGAGAATTCAGCTTTTGAGTTATTTCAGCAATCCTTAAGTGAAACACTCGATGGTATTCATCAGATTCGTTCAGCAAATAGAGAACGTCATTACATACAGCGAGTAATTGATAAAGCACGGGGAATTAAGACACATTCGTCATCATTTAGCTGGAAAAGTGATGCGGCTAATCGCGTTTCATTTTTTGTTTTCTTAATGGGATTTGAGGTTTTCCGTGCAGTTAGCATGTTGATGGTTATCTTTTCTGACCTCTCTATTGGTCAGATGTTTGCTGTTTATGCCTATCTCTGGTTCATGATGTCACCCGTACAGGAAATTCTCAGTATGCAATACAGTTATTATTCTGCTAATGCTGCGATAAGTCGTTTAAATGATTTATTGAAACTTGATGTCGAACCGCAGTATGCACATGTAAGTAACCCCTTTGAAAATGAAGAAAGTGTTAGTTTACGTGTCGATAATATTCACTTCAGTTATAAGAAAGATGAGCCAATTTTAAACGGGCTTACACTCGAGATTAAAGCTGGTGAAAAAGTCGCAATTGTTGGTGCAAGTGGTGGCGGTAAATCAACGCTTGTTCAAATATTGCTGGGTATGTATACACCATCTGCAGGCAAATTATTTTTTGGAGGTGTAGAAGTCACTAAAATCGGTTTAGATGTTATTAGAGAAAATGTCGCAACAGTATTACAACACCCTGCTTTATTTAATGACACTGTTCGAAATAATATAAGTTTGGGCAGGGAATATAAAGATGTTGATATATGGTCTGCACTAGAAGTGGCTCAATTAAAAGACACTGTTGAGGGTTTACCCAATCGGTTAGATACCATTATAGGACGTAATGGTGTTAGATTATCTGGTGGTCAGAGACAACGAATAGCTGTCGCTCGACTGGTTTTATCTAAACCGAAAGTTGTTATTTTAGATGAGGCTACGTCTGCACTTGATACCGATACAGAATCTAAATTACATCAAGCAATGCAGGCATTTTTAAAAAATAGAACTACTCTAATAATTGCACATCGATTAAGCGCTGTTAAACAGGCTGACAGGGTGTTTGTGTTTGAAGATGGTCAGGTTATTGATGAAGGTATTCATGATGATATGGTGCAAAGAGATGGGGTTTATAAACAGCTTTATGGCGCTCATACCGAGTAGTGAAAAGACATGATTGATGAGAGAGAATTATGATTAGAATTGGTCACGGTTATGATGTTCATGGTTTTGAAGAAGGTGATCATGTCATTCTTGCTGGTGTGAAAATACCCTATCATAAACAGTTTAAGGCTCATTCTGATGGTGATGTTTTAATTCATGCTGTTTGTGATGCTTTGCTAGGTGCTATGGCTTTGGGTGATATTGGGCGACACTTTCCTGATACAGATATAACCTATAAAGGCGTAAATAGTCGAGATTTGTTAAAACAGGTCTATAAATTAGTGCTTGAGTTAGGTTTTGCCATATCAAACCTTGATGTCACAATAATTGCGCAGGCACCTAAAATGTCAACGCACATAGACTGTATGCGTTCAAATCTTGCTGAGGATTTAAACTCTCATATTAATCTTATAAATGTGAAAGCGACAACAACAGAAAAGTTAGGATTTATTGGTAAAGAAGAGGGTGTAGCGGTTCATTCCGTCTGTTTATTACAAAAAACGGAATAAATTTCAAAATAAGCACATTTATTAGTAAAAATCAGTGTCTTTCTACAGACAATTTAAAATTTTCTTATATACTGAATACAAGGGCTAAGAAATGATTTTATTTTATAGATGTTTATATGCTGATTTATATCCACGGGTTTAACAGTTCGCCAGAATCTTATAAAGCAAGTTTGCTTAAGTCCTATGCGGATAAAATAAACATGCCTGATATGCTGGAAATACCTGCACTGTCCTTTGATCCAGTCATCGCAATAGATCAGTTAATTCGTCTCGTTCAGAAGTATCAAAGTCATAATAGTGTGCGCCCTTTATGTTTTATTGGCAGCTCTTTAGGTGGATATTATGCTACCTGGCTTGCGGAAAAATTTGATAGCCGGGTTGTTTTGATTAATCCAGCAGTAAAACCCTATGAGTTATTTGAAGATTATCTGGGGTATAACCGTAATATATATACTGGTGAAGAATATATGCTGACAAGGGAGCATGTAAATTTACTAAGAAAATACAAAGTTAATGAAATCACTAACCCAGATCGTTATCTTTTGATGTTACAGACGGGTGATGAAGTCCTTGATTATAACCTGGCGTTAGAAAAGTACGCCGCTGTGCCTTCTATAGTAGAAGAAGGCGGAGGACATGAGTTCTCAGGATTTGATAGACATCTTGAAACTGTTCTTGCATTTTGTGGTATCAATTGCTTAAAAGCCTATTCCTAATGCGACTCTCGGCTATTACTGTATAATTCAATATAGACAACAAAAATTACGAAGGAATTCTAAATGTCACTTGGCCCGGTGATGCTTGATCTTGTCGGAACATCAATTACCCAGCAAGAACGTGAAATGTTACTCCATCCACAAACGGGTGGAGTTATTTTATTTACCCGAAATTATGAATCACCTGAGCAGATAAGTGCGCTCATAAAGGAAATACATAGTTTACGAATACCTCATCTATTAATTGCTGTTGATCACGAAGGTGGTCGTGTACAGCGTTTTCGTGAAGGTTTTACCCATATCCCTGCAGCTGCCGTTTATGGAAAGGCATATGCCGAAGATAAGAAGCAGGCTAAATTGCTCGCTCATGACTGTGGCTGGCTAATGGCAGCAGAATGCCGTGCAGTTGGTATAGATATGAGTTTTGCGCCAGTATTAGATATTGGTATAGGTTTAAGTGGTGTAATTGGAGACAGGGCTTATCATTCAAATCCTGAAATTATTTCTGAATTAGCGCATGAGTATATGTCAGGTATGAATCAGGCGGGTATGCAGGCAACCGGTAAACATTTTCCAGGTCATGGTTCAGTCAAAGAAGACTCTCATACCGCTCATCCAGTCGATCATCGCTCTCTTAATGACATTATGATGGAGGACGTTATTCCATTTGAAAGAATGATTCATTTTGGTTTGGCTGCTGTGATGCCAGCACATGTTGTATATCCAGCAGTTGATAATAAACCAGCGGGTTATTCACATATCTGGTTGCAGGAGATTTTACGTAAGCGGTTAAACTTTCAAGGTGTTATATTCAGTGATGATTTGAGTATGGAAGCAGCGGGTATTGCGGGTGATTTTGCCCAGCGAGCTGATACAGCACTAAAGGCTGGTTGTGATATGGTGCTAGTATGTAATCATTCTGAGGCATCACAGCAGGTATTAGAGTCGCTAGAGGGGTATTCAAGTCCGGCATCGCAAATGCGTTTAATAAGAATGCATGGTCGAGGGGAAGTTGTTCGAGACGAGTTAATGACATCTTCAAAGTGGAAAAAAGTTGTGGATACAATCAAGCAGCTTGATGATAGCCCGAATTTAGAACTGGATGTATAACCTTTTACTTTTATTTAAGCACCTAAATATTAAACTTAACTATTTATAAAAATATTATCAATTATGGAATTTTTACAAGAATTATTAAGCAAGTTCAAACTTGAAAGTGAATCAATCTGGATGACACAGGTTTTTTTAATCGTTTTTACCACGCTTATTGTTAGTTTTTTTCAAAAACGTATGTTTTTTAAACTGCGTCATAAATTAACTATTACAAAAAATCCGTGGGATGATTTGCTAGTTGAAGCAGCTGCACGTCCACTTGGATATTTGATCTGGTTACTCGGTATTTTGTTTGCAGCTGAAATAGTGCAGCATCAAAGTCAGGCAATTGTTTTTGAAGTAATTGACCCATTACGGGATATTGGAGTTGTCACAATATTAATTTTCTTTCTACTGCAATTAATTAGAGGTACAGAAGACATATTAATTAATAAGCAGTTTGAAGATGATGAGCAGGATTTTGATAAACATACAGTACAAGCAATAGGTAAGCTCGTTCGAATATCAGTGTTTATTACTGGTGGCCTGATTATGTTGCAAACTCTAGGTTATAGTATTTCCGGGATTCTTGCTTTTGGTGGTGTTGGAGGTATTGCAATTGGTTTTGCGGCGAAAGATCTGTTAGCAAATTTTTTTGGTGGTTTAATGATATATCTCGATCGACCTTTTAAAGTAGGTGACTGGATACGTTCTGATGATAAAGCCATTGAAGGTACGGTTGAGAATATAGGATGGCGTTTAACACGTATTCGTACTTTTGATAAAAGACCACTTTATATTCCTAATTCTATTTTTAATAATATTACAGTTGAAAATCCTTCGCGCATGACAAATCGCCGAATTAAGGAAACCATGGGTATTCGCTACGATGATATAAATAAAATGTCATTGATAGTTGATCAGGTTAAGAACATGTTAAAAAATCACCCTGATATTGATAAAGAACAGACTATGATTGTAAATTTTAATAGTTTTGCATCATCATCTGTTGATTTCTTTATTTATACTTTTACCAAAACTACTGACTGGATTCAGTTTCATGAAATTAAACAGGATGTACTGTTGAAAATTGTAGAGATAGTTGAGGCTAATGGAGCTGAATTTGCTTTCCCTACATCAACGCTGCATCTTCAGACTATACAAAATATAGGGGAGTCTGGCTAATGGCTGATAAACTGCTAGTAGTAATTGCTAATGTAGATACAAAACGACCAGCTGAAATACTGCCTCCGTTGCTTCAGGCAACAGTAGCTGCGGCAATGGAATATGAAGTTGAAGTTTTGTTCACTGGGCAGGCTGGTCAGTTAGCAATGAAAGGTGAGGCAGAGAAGCTGTTGTTAAAAGAGGAAGATAGTAAGAGTGTATATGACCATATTAAGCAGGCCAGGTCAGCCGGTGTTGTATTTAAAGTGTGTACGCCAGCATTAAAATTCTGGGGTGATAATATTATTCCTGAAATTGATGAAACTGTTGGTGGTGCTTACATAATAAATGAATCAATGGATGATAGTGTAGTTACCTTTACTTATTAAAAAATGAAAGAGTATAACAAAGCAAAACAGATTCTTGATAATGCAGAGTTAATTTATACGGCTGTTCAAATACAGGAATCGATAGATCAATTAGCCCTCGAAATTAATACGAAACTGTCGAATACATCTACGCCAGTAATTGTGTTGCCCGTTATGAACGGCGGCTTAATATTGAGTGGTCATTTAATCACTAGATTAAAATTTCCTGTTGAGATTGATTATCTACATGCGACTCGTTACCGAAATAAAACTACAGGTAGTGAATTGCAATGGAAGGTGAAACCACAAAACTCTCTTGAAGATCGAACTTTATTAATTATTGATGACATATTTGATGAAGGTCATACTATGGAAGCGGTTATAGAATATTGTAAATCTGAAAATGCAGCACATGTTTATTCAGCAGTTCTCGTTGAAAAAGAACATCCGAGAGAAAAAGCTGCAATTAAAAATGACTTTACTGGAATGATTGTTGAAGATCGTTATGTGTTTGGTTTTGGTATGGATTACAAAGGTTATCATCGCAACTTAAATGCAATTTATGCCGTAAAAGAAACTTAATATAAGTATAATTTAAATGCTTATTATATTATTAATATCAGGTATTGATTGATGAAAGAAAATACTTTTTCAGCCGAGCTTGCTATTATCGGCGGCACAGGTTTATATCAACTGGATGGATTTGAAGAGATCGAACGGCGTACTTTAATTACTCGTTGGGGAGCGCCATCTTCAGAAATTGTATTAGTTGAATATAATAATACCAGAGTAGCATTTTTAACTCGCCACGGTTTACAGCATAATATTCCACCTCATAAAGTTAATTACAGGGCAAATATCTGGGCACTGAAAGAGCTTGGTGTTAAACAGATAATTTCAGTAGCAGCTGTGGGGGGGATAAATGATGCAATGCCACCGGAAACAATTGTAATACCTGATCAGATTATTGATTATACCTACTCAAGAAAACATACCTATTTTGAAGATGAGTTAGAAGTGGTTCAGCACATTGATTTTACAGAGCCTTATTCTGACGCATTACGAAGCCGATTACTGAACGTATCTGATGATTTAATTGATGGTGCTACTTATGCCGCTACTCAGGGGCCTCGACTGGAAACCGCTGCAGAGATTCAAAGATTAAAACGTGATGGAGCCGATATTGTTGGCATGACTGGTATGCCAGAAGCATCACTAGCAAGAGAGCTTGAAATTGATTATGCCTGTTGTGCACTGGTAGTTAACTGGGCAGCTGGTTGTGCAGGTACAACAAAGATTGAGCATCCGCAAATGCTGAAAATTGTTAATAAAGGTATGTTGAGGGTTAAATCTGTCTTACAGGAGCTAATCTAGAAAGTTTTAGTGACAAAACAGGAACAATTCTATTGGCTAGACCGTCTTTTAACGCTAATTTTTACTATTAGGCTCGTTTTTCCGGGTTTTCGTCACAAATTCAGCATCATATCCTGACAATTGTTAGTCTTTTCATGCCTATCTGGAACTGAGCATATCAATACATATAACAATACTATAAAATACGCCCGAAATTAATACTGAATAAAAGGTAAGACATGTCACGTGCCGATAAGGTCTCAGACGCTACAGGTCTGGAAAAAATAATTCTAACACTTCGTTATCATGAGCAATCTCGCCAATGGTTTGCGGTTGTTTTTGTATTGCTAGTGAGTTTGCTTGGCTCATACGAACCTACGCTTTTCATTATCGGTGGTGCTATTGCCGCATTTGGTGAGCTGATTCGTATGTGGGCTTCTGGTTATGTAATGAAAAATAAGGAGCTGGCAACGACAGGGCCTTATGCGTACGTACGCCACCCTCTATATGTTGGTAATATCCTGTTACTGGTTGGCTTCTCTATAGCTTCCACACAGTGGTGGTCATTTGTACTTATGGCCGGCCTGCTGGCTTTCTATTACCCGCCTACAATATCGTATGAAGACAATAAACTTCGCGGTATTTTTGGTGAAGAATGGGAAGCATGGTCAAAAAATGTTAATGCGCTAATACCTACTTTTGGAAGTAAAGCTGGTAGTGTGAAAAGTGCCTGGTCATTTAAAAAGAGCCTAATGCAAAATGCTGAGCCAGTTATTGTTCTTTATTTGATTGGCTGTCTGTACCTTCTATATATAAATTAAATGATAAATAATCTGGATTTTATTTCAGAAAGTGACCTGACTCAATGGGTTCGAGATCATCTGAATTCAGATCAATATGCATTATCAGCGGGGTATCAGGGAAAGACCCTGCTGTTTAATGAATCTAATCATAAACTCGTTATTAAAGCACCGCTTGGTAATATTCTTACCCGTCGCATAAATCTTGCTCTATTACGTCATGAATATCGAATCTATCAGAAACTTCAGGGTATCGATGCTATTCCTGTTTGTTATGGTATGGCTAATAATGAATTTCTGGTGATTGAGTTCATTGATGGTAAAACGATTAGGCAAAGACGCCCTGAGCCTGATTCAGACTACTTTGTTAAATTGCTCAAAGCAGTAAAAGAAATGCACGCAAGAGATGTTGCTCATTTTGATTTGAAACGCTCTGAAAATTTATTAATAACAAATAATGATGAACCTAAACTCATAGACTTTGGTGTATCAATTGCCAGAAAGGGTGGTTTTCATTTTATAAACCAGTATTTGTATTCGTTAGCACAGCAATTTGATTTTAATGCATGGGCAAGGCATAAGTACCATAGAAAAATGGAATTATTATCTGAAGAAGATAAAAAATATTATAGAAAAACCGGGATAGAAGTATTCAGTAAAAAAATAAAACGTTTTTATAAGGATAAAATCTTAGCTTTTTTCAAATGAAAAATATTCATATCAACTTATAGCTTCTTTAACAGTGAAGCAGCACTATCAATATATTTTTTCCTGGATAACAATAGTTGCCAGCGACTGCCTCCACATTGCCTCCATAATACTGCTGAACGTATACCAGCAAATAATAAAGCACGAATTTTGTTAGCATTATTTGTTTGTGATAAATAGGTATGGCTACCCTGAACCATGATTTTAGGCCCTACAGGGCTTACAATCTGCTGATAGATATCAGCTAAACTGGCAACTACGTTTTCATGAGTGATATGAAAATATTCAACCTTATTTTGTGTGTTTTCAAGTTCTGAAGTTAAGCGGTCCATTAATTCAGGTGATTTTCTAAGTAATTTTTCTAATTGTAAAATGTTAATAACATAACGAGTTATTTCCAAATCAATATTTCTTTTATCACCACTTAGTTGTTCATGTAAGGTTGACAGGCCTTTTTTGACGGTTGTTTCATCTCCGTATACGTCAATAACATTATTGGCATCAAATCGAAATAGTGTTTCTAAGATCGAGGCTAAATGTGCATCGGAAACATTTCCTGTGTTAGCGACTTCTTTAACTAAAACAACCGACTGGTATATACCTGCAAGTGCTAGAGTTCTATCTTGTTGATTGTGTTCCATGGATGACTATTTTATTAAAGTTAAGAACTATAAATTATACATGGTATCAATGACGCCACCACCTAAACATATATTGTTATGGTAAAAAACAACAGATTGTCCTGGTGTAATAGCTCTTTGTGCTTTGTCAAAGCTTACGCTAATTGAGTGGTTATCAAAATGCAGAATAGTGCAGGTCTGATCTTCCTGCCTGTAGCGAACTTTAGCTTTACATGTATAGGGCAGGTCCGGTATTTTTCCGCTCACCCAGCTAAGTTGGGACGCAGTCAAATGTGTGTGATACAAAGCAGAATCATCACCCTGT
>Ga0316206_1002117_pt1 | contig 14516 bp, 9 predicted proteins | sample 6monthpyrite_MG_FD_204942 | JGI IMG/M metagenome (GOLD analysis project Ga0316206, IMG submission 204942) | Microbial mat bacterial communities from mineral coupon in-situ incubated in ocean water Damariscotta River, Maine, United States -... | ecosystem: Environmental > Aquatic > Marine >...
GGATATTTCAAAGCAAACCGAAGACATCCAAGGACAAGTCGACGATGTGGTCAACGATGTCCAGGACGGCGTTGACGATGCGGCTGACAAGCTCAAGGGGATTTTCGGGGGCAAGAAGGACAAGCCTTGATCTGACCCATCACCCCCACTTTCAGGTATGGAATACACGATCCTGGCCCAACAACTGGGCCGGTTTTTGTCGCTCGAAATGGGGTTTGAGGGCTTGATGATGCAACAGATGATCGAAAACCGCGTATATGTGGGCGGATCAAGTGTGTTGAGATTGGTCTGTCGGCGTCTTCTTCGTCGTCAAGGATGCGAGAGAAACGAGGATATTGGTGCCAGGAGCCCTTTCTGGGCGCTGGATTGAATACTTGATCTGGTTCAGGCGTTTGGTTATTCGGACTCGGTATCGGGGCGTTCGGCGGATTGTGTTGAAACTTGCCGTGTGATCCCAAACCCGGTGGACCGTTGGGCAAAAAGCGGGCATCTTTTCTCTGGGCTCTGCGTTGTGCTTTGGGCCTGCGAGGCGTGCGCTGGGCGTGACGGGATCGGTTTCAGGATGGTCCGATAAGCAAAGAGTTGTTGGCGCGTGGTATACATTTTCAAGAGATCGATCAGCTATGAATGAGCACCAGAATCACACACGATCAATGGGATCACTGACGATGCATCTTGTGTTGGCAGCGGGGTTCGTGGGCACAGCCTTGGTGTCCAGTGCGGGCGCCCAGACCGGAGTGGAAGCGGATGGGTCTTCCGGTTCGTATGCGACACCGATCGTGCTCTCTCGAGCCCAGCAGCGTTCAATGACCGATGCCTATGCGTGGCTCGATCGCGACGCGTGGATGCTGACCAGTGTGCTTTCGCCGAGGACCGTCTTTGTCGAGACGCCCGGGCTTAAGGAGCGGACAGACTTCCTCAATGTCAAGGTCAAATCGCGGGCCGAGATGCTCACCCAACTCGCCTATGAAGAAGCACGCGCACGGATGAATGTGCCGCAGTCAACAAGCCGGGTTTCCATCGAGCGTGCTCAGGCGATTTTCGAGTCCAAAATGGCGCAAGCTGATGAGCGTATCATCGAAGCCCGTACTCGACTCGCCCCCTCTTTGCGCGAAGCATTCGACGATATTGACATGCACTCGGTCCGTCTCCCTGACGGCATCAGCGCCGAGGCGGCGGCGGAGGCATTGATGCTCACCGGGGACTACGAGTTTGTCTCGATTGATTGGCGCTGCTTTCCGACCGACACGACCCCCAACGATCCGCTCTTTGGCTCGCAATGGCACCACGCGAGCGATCGCATCGATACCGTCGGCGCGTGGGATTTCACGCAGGGAGAATCGAGCACCATCATCGGGGTGTGTGATTCGGGGGTGGATCTTGACCACCCGGATTTGGCGGCGGCGCTCGTCCCGGGGTACAACGCGGTCGATAATCTCGCCCAGATCGACGGCGGGCAGGTCAACAGCGATCTCAACGGGCACGGCACGCTTGTCGCTGGAGCGGCGGCGGCGATCGGCAATAACTCGACCGGGGTCTCCGGGGTGGGGTGGAACTTTGGGATCATGCCCGTGCGGGTGACGAACACAACGGCGGGCGATGCGTTCCTCTCGGATATTCTTCAGGGAGCGCGGTGGGCATCGGACAACGGGGCGTACGCATCGAACTGTTCGTTCGGCGGGGCAGAGGACGCGGCGACACGCTCCTCGGGCGGTCACATCCGGCTCGAGGGTCACCTGCTGGTCTTTGCCGCGGGAAATGATGGGCTCGCCAACCAGACCAATGATTGGGAGCAAGTCACGATCGTGGGCGCTTCGACCCAATCGGACAACTGGGCGACATTCTCGCATACCGGGATCGGGATCGACTGCATCGCCCCCGGGGTGAACATCCGCTCAACGAATCGCAACGGCGGATATTCATTCACCACCGGGACGAGCTTCTCATCGCCGATCACCGCGGCGGCGATGATGCTTGTCCATGATGCGAACCCGGCGCTGAGCGCCGACGAGGTCGAGTTCATTCTGCTTAATGCCTGTGACGACAAGCAGGCGGTCGGGCAGGACGATCAGACCGGGTGGGGGCGGATCAATGTCGGGCGTGCGGTCGAGGATGCGATCTTTGGGCCTTCGATCACTTCGCTACCGTTCCTTGATACTTTCGCTGACGAGACGCTCTCGACCGATTGGCGCAACCCGGTCGGCGATGTTGAGGTGTCGAGCGATGGGGTCAACGAGCCGACGGCTCCGTATGCGCTCAATCTCGATGACAGCGACTCGATCGAGACCATTTCGATGCGGGCGACTTCGCTCTTGGGCAGCACCGGCGAGATCCGGTTCTCGGCTCAGCATCGCGGGGTCGAGGGCGACGAGACGCTCGGGATCGAATATTATGATCTCTTCGGCAACTGGCAGTCACTCGCGAGCATTGATTCTGATGGGCAGGACCAGGACGAGTTTGTGCTCTACCGATTTTTGATGCCCGGGCTCGGGCTCCACGATGCGTTTAAGCTCCGGTTTGCTGCGGACGGATCAGACACCACCGATGATTGGTACATCGACGATGTCGCGGTGCAGTCGTTCGTCTCAAACACACTCCCTTGGGAAGATGGGTTCGAGGATGGGATCACGCTCACACTCGATTGGGCATCAAGCGATGCGATCGCGAGCACCGACGCGTCCAACGAGCCCGATGGCACGATGAGCGCATTGCTCACGGGGTCGGATTCGATGACCAGCGCCCCGATCGACATCACGCAGGCCCAGTCCGCGGTGTATGTGCATTTTTACACCCAGCACGCCGGTGTCGAAACCGGCGAGACGCTTGAGGTCGAGTATCTGAGCTTTCTCGGCGAGTGGAAGCCGCTGATGACGATTGCGTCTGACGGGAGTGATCCGTCCTCATTCGAGTTTGCACAGATCGTGCTGCCATTCGACGGATACAGCGCTGATCTGGCGATCCGGTTTACAGCCGACGGCGATGAGTCGGACGATGCGTGGTTCCTTGACGCGGTGGCGGTGACGACCGAGTTGATCGAGGATCAGCCCTGCGACGCGGACCTCACCGGCGATGGTGAGCTCAACTTCTTCGATGTCTCGGCCTTCCTGACGGCCTTTAGCGCACTCGACCCACTCGCCGACTTCACCGGCGATGGTTTATACAATTTTTTCGATGTCTCGGCTTTCCTGACCGCGTTCTCGGATGGATGCCCATGACACCATATATTTTTATCCCTCAACACACAAGAACATGCACCGATCCAAAGGAGACGGCTCGATGAATCTCAAGACACGAACATGTATGACCACGCTCGGATGCGCCATGCTGGCGACGGCTGCTGGCACCGTCTCTGGCGCGGATGCGCAATCAACCCAACCCAGCGCCCAGCGCGTCACGCAGTCGGTGGGCCTCGCCACGAAGGCGTTGTCGCTTCAGCCCGGCGATCGGGCATTGATGGAGAAGGCGCTCGCCAACCCAATGGTCTTCACCGAGATCCGCAAAGAGCGGGCATTTACGGGCGAGCTTATCGTCCATGCGGCGGCGGGCAAGAACCGGACTGCGCTGGCGCGGGTATCGCCGATCATGGTCAAGTCGAGCAAACTTGTCGAAGAGTATGTTGTTCGCGTGCCGGGCGGCATGAGCGAGGGCGAACTTGCCAGCATGCTGATGGCGACGGGGGACTACGAGTTTGTCGAGCCCAACTGGACGCTCTATCCAGCGATTATTCCGAACGATCCGCAGTTCGGTTCGAGCTGGCAGCACACTCGGTTGCAATCTGCGGCGGCGTGGGATCTCAACACAGGTAGTTCCGATGTTATCGTCGCGGTGTGCGACACCGGGGTCGATCTCGACCATCCGGATCTGATGGATTCGCTTGTCTCCGGGTACAACTCGCCGACAAACACTGCGCAGGTTGACGGCGGGCAGGTGGGCGATATTCTGGGGCACGGGACCTTCGTCTCCGGGTGTGCGGCGGCGCGGGGCAACAACGGGACCGGTGTTGTCGGGGTGGGGTGGGACTTCAAGATCATGCCGGTGCGGATCACGAACAACTCCAACGGCACGGCGAGCCTCTTCGATATCAACGAGGGGGCGCGTTGGGCCGGCGAGAACGGGGCGTCGATTGTCAATGTGAGCTTCTCTGGCGGGACCTCGGGATCGAATCAGACCACCGGAGCATATCTCAAAACGCTCGGGTCGCTGCTCTTTTGGGCGGCGGGCAACGATGGATCATTCATCTCGCCCAATCGTCCCGACTATGTCATTGTCGGCTCGACCACCTCGTCGGACAACCGCTCTGGCTTTAGCAACTTTGGGCCCGCGGTCGATGTCGCCGCGCCGGGCTCTGGTGTTCGTTCGACCCAGAACGGCGGGGGCTATGGCAACAGCTCGGGCACGAGCTACGCCTCGCCGATCGCTGCTGGTGTGGGGGCGATGATTTATTCGGTCAACTCAGATTTCAGTGGCGACGATGTGCAGGCGATCCTCTACGCAAGCGTCGATGATCTGGGCGCACCCGGGCGCGATGATTCGTTCGGGCGCGGGCGTGTCAACACCCGCAATGCGATCGAACTCGCCCAGAGCTATGTCCGCCCGATCCTGACGCCGTTGAACGAGTCCTTCGAGACTGACACCTGGCAGACCATCTTCGTCGCCACCGAGGGCACCCCGGGGAGCATCGCGGTGCCCGACGCCCCCGATGGATCGAGCGTGCTCCTCCTTGACGGCACCGACACGATCGAGACGGTGACGCTCGCTGGGCGGTCGGTCAGCAATGTCGCACTGAGCTTCATGCTCAAGGCGTCGGATATCGAACCCGGCGAATCGCTCGATGTGCAGTATCTTGAGAACCCCGAGACCGCACCCAACACCTGGACAACCCTTGTCTCGCATAACGGGCAGGGGCCTGCTGATGGCGCGTTTATCCCCGTCGTTATCGAGCTACCCAACGGGTACAAGTGGCACGGCGTCAAGCTCCGGTTCGTCGCCAACGGCTCGGACGCGAGCGATGTCTGGATGATCGATTCATTCTCGATCAACACACTCGGCGGATCGGTCGCACCGCTCGAAGACGACTTTGAATCTGGGGTCGTCTCTGGGTTCCGATGGAAGGAGAACGAGGGGGCCGCGGTCGTTGTTGGCGATGATAACTACGCGGTGGAACTCACCGATGCCGATTTGATCGAATCACGCGATCTCCCGCTCTTCCAGTTCGGATTCGTGCCAGCGTTCGTCCGCTTCGACGCGGCTGTTGATAGCATGGTTTCCACGGGCGATACGCTCAATGTCGAGATCTTCAATATCGGCAACGAATGGGAATCGATCGCGATGCTCGATGCGAGCGATCTGGGCACCAGCGCCCAACTGATCCAGCTCGAAACCCCGTTCACCGCGTGGGCGCTCGACGATATGAAGCTTCGGCTCACCGCGAGCACCACCGGGGCATTCATCATCGACAATGTCTATGTCGGGGTTGACGAGCTTGTCGGCGGGTGCAACGCGGCGGACCTCGCCGAGCCGTTTGGCGAACTCAACTTCTTCGATGTCAGCGCCTTCCTCTCGGCGTTCTCTGCCAACGATCCGGCTGGCGATCTCAATAATGACGGGGCGTTCAACTTCTTCGATGTCTCTGAGTTCCTCACCGTCTTCAACGCGGGCTGCCCGTAAGCAACCCGCTTCGATCCTAACAACAAAGGAGCCAACCATGTGGTTGGCTCCTTTTGCGTTCGTACTGATTGTCAATCGGTGTCTGCTTTAGGGGCACCCGTCGGCCATCAGGCTCAAGAAGATCGAGATATCGAAGAAGTTGAACTGTGGGTCCGGGTCCATGTTGGGCAAGTTGTTGAGGAAGTAGGACACATCGAAGAAGTCGAGCTGCCCAAAGGGCTCGGAAAAATCGGCCGCGTTGCATGGGACCTGGGCATCGCAGTCTGAGCGGATGAATACCTTGTACCCCGTGCAGAGCCCCATGAACATATCAAGGCACCCGTCCTCGTTGAGATCGAGGTACACCAGATCGTGCGGCTGGATCGTGAAGTTCTGCCCGTTGTTGCTCGCGTAGGGATCCGAGAGCACGCCGTTCTCGTTGCGGAGCAGCGCCATCCGTCCAGAGCCGCCGCAGTTTCCCAAGTCCGTGTCGATCGGTCCGACCGCGATGTCCATATCCCCGTCGTTGTCGAGATCACCGGTGCGGAGATTGCCCCCAAAGCCGCCGGTGCGCGGCGAGGATGGGAAGGAGGCGCTCAGGCTCCAGAGCGTATCGGGTTGCACGCCCGTGGTCGTATAGAGCAGATCCGCATTATCAGAGACGACATACATATCGAGCATCCCGTCGTTGTTGAAATCTTCGAGCACAAACATGTACGGCTCGGGGGCATCGATCTCTTGGAATGGGACGGTGTTGAACACGCCGGAGCCGTTGTTCCAGAGCAGATAGACCCCGCGCCCAAACGGGGGGACGCTAAAGAGCGTGGTGAGCTTGATGATGTCCATATCGCCGTCGGCGTCGATATCGACCACCGCGTTCGATGTCCCGAACCCGCTGTTGGCGTAGGTGCCCATCCGGCTCTGGGTCTGATCGGTGAAGTTGCCGATGCCATCGTTGATATAGAGCAAGTCGTCGCCACCATCGTAGTTGGAGAAGAAGAGGTCGATCGCGTCATCGCCGTTGACATCGCCCGCCCCGACGGCGCAATAGCGTCGCGAGGATTCAAAGATCGTCCCGAGCCGGGCACCGGACTCATCGTTGAGCCCGAGCCAGTTCCCCTTCCCGTCGTCGCCGAGGTTCATGTAGAGCCGGATTGGGTCCTCGAAGGTCGTGCAGATAACAACATCGAGCCAATCGTCGCCGTTGACATCGACGCAGATGACATCGCGCGCGTCGCTCGGGCCCGCATTGAACCCGAACGCGACGGTGCGATCGACGAGCGTTCCGCCCTCGTTCATCAGCAACAGATCACTCCGCGCGCCGGCGAAGGAGAATGGACGCTTGCGAACCACGATGATGTCGAGGTCACCATCACGATCGAGATCCGCTGTCGTGATGTCTTTCTCTTCGCTGTCCGATCCCGGCACGCTCGAGAGCGAGAGCCTCGTTGCGGTTTGATCGTCAAAGCTGATCCACTGGGCCCTGCTCTGAGTTGATACCCCAAAGAGCACAATCAACATTGACAGCGATACCACTCGACCTGATAACTTGTTCACGGCAATCCTCCTGTAAGGTCCCCTTGCTATCCCATTCAACCGGGACGGGGCCGCCAAGAACAAGCAACCCGCTGGAGGCGAGTGTACCGCCATGCGGAGATCAACGCAAGAGGAATCCCGGGTATGGATCGCTCGTCCAGTGCGATTGGGGGCATCCGGCGGCGAAGGCGCTCAGGAATGCACTGACATCGAAGAAGTTGAGGGTGCCATCGCCGGTGAGGTCCGCTGGGCAGGACATCACCATCGCGATGTTGACCGTCTTGCCGACCACGGTTGCTTCGATCGTTTCGCCCGCGTTAAGACCGATCGCTTGGACCTGATCGAACGACCCGGCGATACCGTCCGTTGTAGTGAGTACCGTGCGTGTTTCGCCGATGGCGATGTCGGCCGTGGATGCATCGATCACAAGCATGCCCGCGAGTGTCGCGCTGCCGGTGATCCGGAGCTGATCGACTGTGTTTGTGCCATGCCCGGTACCGTGCAGAGTGACATGCATCCGAGCGGTTGGCTCCATCAGCAGATCCCCCTGCATCGTCACGATCCCGGTACCGGTCTCGGCGACACGGATGCCGCCAAAGAAATCGAGCAGAGGCGTGATGATCGATGGGGTTGGGGTGCCTCGGAATCCGAGCACCACGATCGGATTAATGTCGTCGGCGGCGCTGTCGAGTTCGCCGATGTCCATTGTGCCGGCGGATTCGACCGTTGCCCCCGGTTCAATGGTGGTCGTGGAGCCACCAGTCGAGGAGTAGGTGCTGTTGACGGTGACATGCCCCGCCGATTCGAGTGTCGATCCGCCGGAGAGCCCGAGATTCCCATTGAGTGTGGTGTCAAACAGTCGTGCGGCCCCGGCGTTGTCGATGCTCTCGAGCGTGGGCATATCCGGGAACTGTGCTTGCCCGCCCTCGATCTGCCCCGGCCCGCGTAGCTGCACAAGCGAACGGGGGAAAGTGATTCTCGACCCAGCGATGGCACTCCAACCCCCGCCCGAGAGCGTGCCATCGAGCTGATTGAGTTGAAGTACATCGCCGGTGAACACGAGGTGCCCTCCGAAAACAAACACATCACCTGTGTTGTTGAATTCAACCCCGATGACATGGGTGGCTCCGCCAGGATCGAGTATGGTCAGATCTCCGGGGTTGTGCATCGTGCCACCGGCACCGAATGGATTGATTGACGATCCGTCTTTCATTGTCCAGTCATTTTGATTGGTGATGGTTCCGCCGTCGAGTGTGATTGAGGATGATTGATCGACAACACCATTAAAAAACCCGTTGTTGAGCTGCCCGGTGAGTGTTTTTCCGAAGATCCCGGGCACGATTTCCATGGTTGTCTGATTATCGATAATGCACCCGAGCGAGCCGCCGAACCATTTGAGCAAGCCGCTGTTCTTGAGCGTTCCGGCTCCGACGAAGTCACTCTACAAGAGTTTGGAGGTGACATTGGAGATCATCTCAAACTCAACCCCGTTGGCGATGGTCATGACCGGCCCGGCGCTATTGATGACCATAAAGTTGACATCGGCGTTGATTGTCCCTGCGGTGCGGAAGATTGCGGTGTTTCCGTCGATGCTCAATGGCAAGGGCCCCTCGAAACGGAGCACCGCCGGGCGTTGCGGGTGTCAATGTATCAACCGTGCTCTGGTCGTAGAGTCAAATCTCGCCGGCAGCGATATTGAATGTCTGGTTGAAGATGGCGCTGTCACTGATAAAAAGTGATCCCCTGAGTTCGACGGTGCCGTTGCTCGTCGCGTTCATCTTGAACTCGAGCCCGTTTCCGATCGGGATTTCGAGTGTACCGATGGCGATGGTGGTGAATGACCCCGTGCCAGAGAATGACGCCCCCCACCCAATGATCAACCCGTTGTTGGTCAGATAGATCCCACCGCCGCCAGAGAGGATATTCCATGTCCCGGTGTTGCTTGCGCTGACGCCGCTGGTTCCGTCGGCGGTAAATGAGAATGCATCGAATGTTCCGCCGTTGGCGAACTCGCCCGAGCCCGTTACCGAGCGGTGGCGCACGAGCTGCTGCCTGAGATGGTAAAAAATCCGCTCGTATCAATCGTCGGAAGAAACCCGCCGCCGTCGAAGATCAAATTGGAAACATTGCCAACACCCGATACCGTCAGCGTCACCGAGGTCAATCGGAGCGAACTCGTACAATCGAGTGAAGCGCACGCTTCAGACGAGAGGATAATCGTCACCTCGCCAGCATCACTCGGGATCGTTCTTGCGACGATGCGCCCGGGACCGTGTCGGTGTCCCAGTTCTGCTGCGAGATCCAGAATCCATCGCCGGCGTCGTCGTCCCAGATCGTCGGCTGCGCACCGACCCCCGCCGCCGTGCCCGCGAGGGTGAGAAGCACACACACAATCCCCTTCCGATTCTGCATCTATATTCCCTCCGTTTCCAGTTGCACCAGTGCCGCACAAACTCGCAGCCGGATCAATGTTTTCCCAAATGTATGGAGCCCCCAAGGTCCGATCACGGGCATCCGGCAGCGAAGGCGTTCAGAAAGGCGGAAACATCGAAGAAGTTGAATACGCCATCACCAGTGAAATCCGCGATTGGGTCCTTGGCTGTAAAGGCAACCAAAAAAGCACTGACATCGAAGAAATTCAACATGCCATCGTCAGTAATATCCGCGGGGCACCCGACCCCACAAGTATTGAGCAGCACTGACACCGAGAGTCCACTACCCGAAGCGCACGCCACATCCGGCGCCCCATCGCCATCGAGGTCTCCTGAAAGTAATCGAAGATTGTCTGACCCGGCACCAAAGTTGATCTGAGGCTCCACTGTTAGATCGCCGTTTCCTCGCAAAAGCGCCACCGCATTGGAGTTGGACATTGCTACTACGACATCGCTATACCCATCTGAATCAAAGTCCGCTGTGGCAAGCCCCTGGGGAACAATTGCGATGCTCTGACTCGGCCCGATCGCCATGATCCCGCCGCCTGTATTCTCGACGACAACAATCTTCGAAGGCAGAATCCCTGAAACCACTACATCAAGATCTCCATCCATGTCCATGTCCGCAAGATCAAGGTGCTGAACGAACACACCGACATCGACTCCTGGCTGAAGCGAAAACTGATCCTGTGCACCCCCAAACAATACCTTCACCTCCCCGTTCTGGTCACCGAGCACCAGATCTGGATCACTATCCCCATTCAGATCAGCAACTGCAAGCGCTACCGAAACACCAAAGGTCAGCGTCGTCACCTGTGGCTCGAGCCCTCCGGCGCCGTCTCCAAGCAATGTCCGGATTTGATTCCCGTTCACAACTACAGCAACATCGTTAAACCCATCTCCATCCCAATCACCCGCCACGATGTCACTGATCGTCGCAAAGCCACCCGCGCTATACTGTACCGCTGGCGAGAATCCTCCAGCCCCATCGCCGAGTGCAATAGACACATCGGGGATCGACCCGTGACCCAACACCACATCCATATACGAGTCGTTGTTCATGTCCGCTACCGTGACACAATATGGATTACTTATCAGTGAGTACTCCTCAGGTTCCGCGAAGCTCCCGTCGCCATTGTTGAGCATTACCTGAAAAAATCTGGGCCCGGTTGTCAAGCCCGCGATTACCAGATCAAGATCGCCATCCCCATCAAAGTCCGAGGCCGCTATATCATTCGGCGCACTGCCCATCTGCGTCCGAACCTCCGGTGCGAAGAGAGTCATCGGATCACAAACTTGACCGTTGACGACCGAAAATGAACTCAAAGCTAAGAACATCACAACACGACTCTGCATGAGGATCTCCTTCAAAAATGTTTCACACATCCTGCGTATACTACACAGATCTAACAATCGTCAAAGGTTAAACTCTTATCCTTTTTCGTGCAAAGCCCGGGGAAACTTCGGGGCATGGCTTTGTACTACGGGCATCCTTCGCTGAACACCACAATAAACGCACTGACATCAAAGAAGTTGAACTCTCCGTCGCCTGTGAAGTCCGCCAGTGGATCGCCCACAGCGAATGCACCGATGAAGAAGCTGACATCAAAGAAGTTGAGTATCCCATCGCCGGTCAGATCCGCCGGCGAGCACCCGGGTGCCATGTCGAGGATCGCGACGCCATCGCCGAGCGGGGCCGCCACCGCGAGCACGGTGCCGTCGGCGCTCGATGCCATCGCCGATGGGCCCACACCGAGATCGAAATCGGTAGTCAAGAGCGTTGCCGCATCGATCAAGGTGATCGTGCCGAACTCATCGTGGACATACCCCGCCTCGCCGCCAATGGTCAGCCCAACATTCCCGTGGGCAGCGCGGACGGTGTTGCTCGATGAATCGTAGGTCAACCCGACAACCGGGTTATCAAAGAGCACAGAGCCCAGGATCGCGCCCGTCGCTATGTCATAGGCGCTCACACGATTATCGCCCCAGTTGTTGACCCAGAGCACCCCCTGCCCGTCGTCGACCATCTGCCAGGGCGAAGCGCCGACATTGATCGTGCGGAGGAACACCGGGGCAGCCCCGGTGTTGTCATAAACGGTGACGGTGTTGTTGTTGCGGTTGGCTGCATAGAACCGGGCGTCGTCGGGCGAGAAGCTGACCATGGTCGGGAAATCGCCCGCGGGCAGGTTGGCGATCAGCGACCAGTTGTCCGTGTCGATCACCGAGACCACATTATCAAAGCTTCCCGCGACGGCCAGGCGTGATCCGTCTTTGCTGATCGCCATGCCCGAGCTCTGGTTGAAGCTGTACCCCACGCCGCCCATGTTGCCGGTGAAGATCCGCCCGCCGGTGGCCGTGTTGGTATTGAGATCAATCCTCCAGACGCCGTCGCCGCTGGCAACGACGCCAACATAGGCATACTGCCCATCGGGCGAGATCACCACCGAGCCCGCCCGACGCGAGATGTTTACATTCGTGCTCGTCGCGTTGGCCAGATCGACCACCGTGGCGAATGTCGAATCGAGGTTTCCCACAACCGCTTTGGTTCCATCGGGCGTGATGGCGACCGCGGAGGGACGCTCGCCCAATGGGGCGGTCCCGATCGTGGTGCTGGTATTGACATCGACCACTGTCGCGTTGTCTGAGAAGATCGACACGCCGATGACCTTTGACCCATCGGGCGCCACCGCGACGGTTCGGCACCGATCGCCTTCGATCTCTGGGCCGGTAGGCATAAAGACGGTAAGCGATCCCAACGCCCCTTCGACATCGGCGACGACGAGATCATCGCCAAAGGTTGTCGAGCACATCGCGACCTGATACGCATTGGGCGAGATAGCCCCGTGCTCGGTCGAGACCGTGAAGTTGACCTGATTCACCAGCCCCCCGGTGACCATATCAATCACCGCGCCGCGGTACCCGACCCCCACGGCGTATCGCCCATCGAAGGTCGTGAGCAGCTCGTTGATACTCGCGGTGCTCAGCGCCGGGCCGAGCATCCCCGTATCAAAGTTCACCACTCGCGCCGCGTTGATCACATCGACCACCCCTCGTGAGCCGTCGGTGTTGAGCGTGATCGTGCCCCAGAAGAGGTTCTCTGGCGTCGAGACCGAGTTGACCACCAAGCCCGAGGCGGTATCAACCACCGTGATGCTCCTCGTCGAGCCCGTGTGGGTGATCGCCGCGACCGATCCATCGCCCGAGATCGCCAGACCCCGCGGCGAATCGGGCAACGGCGTCCGCTCGACAAGCCCCGTCCGCACATCGACGATCTGCATCTCGTCAGCGAACTGATCGACATTGAGCACACGATCGTCGTCGAGGAAATAGAACCGCGAGTATTGCATCGAGAGCGACGGCGCTTCGAACGAGCCCGAGAGGATCAGGCTGTACCCGATGTTGGTGATCGTGCGGACCACCGTTGCCGACGCGATGTCGATGATCGTCATCTCGCCGTCGAATCCGATCCCGATCGCAGCGACATCGCCCGCTGGCGAGATCGCCACGACCCCCGGGTTCCTCCCGACCGCGATCACCGCCGTCTCTGTCATCGCGACAAGATCAACAATCGACACCGTGTCATTGTCCACATTGGCCACGACGGCCTTAGTCCCATCGGGTGAGACCGCCATCGCTTGGGCTGCGCCAGAGAGGGGCACCTCGCCGACGAAATCGAGCGTGTTGGCATCCCAGATAATCAGGTTTCGGCTCTCACGATTCGCAATGATGAACCGCGACCCATCCGGCGTGTACGCCACATCAGAAGCCGAGTCACCCTCGGGCAAGCTTCCGGTCAACACAAAGCTCGCATCCCCGGGATTGGCATCGGCGCCGTCAACCATCCCGCCAACAGGCCCCGGCAAGAGCCCGAGTTCGTTGCTCAGATCGAGCCCGAGGGCAGATATCCACTGCCCACGCGTGATCTCGACATCCCCGTCGGGGTTGATTGCCAGAACAGAAGAAGTGGAAAAGCCGATAGCGATCGCCGCGAGTGTGCGTGCATTGAACAGACTCATCATTGTGTGTCCCTTGGAATACGAGAAAAATCGATGTGTTTGCATGATTCTACAGCAAAACCGACCATGCTCAAAATGAAATACCCGCATTCAAGCAGGTAATTGTGTAGAATCCAGTTGATGTCCATACGGAGTTGAGCCCTCAAGGGCACCCAGCAGCGAACGCGCTTAGGAAGGCGGAGACATCGAAGAAGTTGAGCGAACCATCATTGTTCATATCCGCGATACACACCTGGCGTACTAAGAGTCCACCTGGATCACTCGTCATTTGTCCGCCTTCGTTTGTCACCACCACCGTATACACATCAGAATCTACACTCGTCGCTTCGCCGATGCTCAGCGTATCAGTCGTGGTGCCGCTGATCGTCCCGCCATCGCTCATCGGCTCGCCATTGCGCATCCACTGAAAACTAATCGGCGGGCGCCCAACATCCCCAAGCATCACACTCAATGTCGCTTGAGACCCTGCGTCCACCACCGTCAACGCGGCGGGCTGGACAGCGATAGTCGGGCCCACGATGCACTGATTTAAGCGAATCTGCAACGAGTTGCTCCCTCGGCTGGAATAAATCACATCGAGATCACCATCGCCATCAAAGTCACCAAGTTTCACACTCGTCGGCTGGCTCAGCGTCGGATAGCTCGATCCGGGCTCCATCGTCCCGTCCCCATTGCCAAAGAAAACAGTGATTGAATCATTCCCAAAGCTCTGGTCGGTGCCACGAAAATAGACTGTATCTGCAATAACAACATCCTGGTTCCCATCGCCGTTAAGATCGCCAACCGCCAAAGCCGAGCCATTACTCCCAGGTGCGCCCAGGGACTGGATCGCCCCTCCAAACGAGCCATCACCATTGCCAAGCAAAACCTGCGCCATGTTGGTGGT
>Ga0316206_1002119_pt1 | contig 14501 bp, 18 predicted proteins | sample 6monthpyrite_MG_FD_204942 | JGI IMG/M metagenome (GOLD analysis project Ga0316206, IMG submission 204942) | Microbial mat bacterial communities from mineral coupon in-situ incubated in ocean water Damariscotta River, Maine, United States -... | ecosystem: Environmental > Aquatic > Marine >...
CCTTAAATACTATCTTTCTGATTCAAAATTCTGACTTAAGACTATACGATATTACTGACAAAAAATAGACACAAATAATCAGGGCATCTTTAATAGATTACCCAAATATTATGAACTGCTCATAGAGAAAAAAATAAATAAGATACATGATTTAAAATCTAGCTGGTTTTAACAATTTGCCCAAACGCTATTTCGTAGCCATCTAAGTCTTTAATGCCAAACTCTTTGACACCATAATTAGCGATTTTCAGACCATAATCGATGATGGCATCGCGCTGATCCAGCTCAACATAAAATCCTTCGATATCATCTACCCAAAAATAAGCATCCCACATATCCGGAATCACTTTAGTACTGGTAGGGCTATGTTCTGGATCTCCGGACTGGGCAAGCATTAAATGATGATTATCACGGCCAGCGATGCAGAACTGCGCAGGTTCACCTAACAGAGTGCAGTCGAACCCCATTTTGTCGCGATAATAATCCGCAGCTTTAAGCACATCTTTTACTAGAAAGATCTGCGCACTGCCTGTTAACTTGGCTTTCTTCATTAAACAATGACCCTGCTTCTATCATTTTTATTATTATGGGACATACTTTAAATAGTCAGGAAGACAATGCCAAGCGAAAGTCGGCATCAGATGCATTTTTTTACAAATATAGTAATGACTTGTTTTTAAAACAGAAAAAAACGTCAGGTAAATATACAAAAGACAGCATCTTTTGTTACTGAATACTGTCTTTATAATTTTATATTGGCTTGTTTGCTAGTTAACAGAAACAGATTCTGTCCAGCTTTCATCAACCAGATACTGAGCGTAATTTCTGACTTTTTTCGCTTCTTCTGCCCGACCCAGCGCATCAAGAATTTGTGCTTTCAGGATATAGGTATCTCGTGATTCTGGCATTAAACGAATAGCTCGGTTAACCGCAACCAGTGCTTTTTTATTCTCTTCGAGCAAGAAATAAGCAATAGACAGGTTGTGATAAGCCATCTCATTATATGGGTCCAGTTTCAGTGTCTGACCAAAATATTTTAGAGCAACTTGAATCTCACCTTGCTGCGCATATAACACACCCAGGTCATCATAGGCCTGTGCATTTCTGGGGTTCAACTGAATGGCCTTTAGCAGATTTTCTTCGGCATATTCAACTTGCCCCTGTGACATATAACGCACGCCGCGATAAACATGGGCCATAGAGTGACGCGGGTTTCTTAGAATAAAGACATTCAAATCAGCAATCGATTCTTCAATCCGGCCAATACCACTATAAGCAATGCTTCTGCCTAAAAAAGCCTCATCGTATTCTCTGTCCAGACGGATAACTTTAGTGTAATAACTCAAAGCCTGACCAAATCGCTGTTGATCAAGCAACTGATCAGCATGAGACATATAAGATTCTTTATTAGCAGCTGGCTCCATCACTTTGGCTTCATCCATAAAGCTCAACAGTTCTTGTTGAGCCCCACTGCTGGCGTTAGCGACTGAGAGCATCAGCATGATAAAAGCACCGAAAAACAGGCTCATCACCAGCCGATAATTAATAGAAGGTAAAGTAGAAGTTTGTTCTTTATTCTTTCTTGCTTGATACATTAGCTACACCACTTATTTATGTGAAGCCATCCTGGAAGGAACTACTCCTGATACTGTCTTTTGTAGAAGCGGGCCAACTAAGTAGAAACCCCTAGAAATTTAGCCCATATTGATAATTTAGACGAGGAATAACAGGCCTGCACGGCCTGTAACAGAATTTTTACATCGGACATATATTTGACAAAAACAAAAAAAATTATAAATCGCGAGTAAAAACAATAAGATAGGAAATTGAAAACGGAGATTTAGTGAATAAACCCCGTTATTCTTTTACAGAATTGACACGAAAATATTTTTTCAAATGATAAAAGGTAAACATTGAGTGCTTACTTAGCCTTTACTATCAACCGTCCCCGGTACATTTGCATTTCACAGGTGAAGTCATATTCTCCTGCATCAGCAATATTCAGGCTGAGCTCAGTCGGCTGACTCAACGCCAATTCCAGGTTTTGATCCAGCGTATCAAAAATCACTTTTTCTGCACAAGGACTGGCGTCTTTTCGAATAAATCGTAACGTGATCTGCTGATTTGCCGGGACTTCGATAATGGCAGGACTGTAAACGCCATCCTCAACCAGAATATCAATCAGCTGAGAATCAGCAACTTTTGCTTTTGGCGACGACATCCAGAACCACCAGATAATCATGGCAATTAGCATCAGACCAACACTATTAATCAACATATCCATTATCGTCTTATCTCTGTTGAACGAAACCAGCGTAAGCGATTGGCATTACTGACCACGGTTACCGATGACATCGCCATCGCCGCACCGGCGATCATTGGGTTTAACAAAATTCCGAAAACAGGAAATAAAATACCGGCCGCAACAGGAATCCCTAAGCTGTTGTAAACAAAAGCACCAAACAAATTTTGTTTAATGTTTTTTACTGTCGCCTTGGAAATAGCAATCGCATCGGCAACGCCATTAAGAGACCCTCGCATCAGCGTAACATCTGCACTTTCAATCGCCACATCCGTTCCTGTACCAATTGCAAAACCAACATCTGCTCTGGCCAGCGCAGGCGCATCGTTAATACCATCACCGACCATGCCAACAACGTATCCCTGAGATTGCAGCAGAGCTACTTTTTGTTCTTTATCTTCCGGCAAGACTTCAGCAAAGTATTCATCAATGTTTAATTGTGATGCAACAGCCTTCGCCGTATGGCTATTATCACCTGTTAACATCACGACTTTAATGCCTAGCTTATGCAAGGTCTGAATGGCTTTTGCTGAATCATCTTTTATCGGATCGGCTACAGAAACGATGCCTGCAAGCTGACCATCGATAGCAAGAAACATGGGGGTTTGCGCCTGCTCTGCTAATTGCTGTGCTTCTTTTTCTGCCGCTTTAAAATCAACATTGTTTTTTTGCATCAGCGCTGCATTACCTAATAATATTTTATGCCCATCGATGGTAGCCGTTACACCATGACCAGCTACCGCACTAAAGTGCTGGCTATCATACAAAGCAATTTCTTTTTCAGTGGCTGCATTCACAATCGCCTCAGCCAATGGATGCTCCGAACCTTTTTCAATGCTCGCCGCATATAACAACACTTCACTTTGTTGCCAATCACCATAAGCGTTTATCTGTGTAACACTTGGCTGACCTTTGGTTATCGTGCCCGTTTTATCCAGTACAACCGCATCTAACTTTCCTGCTGTCTGTAAGGCTTCACCGTTGCGAATTAACACGCCAAATTCTGCCGCCTTACCAACTCCCACCATAATTGATATCGGTGTTGCCAAACCCAAAGCACAAGGACAGGCAATAATTAACACGGTCATCATGGTTACCAGCGCATAACTGACTCGCATCTCTTCAGCCACCAAATATGGCGTAAAGTTGAACCAGAGCAAAAATGTAACGACCGCAACAATTAACACCGTAGGTACAAACACAGCCGAAATTTTATCGGCTAGCTTTCCAATAGAAGGTTTTGAGTTTTGTGCTTTTCTGACCAGCGCGATAATTTGAGCCAGCGCTGTCTCACTGCCAATACGTTTAGCCTGAAATAAAAAAGTACCCGACTTATTTATAGTACCGCCAACAACATCATCACCCATGCTTTTTTCAACCGGCAAAGGCTCGCCCGTTAGCATGGATTCATCGACAGATGAATGACCATCAATAATCACACCATCTACCGGTATTTTTTCTCCCGGTCTGACTCGTACCGTTTCATCAAGACCCACTTCATTTATGGCTACATCCATTTCTTTGCCATCACGAACGACTCGAGCCGTTTTAGGCTGCAAACCTATTAAGCGTTTTATCGCTTCCGATGTTTTACCACGTGCTCTCATTTCCAGCGCAGAACCAAAATTAATCAAAGCAACAATAATGGCGGCAGCTTCAAAATAAGCATGCCGTGCGAGTGCGGGAACTAAATCAGGGTAAAGAGTGATCACCATCGAAAAGATCCAGGCCGTGCCTGTACCCAGCGCAATCAAGGTATCCATATTGGCATTGTGATTTTTAAATGCCTTCCAGGCACCGGTGTAAAAATGACCTCCTGAAAACCAGAGGACAAATGCGGTAGCAAGTCCGATTAAAAACCAGATGACCTGCCCCTGAGTATTATTTAAATCTGGTAGCAGGCCAGACATACCCAGCACAAATAAAGGTACACCGACCAGTGCTGCAACAAACGATTTTTTCAGCAGGTTCCTGTAGTGTTCAAATTCAGCCGCTTCTTTTTCAGCCGTATCTTCTTCTGATTGTAATAAGGCAGCCTCATAACCGGCATCGACCACTGCTTTTATTAAAGATGCCGGTGAAAAGCTTCCTTCAACCTCAGCCGTGTGTTCAGCAAAATTAACCGAAGATGCGGTGACACCATCAACATTCTTCAATGCTTTTTCAACACTGGCCACACAACCTGCGCAGCTCATACCACCAATTGAAAAATGTTTGACTGTCATGTGAACTCCGTATCTAAAACTTACTTAACTACAGCTGGAAAACCAGAAGCTGTTATCGCTTCTGCCACTTTATCCGCCGATAGTGATGACATCACCACAGCCTGATGACTATCAAGACTCACCTCAATAACCTCGGTATCATCCAGTGCATTTAATGCATCCGTCACCACCGAAGTGCAACCACCACATTTCATCTTCGACACATCAAAAACTAACTGTTTTTTTTCACTCATAATATCTACTCTTAATCTTTTTCCTGTGCCGATTTTTGTTTATCCCTTACCCGTTTAGACAGCACTATAATTAAAAGTACAATCGCTGCCGTTATTCCCAGCCATAAAATCCACATAAAACCCCCACCTTACATTTTAAAATTTATTAAACTTGTGTCTGATTAAAACAGCCCTGCTCTCTTTTGTTCAGACCGAATATAACGCAGTAAGTGCCCGGCATCTTCCGGTGTCAGCTGCTTCTGCGCAGGCATATTGCCAAACTGCCAGTGATGCTGATGAACTCCCTGATAAACCGCCATATATATGGAGATATCACCATGATGATCTGGTTTGTAATAAGGATGCAATAACGAAGGCCCCTTATCACTGCCCTCAAGCTGCTGCCCATGGCAAGTGGTACAGTGCTGCTTGAAAATTCGTTGCCCTGTAGTCACGTCACCCACAAAACCTTCAGCGGGAAGATACGCTGCTCTTTTACCTGTCACAGCAGGTCGCTCATAAAAAATGGCCAACAGTCCAAAAACAACTAATACTAAAACCGCCACTCTAATAATGATTTTATCTATCATCCACACCTCTAATTTTATACCCATCAGCCTTAAATACGGTAAAACCCTGGAATTTCTGCTATAAATAAAACTGTTGCCTCAAAAAAATAACGCTCATAGACCATTGATTGATTCAAGCCACACCTCGCCGATTGCCGATAATATCCAGAGCGATAAATTAAAACTGCTTTATGAGCAGTCGTATCAGGCCGTATTCTTTAGCATGGTCACATCTCTACTCTACGCGGTCATCATCTGGCCACATGTTAGTCACCAGCCGATCGTCATCTGGTTAAGCGTTATTTTCGTCACATCATCATTCCGTTTATTTCTTTTTCAGAACTATAAACGCAGTAATCCTCAGGGCACAGACGTTCTTAAATGGGAGCAACCTTATCTTATCACCCTGATTATTTCCTCATTAACCTGGGGACTGGGTACGGTTATTCTCACCTACAACCAACCATTACTCTACCAGCTAATAACCTATTTTGTATTAATGGGAATGGCCGGTGCTGCACTTGGTGTATATTCATCCGTTCGCTATATCGCCATTACCACCATAGCGTGTGTACTCTTGCCCACTACAGTATGGTTATTCATTCAAGACTCTCGAACAACGGTACTCATTGCACTGGCCTCATTGCTGTTTTTTGCCTCTGCAATAAGGGCTACAAAAATACTAGCATGCACCTTACATCAAACATTCCAGCTATCAAATGAACTAACACTGGCACGAGATATTGCCGAACGACTGGCGCGTACCGACACATTAACTAACCTGAATAATCGCAGAGCATTCAAAGAGCTTTGTAATCAGCGAATTCAATATTGCCAGCGACAGCAGCACCCTGTTTCGTTATTGCTACTTGATCTCGACTTCTTTAAAAAAATTAATGATCAGTTTGGTCACGATGCTGGCGACAGCGCGCTTCAACAACTGGCCGAAATATTAACAGACACCGTTCGAAGCTCCGATATCTGCGGTCGAATCGGAGGTGAAGAATTTGCTCTGCTACTTTCCAACACCAACATGGGCGAAGCCAGCCTGGTGGCAGAAAAACTTAAACTAACAATTGAACACACTGTTATCAAAACAGCCGAAGCACAGTTTTCTATCACGGCCAGCATTGGTGTCGCCTGCAGTAATGACTCGCTAGAGTCATTATTGAAAGCCGCTGACAAAGCCATGTACAAAGCTAAACAATCCGGCCGCAACCGTGTCGTCTGCGATGATAGCAAACCAGTCCAGCGCGTTTCACAACTGCATCATTAAGGCTGATATGCATTACTTCTTAAAATTAATTATATCGCTTTCAATCTTGCTGCTCGCACAAACAGTCCATGCAGGACCGTGGCAAAACTTTGGTGCTGAATTCAAATCTTTTCTAACAAAAATGGATGACATGAAAGGCACCGCGAAAAAAGAATACGCCGTCGATCAGCTCTCAAAATTCCACAGGGATATTTACTTAATCGAACGGCATCAGCAGTACCTTATCTTAATGATTGAAAACCCGGGCATGATTGACAGAAACTTATCAGCATCAATAAAAGCATTGCGCATAAAAACCAATGCAGCACGAGGTAAACTCAAAAAAATTGGAAAAAAAGTTTCAGCACTATCAAAGCAAGCTAACAAACTACAAAAACAACTCTACCGATCAGCCTACTCAAAAAAAGTCTGGCCATCTAATATAAAAAAACAAGACATCCCAGACTACCATCTGGAACACTACCTGTTAACCGAAGGTAAAAGCGCTTATCAAATAACACACAACACACGAAAAGTACTGGAAGAATTTCTTAGAACACATTAATCATTTCGAAACCTAAGCAACCGCTTCCGCCTCACTAGTTAACTGTCGCATGGTTGCTTTCAGCCTTGATGTCAGTTCCGCATTATTCATTTCAATTTTTTCAGCATCAAAATTTTCATAAAAACTCGGCACCGATAAACTGGCTTTTACATCGCCTTCAAAAAATGGCGCTGAATTCACAGCGGTGGCTAACACACTCGAAGCACCACCCGGCCCAGGTGAAGTCGCTAACATAATCATCGGCTTACCCTGAAACACTTTTGGATTGATTCGCGAAGCCCAGTCGAATATATTTTTATAAGCAACCGTGTACGAACCATTATGCTCAGCAAAAGAAATCACCACCGCATCGCTGTTTTTAATCTTATCCAGAAACTGCTGCGCCAATTCCGGCTGGCCCAGCTCTTTTTCTCGGTCTTCACTAAACAATGGTAACTCGTAATCATTGATATCAAGAATTTCCGTCTCAACACCATCCAGCAAACCGATGGCATACGTCACCAGCTGTTTATTGATGGATTTTGAACTATTGGTTGCGGCAAACGCTAATATATTCATTGTCTTGATCCTTTTGTTTCGCTGTCTGATTCTTTAGGGTTGTATTCAATCTTATTTATTGTCGAGTCTTAGGTTCATCACCTTCAAATGAATCAAACTCAATCACATTACGATCCGGGTCACGAATAAAAATGCCGTGAAAACCGTTAAAGCTCATACGCTCGGTAATCGGGTAATCCAGCTCATCAAATAAATCTTCTGCCGCTTTAATAGAATTCACCCGCAGCGCGATATGCGTATAACCGGCGTAGCGTTTATCATCTACGTCCATCAAAATATTTTCGTCATGCGCCTCACTGCTTGGGCCGAGGATATTAAGTACCACGTTGTTGGCATTTTTCATTATCACCGGGTGGCCTTGTTCAAAACCGATATCTCTAATCATCGTAAACCCCAGCGACTGGTAAAAAGCCACACTGCGATCTTTGTCCCGAACACGGATACCAATGTGGTCAATCTTCTGAACTTCAAACATATCGTCTCCTAAACCTTGCCTGTTAACATCATGGCTACAGCATAGATTGTTACCATATAACAATAAATATGGTATATAGAAACTCACTATTTCCATATAAGACCTAATAGGAAGCCTAATAAACAAAAAATGGCCTATAAACCCAATACAACCGAACTATTAGATGGCATTGCCGTGTTCGTCGCGGTGATTAAAGCCCGCTCGTTTACCGCCGCCGCCGAAACACTCGGGCGCTCGACTTCGTATATCAGCAAAGAAATCACCCGACTAGAAAAACGCCTCGGCAGCAGACTGCTTAACCGCACCACCCGCACTATTAGTCTCACCGATGCTGGTCGTGCCTATTACGAGCGCTGCGAACAAATCGTTATCGATGCTGAAAATGCCGAGCGATCCATCAACCAGTTGCAAGACACCCCGCGTGGATTACTGCGGGTGAATGCACCAAGCAGTTTCAGCCAGAAAAAACTCATGGAGCTGCTGCCACAGTTTTTAAATGAATACCCCGAAATACAGCTGGAAGTGGAATTTAACGACCGCATTATCGACGTCGTCGCCGAAGCCTTCGATGTGGTGATCCGTGTCGGCCAACACAAAGACTCCAACCTGGTCGCACGGCAAATCTCGCAAACAAAAACGGTCGCCGTTGCCTCACCGGCTTACATCCAACAACACGGCATACCCAAAGTCGCCGCCGATCTCATCAACCACCACTGCATTGCTTACTCACTATTGCCTAGCCCCACCAAGTGGGAATTTAAAAAAGACGGAAAAATCAGCCACGTCAATATCAAGCCGCGTGCGCTATGTAACACAGCCGATCTGGAAGTCAGCATGGTCAAACAAGGCATCGGCATCACCCGCCTGCCACTGTTCTGCTGCGAAGAAGAAATCAAATCCGGCGAACTCATATCCATTATGGAAGACTACGATCACATCGAACTCGGCATCTACGCTGTCTACCCTCACCGCCAATACCTCACTCCAAAAGTCAGAGTGTTTGTCGATTTTTTGGTGGAGCATGTTGAATGAACGTATGTCTTTTAAATATTTGAGATAAAAACAGAATTTAGATTCAAAACAAAAGATAAAGACTTGCAAAGACAAACCAAACAAATAATTGAATCTTAATTATTTGTTCCAAATATTATCAACGATGAGCTGTATCTGTTTTGCATTAACTTGCCACTGATATTTACTAGCCGTGTTAATCTTCAATTTACGGTGTTGTAAATTAATCACCCCGCCAGTAGCCTCATCTAAATCCTGAAGCAAATCAAAATAATGAGGCTTATCTAAAATAACTCGCCCATTTTCATCAAAATAGTAAATAGCTCCGTCGATACGGGGGCAATAGTCGGGCTTCCTGTCTTTAAGTGAAATATATGCATAGGCAATGTATATCGATCCTTTGCTGAACTCTTCGAGAGTTTCATATCCTGATCGAATACGATCCCATTTTGCATAAGGAATGCGCTTTACGTTACTTGCATCAGAGAAATGAAAGACGTAAATAGTCGAGCCAGGCATTATTCATTATCCAGATAACTAATAGCATCCAGGGGACTTTTTACAGCATCATGATTCTTTTGCATCACATGCGTATAAATCTCAGTTGTTTTTACATCTTTATGACCAAGTAGAACTTGCAAAATTCGGATATTCTCTCCGCTCTCTAATAAATGTGTAGCAAAACTGTGTCGTAGTGTATGAGGAGATGTGCGTTTCACAATATTGGCTTTAGTCTTAGCCTTATTCACCGCTTTTTGTAACACCGTTTTATAAATATGATGACGCATGGTTTTACCAGAGCGCGGATCAACAGACCTAACCTTAGATGGGAACAGATACTGCCAGCCAAAAGAAACGGCTGCTTTAGAATACTTTCGATTTAATGCATTAGGCAGGTAAACTTCACCAAAACCTACTCTTAAATCTTTATCATGTAATATTTTAACTTTTTCAATTTGCGCACGAATCGGTTTATGCAAAACATCAGGAAATATCGTCGTTCTGTCTTTACCTCCTTTCGCATTTCGAACATAAATCTGATTATTCTCAAAATCTATATCATGAACCCGTAATCGAATAACCTCTAGAGATCGTAAACCAGAACCGTACATTAAACCCGCTAATAGTTTAGCGGTGCCTGACATGCAAGATAATAATGATTGAGCTTCCTCTTTACATAAAACAGTAGGTAATACTTTGACTTTGCTGGTACGTTTAGCGCGAATATCGCAATTTAAATCAATACCCAGAACTTTCTTATAGAGAAACATAATGGCATTAAAAGCTTGATTCTGGGTTGAAGCAGCAACATCTCGATTAGTTGCCAGGTGACTTAAAAAACGTTCAATTTCACGTTTACCCATATCCTTGGGGTGTCTTTTACCATTAAAACGTATAAATCTAATAATCCATTCAATATAAGATTTTTCAGTGCTGTACGCATAATGATAAAACCGAAGGGTTTCACGCACCTGATCCATAAGCCTAGGCGCACTAGGCTTAAAGGTGTTTGATTCATCCATGATCAAAGTCCTTTTCGTTTATAAGCAAATCCTAAAGTTCGGCTACTTTTTTCCTTTAATACCATAATAGGTAGTCTTGTATTATGATAATCACATTATAAGACTACTTTTACATGTTAAATAGCGCAATAGGTAGTCTTAGATAAAATATAAAAAAATAAAACAAATCCCAAGACTACTTTTTGTCTTTAATATCCTAATAGGTAGTCTTTAAGGGGTGAATATAATAGAAAAATAGGTAGTCTTAGGTGGCTCCCTATCAACAAGTTATGCGTGATATTATGAGATACATGTCGTTTTTAATACTTCTATTTTTAAGTAGCCATAGTTATGCTGAGGTGAAAATTCAACCGTCTCAAGAGTTGTTAAATAGAGCGAAAGTAAGTGAATATAAAATATCAGATAATATTAAAGTTACCATTGGTAATGGAAAAGATAAAACATTCAGAGGCTACGATCTTTGTGAAATGTCTAATATGACATGGCTAACAATACAATCAAAATATAAAGATATTAATAAAATTGAAATTTTCGCTGAATCTGAAAGCGTAATAAAAGATATATTAAAAGTAATAAATAGTGGAAGTCTCTCTAGTAAATATCAAAACATAAAAGCATTAATAAACTTAGAGCCTTTCACGCCACATCATGTAAATATATGGGGTTTTGTACATACTAGCAGTGGAATTTTTACAAATGTTACACAAGCAAGGTGTGTTTTGCCTGAAAATTACTAATGAATATTAAGCGCATAACAAATCGGTTAAGTAAAGCCCGTAAAAAGCACGGGCAGGATGCTCCGCAAAAGACGCTGCGCACCTCTTACCTCAACCGTTAGATTTACAAAAGGATTTTAATGAAATATTCAAAAATACTAATTCTTCTTCCACTTTTACTTCTCATAGGGTGTGAAACAACCGGTGGTATATATAAGAATTTAATTCCATTGCCAACATTTATGAAAGGTAAAATCGAAAGTAGTATTTATCAATCTGCAGATAAGACCTTTGAAATAAACACCCCATTTAAAGAAGGTTCGCCTGCTTATACATATATGGAAGTTAAAGAACAATACTATCAAACTGGTGCTTATGTGAGCTTTCTATCATCAGTAGCACATGACGAGATTTATAGAGTAGAAGTTGGAAAATCACCTAACGCACATCAGAAAAGAATGAAATACAATGAAGTTGTCGATGCTGTTATAAAAGGATATAAAAAACAATTGAGTGCTTATGGTTCTCAACCAGAAGAAATTAGAAGATTATCATCTAACGTTGGTAATAAGACAGGTACTTTAATCCTACTTAAACAAAACATTAATGGGAAATCAATCTTTCAATTTATACGCCTTTTACGAGCAGACACAGGTGCCACAGGTGTGGCTTGGGTGCAGTGGCCTGGAAAATGTACCTCATGTGAAGACCTGACAAATCAAGATGTACTATCTGAAAACAAACGCGTCAAAAGTTATATTGATTCATTCAACTTAAAAATCTAACAAGGCGTTCAACCCGGACGCGAAAAAAGACTCGCGCCCGTTAACTTAAACGTTAGAGCTGATATCAATACTATTCATAGACTAAAATATTTTAAAAAAAGGGAGAGAGAAGTGATTAAATTAGGTTTAATTGGAGTTGCGCTATTAATATCCAGTGGTATAGCTAATGGAAGTGATAATGAAATTTATTATGGAGTGAAGGTTGGTAATGTCGAACCGAATATAGGTGGATATAACCCTGGTACAAACCAGACTTATAATTTTGAACCAGTTACAAGTTTGGGTGCCGTCATTGGATACAACATAGATCAAAACCTGATACTTGAAGGCGAATTTAATATAAATATAGACTCAGGTGAAATAAGCTCATTTGGTAATGATAAACAAAACGAATGGGATATAACAACATTATCAGTTTATGGTTTATATAAAGGCAGTGGAAAGACACATGTAAGACTAAAGGCAGGCCTTACATATGCATCAGTTAAATATCCAAGTTTCTTTAGTACAAATACATGGGCACCCGATGATAGCTCTACAAAACTATCCTATGGAATAGGTATAGGTTTTGATACAAGTAGTGGTAAAGAGTTTGTAGTAGAGTGGACTCAACTAACTGAAGATATTACGCAAATTAGTTTTGGTATAAATTTTTAACTTGACGCAAGCGAAACAATAGGGGTCAGAGAGCAATTTTTTCTAATATACCCCGTCTCTAATATTGGAGTGTGCGCTCTCTTACCCCCTTTTAACTTGCGTCACTCATTTATACTTTAAGCTCACACATGGAGATGTCGATTTGGATACTCTAGTAACTGCAGAATGGCTAAAACAACATATTAATGATCCAGATTTAGTCATACTTGATTGCACGGTTGTTACAATGCCCGATGCAAATGACCCACGTGGCTTGTGTAATGTCAGTGGGCGCCCTGATTATGAACTTGGTCATATCCCCAACGCTGGCTTTGCTGATCTTAAAGTCGAACTCTGCAAATCTAATGACCCAGTTGAGTTCGATTTATTAAGCCCTGAACAATTTTGTGCCGCCATGAGCGAATTGGGCGTGGGGGATGACTCCCATGTTGTGCTTTACGATGCTAATTACACCGGTTGGGCTGCACGGGTTTGGTGGATGCTGCGTTGGGTTGGTTTTGATAATGCCGCAATTTTGGACGGTGGTCTTTCTGCATGGACATCTACAGGTAATGAACTTTCTCTTGATCCTGTTAGCCGACCTGCACAACAGTTAACACCAAAACCACGTCCAGAGTTGATTGCACAATACGATGAAGTGCTTGCCAGCATTGATAATGATGCCGTTGTTATTGTCGACACATTACCAGAAGAATTTTATCGAGGTGAGATGAGCATCTATCCTCGACCCGGCCATATACCTGGTGCGGTCAATATTAACGGCCTGAGCTTGCTTGATAAGACAGGACATTTGCTTAAGCAAGATAAACTGGCCGCTATGCATAATTTTGATCACAATGTCCGCATAATCACTTATTGTGGTGGTGGCATCGTAGCTTCAACCGATGCATTTGTTTTAACCCGTCTGGGATTTAACAATGTGGCCGTTTATATGGCTTCACTTGAGGAATGGACAGCTGACTCCAATAACCCGATGGAAACAGATGCATAAATAAAAGTGGTCGGTGAAGCTAACCGCTCCTCGACAGCTGCTCCTGCGTTATTCTAACTTCCACCATGGCCCAGGCCAGCTTCTCGACCTCTGGCCTCATCTTCTCCATGGAGGTCGCATGTAGGCAACTAATGTGAATCATTTGCATTAACATTTTTTACCCCGGCACCTTTAATTCTAACTAACGGTTCAACTCTGCGCTAAAATACACGGATATATTTTATTTTGGTATTTATTTGGATATTTCTATGAAGTTAAAAGAAATCGACAAGGCGCGCTATCGCAAGCACCTTAACGTCGTAATGATTTGTATGGCAGTGGCTTTAATTATTATCGCGCAGGGTACTTCGGCACTGTTTATTTATGTTTTTAGTACGCCTGATGAATCGCATTTTTATCATATTATGGCTGCCGTGGCCGCTGCTGCTGCGATTGTGGTTTATGTGGTCAATAAGTATCGCCACCATCCTTATATGACTGAAGTTGTGTATGTGTGGGATTTAAAGCAACAGCTAAATAAAATACAGCGCAAGCAACTTAAGATTAAGCCTGCTGTTGAGAGCGATGATAAAGATGCGATGATCATTATGAACTTTATGTATCGCGGCTCTAAACAGCTTTATGAGTTAGATGACAACACCATTACGATTGAAGATT
>Ga0316206_1002120_pt1 | contig 14490 bp, 9 predicted proteins | sample 6monthpyrite_MG_FD_204942 | JGI IMG/M metagenome (GOLD analysis project Ga0316206, IMG submission 204942) | Microbial mat bacterial communities from mineral coupon in-situ incubated in ocean water Damariscotta River, Maine, United States -... | ecosystem: Environmental > Aquatic > Marine >...
AGCACAGAAGCTAGCAAGGTTGAGTTACGTAAACGTCAGGTAATTCTAGCGGTTAAAAAAAGCTGGTATGAAGTCTGGTATCGACAAAATGCAATTAGCGTAATTGAGTCAAACAGAAAGGTGTTTGAAGAAATGCTGAATATTAATCAGGATTTTTATGCGTCTGGTCGAGCAAGTCAGCAAAGTGTAGTACAGGCCGAGCTGGATATATCTCTTGTTGACGATAAATTACAAACCATGCAAAGCGAATTGCTCGTCGCACAGGAAGCATTGGTTAAGTGGTTGGGCGTTAATGATGTGAAGTTTGATTATGCGGAAATTGATGATAGTGGATATACGATAAAGTCATTACCTGCATTGCAGTCCTTAATAACTCAGCACCCAAAATTAAAACAGGCTCAGGATAACCTTAATATGCAACGCAGTGCGCTAGCCTTAGAAGAAGATAAATACAGTGCGCAATGGGGGCTGGATCTACGTTATGGCAATCGTCAGGGTGAAAGGGCGGACGGCTCAGATTTGCCTGATTTTATGACGGCAATGGTAACAGTTGACTTACCTGTTTTTACAGAAGAAAAACAGGATCGTCATGTGGCATCAAGTAAAAGTAAGGTGCAAAGTGCACGTTATCAATTAATTGATACGCAAAGAGAAATACTGAAAAAATTAAAGCAAACACATGCACGATTACTTAAATTCAGGCAGCGTTTAAAGTTATATTCTGAAAAAATAAACTCACAGGCAAAGCAAAACACTGAAGTAGCAATGAGAGGTTATCAAAGCGGTGTGGTTGATTTTTTGACGCTCTCTAAGGCTCAGGTAACTGAGTTTAATACTCGGCTTGCTGAGTTAAAACTCAAATACCAGTTTAGGTTAAGTAAATCTAATTTAGAATTTTTTGTAGGAAATAAATAATGAAATTAAATAATAGAATAATTCTAATGTTAGTTATAGCTTCTGTTGCATTTTTAGCGGCGATATTTCTGACAAAATATGCCGACACAGGTATGAGTAGTGAGAATGCTTTAGATCACAATATTAATCATTTAGACTCCAGTTACCAGTGTCCCATGCACCCCCATATTGTAAAAGACAAAGAAGGTAATTGCCCAATTTGTGGAATGAATTTAGTTGAAGTTGAGCAGGAAAAAACAAAACAAGTGTCAGATAGTAAAGAAAAAGAAATACTTTACTGGGTGGCTCCTATGGATCCTAATTATCGACGTGATAAGCCAGGTAAGTCTCCAATGGGAATGGATTTAGAACCGGTTTATTCTGATGGCGATGATGGTATAAATCCGGGCGAAACAGGAACAGTAGTTAAAATATCACCTGCGGTAGAAAATAATTTAGGCGTACGTACTGAAAATGTCGAGTCGGGTAAGCTGTGGCGTAAAATAAATACAGTTGGTTATGTTGGTCTTGATGAGTCAAAGCTGACTCATATTCATTTGCGTGTCGATGGTTGGATAGAAAAACTGGCCGTTAAAATAGAGGGTGATAGAGTTAAAAAAGGTCAACGATTATTTGATCTCTATTCGCCAAAATTAGTTAATGCAATGGAAGAGTATGTGCAGGCATTACGTTCAAATAATCAGCGTTTGAGTTCTGCGTCAAGAGCGAAATTAACATCATTGGGCATAAGTAAAAAACAAATTAATGAAGTCAAAAAAACCCGTAAAGTGACGCAAACTATTAGTGTTTATGCTTCGCAAGACGGCATAGTTACTATGTTAATGGTTCGTGAAGGTATGTATGTTAAACCAGCAAATAGAGTTATGACGTTAACTGATTTAAGTAGTGTCTGGGTGTTGGCAGAAGTTTTTGAAAGTCAGAGTGCATGGGTTGAGTTGGGGCAGTCAGCAGATGTTGAGTTATCATTTATTCCAGGTCGCACATGGGAAGGTAAAGTGGATTATGTCTATCCGATTCTAGATGCAAAAAACCGGACACTAAAAGTGCGTTTGCGATTTGAAAATCCTGGTGAAACGTTAAAGCCAAACATGTATGCAAATGTGTCAATTTATGGAGGTGCAAAAGAAAATGTATTGAGTGTACCCCGTGAGGCATTGCTAAGATCGGGCGGCACCGAACGGTTGATTGTTGCAAAAGGCAATGGTCGTTTTGCACAACGTATAGTCGTAGCGGGTTTAGAGTCAGGTGATTTTGTTGAAATATTATCAGGCATAAATGCGGGAGAAAAAGTAGTCACATCTGCACAGTTTCTAATTGATTCAGAAGCAAGCCTGAAAGCAAGCCTGTCACGAATGAGCGACCCAGCCGATAAAGTAGAAAGTAACAATAAAGATATTATGGTTGTGCCGGTAAAAGGCAGGGGTGTTATTACTTCACTAATGAAAGACCATGGAATGATTACACTACAGCATGAACCTATAGAAATTTTAGGCTGGCCTGAAATGACAATGGATTTTACAACTCAAAAAGGAGTGTTATTAGATGGATTAAGTGTGGGTGATATGGTGACTTTTGAGTTAATGGAGATGAACGATAAGTATTTAATTAGCAGCATAAGCGGGCAGGGGGAATAAGTATGATTTCATCGATTATTCACTGGTCAATTAAAAATCGTTTCATGGTTCTGGTAATGACTTTAATTGTCACGGGTTGGGGTATTTATGCGGTTAAAAATACGCCACTAGATGCCTTGCCTGATTTATCTGATGTGCAGGTTATTATTAAAACATCATATCCCGGGCAGGCACCAAGGGTGGTTGAGGATCAGGTGACTTACCCTTTAACTACAGCCATGTTATCAGTGCCAAAAGCAGTTAATGTGCGTGGTTATTCATTCTTTGGTGATTCATATGTATATGTGATTTTCAAAGATGGCACCGATCCTTACTGGGCGCGGTCAAGGGTGCTCGAATATTTAAGTCAGGTTACAAGTAAATTACCCGCCGCTGCAAAACCGACTTTAGGACCGGATGCAACCGGCGTGGGCTGGGTATATGAATATGCACTGGTTGATCGAACAGGTAAAAATGATTTAGCACAATTACGTTCAATTCAAGACTGGTTTTTAAAGTATGAGTTACAAACGGTTGCCGGTGTGTCTGAAGTGGTAACACTGGGTGGTATGGTTAAACAGTATCAGGTGGTACTAGACCCGAATAAACTACGTGCCTATAACTTGCCGATTGCAAAAATAAAAATGGCAATTAAGCGTGCTAATCAGGAAACAGGTGGATCGGTTATTGAAATGGGCGAAGCCGAGTATATGGTGAGAGCTACGGGTTATATTGATAGCTTACAAGATTTACGTGATATTCCTTTAGGTGTAAATGAAAATGGTTCGCCTATCTTATTGAAAGATATTGCAGAGGTCAGATTCGGGCCACAAATGCGCAGAGGTATAGCGGAACTTAATGGAGAAGGTGAGGTTGTTGGTGGCATAGCGGTAATGCGTTTTGGAGAAAATGCACTGAAAACCATAGCTGGTGTAAAAGCCAAACTTGAAGAGCTAAAGCCGGGTTTGCCTGAAGGCGTAGAAATTATTGAAGTTTATAATCGTTCGCAATTGATCAATCGCGCAGTAGATACTCTAAGCATGAAACTGGTGGAAGAATTTATTGTTGTTGCACTGGTGTGTGCCGCATTTCTATTTCATCTGCGTTCTGCTCTGGTCGCAATCTTATCTTTACCTGTTGGTATTCTCGGAGCATTTATAGTTATGTACTACCAGGGGATGAATGCAAATATTATGTCACTAGGAGGTATTGCAATTGCCATTGGAGCAATGGTGGATGCTGCCATTGTTATGATAGAGAACATGCATAAACATATTGAGCATGAAAAACAGGGTGGTGACGAAATAACTGAAAAAAGGCGATGGCAGCTGGTTGCAAAATCAGCTACAGAAGTTGGGCCGCCATTATTTTTTTCATTGATTATTATTACATTAAGTTTTATGCCTGTATTCACGTTAGAGGCTCAGGAAGGAAAGTTATTTTCACCTCTAGCTTATACAAAAACTTTTGCAATGGCCGTTTCAGCAGGTTTAGCAATTACATTAGTGCCCGTGTTAATGGGCTACTTTATTCGTGGGCATATTACAGCGGAAGAAAAAAATCCAATCAACCGTATACTTATAAAAGTGTACAAACCATTTATTGATTTGGTTTTGCATTCACCAAAAAAGGTACTGGGTGTTTCAATCTTTCTTGTTGTGATTGGTATGTGGCCAGTAACACAATTAGGGTCAGAGTTTATGCCCGATTTAGATGAAGGTGATTTAATGTATATGCCTACTACTTTTCCTGGTATATCAATAGGTAAAGCTCAGGAGTTATTGCAACAAACAGATAAACTTATTAAGTCAGTGCCAGAAGTTAAATCTGTATTTGGTAAAATTGGCCGCGCAGAAACAGCAACTGATCCTGCGCCTTTAACGATGATAGAAACCACCGTTCAGTTAAAACCAAAAGACCAGTGGCGAGAAGGTATGACCACGGAAAAACTAAAGAAAGAATTAACTAATTTAATCAAATTTCCTGGTTTAACTAATGCATGGGTGATGCCAATAAAAACGCGTATTGATATGTTGGCCACGGGTATAAAAACACCGGTAGGAATTAAAGTCGCGGGTGCTGATTTAAAAGTAATAGAAAGTATTGGTAAAGATATTGAAAAAGCAATTTTAACGGTTCCAGGAACAGCATCTGCTTATTCAGAACGAGTTGCAGGAGGACGTTATGTTACTGTTGATGTTGATAGATTAGCTTCAGCACGTTTTGGGTTAAATATTGCAGATGTACATGATGTGGTGAGTACGGCGTTAGGTGGTATGCAGGTGTCTCAATCAGTAGAAGGCCTGGAACGTTATCCTATTAATGTTCGCTATCCACGTGATGTGCGTGATTCATTAGGTATGCTGCGAAATTTACCTGTTGTTACACCATCCGGTGCTCGTATTTCATTAAGTGAAGTGGCGAATATAAAAGTAGAAGATGGTCCAGCGGTAATAAAGAGTGAAAATGCGCGCCCCAATGGTTGGACCTTTGTTGATATTGAAGGAAGAGATTTAGGTTCATATGTTGCCGAAGCTCAGAGAGTTGTCGCTGAAAAAGTGAAACTGCCGCCGGGATATTCGATTGCCTGGTCCGGGCAGTATGAGTATATGGTGCGTGCTAAAGAACGTTTATTAGCTGTAGTGCCAGTAACTTTAGGTATTATTATTCTATTGTTATATTTAAATTTCAGAAAGTTTTCTGAGGTGGCATTAATAATGGGTACTTTACCTATGGCATTAATTGGTGGTTTCTGGTTGTTATATTTACTGGATTACAATATGTCGGTAGCCGTTGGTGTAGGTTTTATTGCTCTTGCGGGTGTATCAGTTGAAATAGGTGTCATTATGCTGGTGTATTTAAACCAGGCATTACAATCGTATATAGACAGAGCGAAACAAGAAAATCGTAATGTAACAAAAGATGAGATTCGTTCGGCTGTGGAAGAAGGTGCGTTACTTCGCGTGCGCCCAATCATGATGACCGTAGCGACAATCATTGCCGGTTTGTTACCCATAATGTTAGGTTCGGGTACCGGGTCTGAAGTTATGCGTAGAATAGCGGCACCTATGGTAGGTGGTATGGTTAGTGCAACTATCCTTACTTTGGTTGTATTACCCTCTGTTTTCTTGTTGATGAAAGAGGCGTCGATTATTAAAAAATAGTACAGGGTGTAAGTATTAATTTAAATAAGCTGGAGTAGTGAGTTAAAAAATAGTGTGTGTAAACTTGTGTAGTAACTTAAATATAAAATTTTAATGATTAAGATAATATAGCAATATTAAAAATTTAAGTTGATTTGATAACATTGCTTATTCGCAATTTTTTAGTTTATAAGTTTTAACATTTGTTAGGCATTAGATTTATAATCGTGTTTTAAGAAAAACGACTGGGGCAAGCATGCTGGAATTATATTACTTTCGAATTAATGGATTAAATGACGAGTCAGATGTGTCTAAAATTGTAAACACATTAAAAGCTATAGAAGAGGTTGAGTCTGTTGAGGTTGATTTAGACTCAGGTATGGCATTTATAAATAGTAAAATTTCAGCGCAGGAGATTTCATTGATTATTGATGGCGCAGGGTATAACTCGATTTTAATACCAGAATAGAATGGTTAGGCATTACTTTATTTTATTAAAGGTCATTATATTATTTTATTATTAAATACCGTTGAATACTAATTTGAAACTATTATTTAATAACAGGGTCTGTTTAACTAATAACTATAAATTTTATGGTTATACCTGTACTGAGTTAATGGAGTGTTTTTATGTGTAGTTCACCTAAAGGCGCTAGTACGAAGCCTTTATTAAGTAGTAATGTTGATAGTACCTCCGGCAATATGTCTTCAGCTGAATACAGTGAAATGGTGCAGCGGGCTAATGAGTCTTATGAGCGCCGGCAGGATGAATTAATTGAATATAGAAAAACACATAAAAGGAAAAATTCACAGAATGTTAACAAACAAATAAAATCGTCTTTTTTTGAAAAAATAAGTGCAATTTTTAGTCAAATCACCTCATCTCAGCAATTAGGAAGCAAATAAACGCATATTTATTCAAAAACATCGAAGTTTCATCAAACTTTAATAACTTATAACGTTGACTAAGGTTTAAAGCGGGTTATAATTCATTTAGCTAGAAAGTGCCGTTAATACTTATGCACACCACATTTCGAAGTTCCAAAGTAGTACTCCGTCCTGTTCTCATATGTAAACACTTCCAGCACAACCCGTCTCTGCGCAATTTTATTGTTGTAACGAGGCATTAATTACTTTTGAATAAATAGGATAGAAAATATGTCTACTACAACTGGTACAGTTAAATGGTTCAACGAATCTAAAGGTTTTGGTTTTATCGAGCAGGAAAATGGTCCTGACGTTTTTGCACATTTCAGTGCAATTCAGGGTTCTGGTTTTAAAACTCTGACTGAAGGTCAAAAAGTTGAGTTCACTGTAACTCAAGGCCAGAAAGGTCCTCAAGCTGAGAACATCGTAGCTGTTTAATTATTAAACGCTATTTCATTACCCTTCTCTGAGGGGTGTGAATAAAAAAAGGCCGCTCTTTGAGCGGCCTTTTTTGTTTTTATGGCTTTATCAGTTAGAGCTGCGTACTTGAAAGAGTCAGCAGTGACTAGCCCACAAGACTTTTCATCGGTGTAGTCGCACTAACTTCACTCATGGTTTCTATAATGATAGCGGCAATTAAATCAATATCATCTAATGTAAAGGACATGGGCAGACGTAAATCGCATGCACATGAAATTAGTTCTGCAGTTCTTTCACAGTCGGGCATATCTTCAAACGAATATTGCCAGTTACGGAAGTCGCGTGCGTTGTTATTACGACCAAATACCTGAATGATTACACCTTTTTCTTTTGCGTTACTGATAAAACTCGTGATATTTGTACTATCTAAATCAATGAGATTAAATTGCAGACTATCTCCAACGTTTTCAGCGCTATCCACAGGTTCAGGGATATCAATGTGCTCAACATGAGTAAGCAGTGATATTAAGCGTTGGTATTTTTCTTTGTAAGAAGCAATGCGTTCATCAATTAATTCTACCTGTGGGCGTAAAATAGCTGCTGTCAGATTATTCATGCGTAGGCTAAAGTTGGGCACATCAAACTTAATATTTTCGAACAGGTTATCATCCATAGGCCGAGCCAGGTGTTTTTTGTATAAACCTTCATATGAACCGGCAGCCAGTATGCAATATGCTGCTAGCTGTTCATCGTTTGTTGCAATGAACCCGCCTTCTCCAGAATTAAGCATTTTATGACTTTGCGTGCTGTAACAGGCAATTTCACAATGGTGGCCCACAAAATGGTCTTTATCCGTATCCGTAGAATTCCAGCGTTTACCCAGGCCGTGAGCGCAATCTTCAATCAGTCGTATATTGTTTTTATCGCATAGGGCTTTTATTTTATCCAGTTCTGCAATATGTCCACGCATATGAGACAGAATAAAAAAGCGGACATCGGGATGTTTAACTATTTGTTGTTCAAAGTCTTGTAAATCAATAACATACTGGTCATTACATTCAATATAAACGGGATTTGCATTTGCATGGACAATGCTGCTGGGAACAGCGGTAAACGTAAATGCATTAGTGAAAACGCCTTCGCCGGGCTGTATATCCATTGCTTTTAGTGCAATGAACATAGCGCTACCACATGAGTTTACGGCAACAACATATTTGTGGCCGGTATACAGGCCAAATGCCGCTTCTAATTTTGATACTTCACTGTCGTCATCTGTGTGTCCGTATCGATAGAGCATGCCGTGTTCCATCTGGCTAACAGCATTACTGATAGCTTCAGCAGGAATTGGGTTAGGAGTGTCAAAACTTTTATTGAATTTCATATATTTAATAAGGTTGCATCGAAAAATGCCAGTCATTGTAACATGGTGATATATTTGTGCAGCCATGTTCGAAATATAGCTATCGAATGAATTTAGAGGTGTTTTTTCTGAAAACCGCTTATTTTTCAGATAATTAGACTTTAATTAAGTTTTAATTACCTGAAAAATAGCTCGTCAGATTATTTTGGCGTTTTTCTTTTACCGATATTTTTCTTGTCTCTTTTTCTATTTTTCTCTTTTTTCTTATCTGGCTTCTTATCCGTCTTCTTATCAGATTTTATGCTCAGTTTCTCACGCTTCTGGCTTTTGCCTTTAGGTTTTTCTGTTTTCCCGGACTGGCTCAGTTTGGAAATTTGTAATTGTTGACCAGATACCCATACTTTTTTAAGATCATTAAATACATCTTTAGGCATACCACTGGGTAAATCAACCAGACTATAGTCATCATAAATTTTGATATGACCAATATTGTTACTATCCAGCCCTGCCTCATTGGCAATAGCACCGACAATATTACCCGGTCTTACATCATGGCTATTACCAACTTCTATGCGGTAACTTGCCATGTCTTCAGCGGGTGGTTTATCTTTTCTTGAACGGTCTTTTCCTCTGTCCTGATTGCGCTCCCTGCCTCTATCATTGCCGCGATCTCTGTCTCTATCACGATCTCGGCGAGAAGGTTTTCTGTCTGATGAAGATCGGTCACTGTCTTTCCAGTTTTTATCCATTTTCTTTTGTGGTTTATTTTGCAAAAGAAACGGTGATTCTCCCTGTAACAGGTGTGCCAGTGCTGCGGCAATCGTCAAGGCTGGAACATCATTTTCCTGTTGGTATTCTTCAATCATCTTGTTAAACATAGCAAGATCATTAGAGCCTATTACATCAGTGATGCGCTGTTTGAATTTATCTATACGTTGGTCGTTAATAAGCTCTGTAGAAGGTAACTCCATCATATCGATAGGTTTTTTGGTGGCCCGTTCAATAGCCTGTAACAGGCGTTTTTCACGAGGAGCGACAAACAGTATGGCATCACCATGACGGCCAGCACGACCGGTGCGTCCAATTCGGTGGATATAAGATTCTGTGTCATGGGGTATATCATAGTTCACAACATGACTGATTCGAGGCACATCTAAACCACGGGCAGCCACATCGGTTGCGACTAGTATATCGAGTTTACCGCTCTTTAAATTTTGCACAGAACGCTCACGTTGGCTCTGTTGTATATCGCCATTAATTGCCGCAGCTGCATAACCACGTGCTTCTAATTTGTCAGCCAGTTCAACCGTTGAGTTTTTCGTGCGTACAAAAATAATCATCGCGTCAAATTCTTCAGCTTCGAGAATACGCGTTAATGCATCAAGCTTATGAACGCCACTAACTGGCCAGAAGCGTTGGCGAATAGTTTCTGCTGTAGCTGTTTTGACCTTAATAGTGACCTGTTCCGGATTGTCCAGATACTTGGTCGCGATACGTCGAATCTGTTGGGGCATAGTTGCAGAAAACAGAGCTATTTGTCTGCCTGGGGGTGTTTGTTCTAATACCCATTCAACGTCATCAATAAAGCCCATGCGTAACATTTCATCGGCTTCATCCAGTACCAGTGCTTTAAGACCATCTAGTTTTAATGTGCCGCGACGCATGTGGTCCATAACTCGACCAGGAGTACCGACAATAACATGCACGCCTCTCTTTAGAGCGCTAATCTGGCCTCTAAAGTCCTGTCCGCCATATACAGGTAAAACGTGAAAGCCTTTCATATGTTTAGCATATTTCTGGAAAGCTTCCGCTACCTGAATAGCTAATTCCCGGGTAGGAGCAAGTACTAAAACCGATGGATCTTTCTGTTTCAGGTCTATATTTGAAATAAGGGGTAATGCAAACGCTGCTGTTTTGCCGGTACCTGTTTGAGCCTGACCTATGATGTCTCTGCCATTCAGTAATAAAGGAATGGTCTCAGCCTGGATTGGTGAAGGGGTTTCATAACCGACTTCATCTAGTGCTTTTAACAGGGATTTATTAAGCGCTAATTCATTAAACGAGCTTACCGTTTCGGTAGTCATGTGTTTTGCCTATATGATAGGGGGTGCAATAGCAGTTGATAGCCATTTACACGGTATTTATGAGCATAGTCCACTTTTAAGGGATGGTACTACAGGGATACCAGGAATATGTTCACAAACAAAAACAACAGACGTACTGCGTGCTAACTGCGGGAAACCGAAACAATTCGAAGTATTGAATTAGTATTTTAGCACATAATTATCAACAAAGGTTTTCCAGTTCATTTCAACTTGAAAAAATGCATTCGATTGAGTTATAGGTAAAAGATATATCAGTTGTTTTAACGCAACAAATGGGCATATATATAGATTAGAATATGAAATTAGATGCCTGATCTGGTTGTAGAGGCATGCAGAGTTTTTGTCTTCAATTAACTTGGGGTATTACATGTTTGGAGCAGATAGTCAGGTAAAGCAGCGTCTTGATGAGCTTGAAAAGCATTTGGTAACTGAGAGCCCGTTGTTAGTGAATGCGGTTGAAGAGTTCAAAAAGCTGGATAAAGTTGGTTACCGGATGGGGTTGTTGGCGGCGGATGAGTCTTATGCTACTCAGATACCCTGGTGGCCACTGATTTCTGTTTTAGGAACATTTTCAGCGGGTAAATCAACTTTCATAAATCATTATCTCAATGCCTCGTTACAGGAAACAGGTACTCAGGCGGTTGATGATAAGTTTACTGTGATTTGTTATTCAGCCGAACAACAGGCTCGTGTCCTTCCCGGTATTTCACTGGAAGCAGACCCTCGTTTCCCGTTTTATCATATGGCTGATGTGCTTGAGCAGGTGACACCAGGTGCTAGCGACCGTATCAATACATATATGCAAATGAAAACCTGCACTGATATTAAGTCAAAAGGTCGTATATTTATAGATTCACCGGGTTTTGATGCAGATGATCAGCGAACTGAAACACTGAAAATAACAGATTATATTATAGATTTATCTGATCTGGTTCTTATCTTTTTTGACGCACGTCATCCCGAGCCAGGTGCGATGCGTGATACTTTAAAGCATCTGGTGGCTGACAAAATATATCAAAAAAATGCAGATAAATTTGTTTATATATTAAATCAGATTGATGCAGCGGTAAGGGAAGACAACCCGGAAGATGTTATTGCGTCATGGCAGAGGGCACTTGCTGCTGAGGGTCTGACGGCAGGTAAATTTTATACTATATATAACCCGGATGCTGCTGTAGTAATTGAAGATGATGTTGTGCGTAACCGTTTTGAACAAAAACGGGATATTGATTTAAATGCAATTAATGACCGAATTGAGCAAATGAATATTGACAGGGTGTATCGAATTATAGGTGCACTGGATAAGTCAGCTAGAGAAATTGAGCATGAAAAACTGCCTATGTTGGTTTCTATGATTTCAAACTGGCGAAGAGCTGTTTTAAGTATGGATGCAATTATCATCGTTACGCTATGTATTATCGCAGGTGTTGCCTGGGTGATGGACTCTTTTATAGCAGAAATGATTGCGGCATTTAGTGGCTGGATGGGTAGTTCAACTGGCAACCAGATAACAGGTATTCTTGTATTGTTTATGTTGTTTTTAAGTTTCCATTATGTGTCGAGAAACATAGCAATTAACCGGCAGTTGAAAAAATTAATGAATGGCAATTATTCAGACGAATTTAAAGTAAGTGTAAAAAGAGCATTTGAGAAAAACACAATATTTTTCAGGAGTATATTCAGGCCTCAAGTAGTAGGCTGGGGATATTTTTCGAAAAGAATAATTAAGAAAGTAAAGAATCAGGCAGATTCATTCATTCAAAAATTGAATGACCAGTATGCTATGCCTTCTGGAAGTACAAATTTGAAAACGGAAGATAAAGCTCAAGAAAATGTATCTGTCGAGACTAGGAATGCGGATGTAGCCTAGTTAAATATTTGAGATATATCGGTTTAACTGAATTATATTCTGAGGAGTTATACAATGACTAAAAATGATAAGAGTAATGAAAAAGCGGATGCAAAAGCAAGTGAAAAAGCGGATGCAAAAGCCAGTGAAAAAGCCAGTACAAAAGCCAGTACAAAAGCCAGTACAAAAGGTAATGACAAGGTAGCTGAAAAACTTAAAGATATGGGGCTTATGCCATCTGAGGGTGATGTTAAGTCTACTGAAAAAACGGAAAAGTCTGACAAAGATGCACAGGAAAACAAAATACCCTATGCATTGATAATGACGCTTGTTTTGTTTATTTCAGGCATTATGGGCATTATGCTGATGGCGGGTGATGCTGAACAAGCTGGCACTGAAACATCTACGTCACAGTCCGCGTCACTGCCCACGTCACAATTCGCGTCACAGGCCATGCCGAATGGTCAGGAAAATTTGCGTGTCAGTAGACAGGAGGAAATGGAAAAAGCATTTGCTGAACGTCGTAAGGCAATGCAGGAAAGAAGGCAGTCAATGTCTATGGCTAATACGCGTCCAGAAATGAGCAATAACCAGCAACCAGCATGGGTTGCTGAACAACGTAAACGTATGCAGCAGCAAATGAATCAAAGACCCGCAGCAGGAAATCGAGCACTTGCACAATCTACGAATGAAACGCCTGCATGGGTTAAAGAGCGTCAGGCGATGATGGCGAAATATCAGGAGCAGCAGGCTGAACAACAAAAACAGTTTATGTTGCAGCAGCAAGAACAACAGCAAAAACAAATGATGGCATATCAGCAGTGGTTAAAGTCACAACAAAGAAACCAGCCAGGTAATATGAACGCGCAACCTGGCGTTAGGGCACCGGCTTATTACTATCCGAATGTGTACTATCCACCTGCTCCTTATTATGGTCCGCGTTATTGAGGGTTTGTACTAATTGAGTTAATGCACAGCGGTGTGGTTGGTGTTGAGAGATTAAATAGTTAATTTGGGTTTTAAGTGTATGTATTTAGTAAGCCTGAATTAAGCTGTTTGTAAAATGCTACATCGTTGTGTTAAAACTTCTAATTTAAAACAAATTAATTTGTCGTTTTAAAATATTGTCCATTGAGTCGTTCAGTGCTGCCAGAATACTATCAGCAATCGGTGTTAACTGTTTCTCAATATAATGCTCATAATCTAATCTTGATGACTGGCATTCTAGTGTTTCAGGGCCATTAATAGTCATAACATATTCTATCCATCCTTTATGCTGGTAACGTGATGGCTGACCATTCATTCTGAAAATAGCTTCAGCATTAATTGCGGCGCGAGCATGAGGAGGTATGTTTTTCTGATATAAATCGAGCTTCTGTCGCAAACGTTTTCTATAAGTTAGCTGATGATCTAGTTCTCCATTTGAAAGTTGAGTTACTAAGCTACGAATAAATTCAGCGTAGGACTCATCGTTAAAAACCTTATAATATAATGACTGTTGAAAATCGCGTGCTAACTGTGTCCAGTCTGTACGAACATTTTCCAGTCCTTTGAAGATTATTTCATCACTGTTACTCCTGTTAATAACCCCGGCATAACGTTTTTTACTGCCTTTATCAGAGCCACGAACAGTCGGCATAAAAAAACGTTTAAAGTGTGTCTCATATTCCATTTCAAGAAACGATTCTATAGCAAATTCATTTTTTAAATGTTCTACCCAGTATGTGTTGATAACTTTTATAAGCTTGTTACCAATTTTATCTGCCTGATTATTGGTCATGCTATTTTCTAAAGACACAAAAACAGAATCTGTGTCACCATAAATAACTTCATAACCCTGGTCATTTATTAATTTCACAGACTGCTTGATAATGTCGTGACTGCGCTTGGTGATAGAGCTAGTTAATCGGGCATCATGTATGCGACAACCAGGTGTACCTAGTACGCCGTAAAATGAGTTCATAATGATTTTTATGGCCTGGGATAAGGCTTTGTTTTTTTCAAGTTTGGCTTTGTCTCTTGCAAGCCATAGCTCCGCAATAATATCAGGTAATATATGTTCGTTTTTGGAAAAACTGGCGCCGTCATAACCGGGAATGATCTCATCATCGCTCATTTTTTTTGCCGCTATACGAGCATATGGGTCAACCTTAAAAGT
>Ga0316206_1002122_pt1 | contig 14481 bp, 14 predicted proteins | sample 6monthpyrite_MG_FD_204942 | JGI IMG/M metagenome (GOLD analysis project Ga0316206, IMG submission 204942) | Microbial mat bacterial communities from mineral coupon in-situ incubated in ocean water Damariscotta River, Maine, United States -... | ecosystem: Environmental > Aquatic > Marine >...
CAAGGGGGTCTCTACGTCAAAGAGTCCAGTGTGGATGATGAGCTTAAAGTTTTTCTAGAGAGCACGGAAGAAAAAAATAATCGTTTCTCTCTGTATTACCACCTCAATCATAAACCCAACTCTTTAGCGGACTTGAACACTCTTGAAGCGATGTATGCCATCCGCAAAGGGAGCTTCTGGTATAATTTTTATGCCTCCTATACTCGCGCTACGTTCACTGCCCTGAGTGTGGAAAACAATCATTTAACTTCCACCACAACAGATTTGTTGAATACCACAGAAACCCTTATCTCCTTTGGTTTTGGCGGTAGCTTCCGAGATAACCTAATCCAATATCTTTTTTCCAGCAACGAGCTCTATAGCACCACGGCGGCGCTGCTTGGCTGGTATCAATTAAGCGAAGAATTTCTGGGCAATACCTACTCTGGCCCAGGCTTCAAGGCGGAATACGGAGTTCACAAAAGAACTTCGGAATTCTTTCACTATGGCCTCAAATTTTCCTACAACCATGCGTTAGTGAAAAAAGCTGAGAGTTTTAGCGGAGAAAGTTCCAACGACCGCTCGTTAAATTTATCCTGGGTAAGTATTGCCTTTGATATTAGTTTCTATTATTAATAGCTCATAATCAATTTCCCCGACAAAATAGGAGACCCTCATGATTCCTCGTTACGACCGACCGGAAGTTTCAAACTTCTGGACCGATAAGAACAAATTTGAAAATTATTTAAAAGTTGAGCTAGCAGTGCTCAAGGCCTTAGAGGGAGATAAAATCCCCCATGGAATTGCCGCCAAAATAAAAGAAAAGGCCCTTATAAACCCGGCGCGTATCGACGAAATTGAGAAGGTCACAAAGCATGACGTCATCGCCTTTTGCACTTCCATCACAGAAAATCTACCCGCAGAAATTGGCAAGTTTTTTCATTTTGGGGTGACCTCTTCAGATATTATTGACTCCGCCCTAACCTTGCAAATTAAAGAGTCCCTAGAAAAAATCCTGCCGCAATTTAGCGAGCTTTTAAAATCCCTGTATAAAAGATCGTTGGAAATGAAATCTGTGGCCACGATAGGCCGCTCCCACGGTATGTTTGCAGAGCCTCTGAGTTTTGGCCAAAAATTATTGGGCTTCTATAGCGAGTTTTCTAGACATTATAAAGAGTTGGAAGACTTCAGCAAAAATGACCTCACCATTCAAATTTCCGGGGCGGTTGGCAATTACACCATCCTCACTCCCGCCGTAGAAGAAAAAGTCGCTGGTGAACTGGGAGTTAAGGTAGAGCCCCTCTCGACTCAAGTGATCCCCCGTGATCGCATCGCCAAATTGATCAATATCAATGGCCTTATCGGCGCCGCTATTGAGAGGTTCTGCGTGGAAATCAGACATCTCCATAGAAGTGATGTGGCGGAATTGCACGAAGGTTTTTCCAAAGGACAAAAAGGCTCCTCCACTATGCCCCATAAGAAAAATCCTATTTCCGCAGAAAACCTCTCTGGTATCGCACGAGTTCTGCGCTCACATATCACCATCGCCCATGAAAATATCGTCCTTTGGCACGAGCGAGACATCTCTCATTCGAGTGCAGAAAGAATGTATCTGCCCGACAATCTGACGCTGCTGAGCTATGCCCTCAACCGCTTAAAAAGTACCGTGGACAATCTGGTTTTTGACAACGAAAAAATTGAGGCCAAGGTCGCCAACGAGTTTACCTATCTCTCAAGTTACTACCTCCACCACCTCATAGAACATTCTCATCAAACGCGAGAAGAACTCTACGAACTCGTCCAGGCCGCCGCCTTTGCGGGCCATAAAACGGGCAGGCCCGAAGATTTTTACAATGCTCTGATTTCTCAATTAAAAGACAAAGGTATCTCCACCACTTTGCCCTCTCCAACATTGGAAGAAATCAAATCAATCTACTTAAAGCATGTCGACAGTATTTTTGCTCGTGTTGAGAGCGCATACCCCATTCCAACCTAAGCCATTTAGCAGGCCAACCATACGGTTGATGAAGATTTAAAAAAGCAAATGCACCTGTGTTACCAGGTGCTTTTGCTTTTCTGTAATTGAGTTAAAACCTAATAATCTTCCTTGCATCTATAATCATAACCATTATTCCAATCATTATTATTGCTATAATCATCGTAACATTCTTTTTCATCGTCGTCATCATCACTGTTATGATGCTTTACAACGGCTACAATAATGGCAATTATGATCAAACAAATTAAGGCCATTTTACCGAATCCTCGTCCACCGGTAAAGTCGGCCCCCGTAGTGTAGGTATCTGCCATATTATTCATGACAAAAGTTCTAACCTCTTCATCGGTCATTCTCTCTACGCTTGCGACTTCGAACATATCGGTAATCTGGCCGGCAATTCGCTTATTTTTAATTTTAGATATCAGCGTTTCAATGATGTCTGCTTTGGTCAGGCCTTCCTGTTGCAGTTCTTGTAAACTCCTTTTAAATTCTTCTTTTTGGTTTTCTAAATAAGTTTGATCCACCCCATCCCACTCAACTTCCAACGCATAATTTAAATTGTCAAAGGCAGCGTTCATGCCCCTAACTTGCGAACTTTGTACCACTCCGTAGGCATTAAAGGTGCAACAGATAATCAATGTGGCCATTAACTTTTTGAACATGATTTCCCTCCTTGAGAAATGTTTCCAGTATGTTTTAAGAAAATATTTATAACTTTTTAAAAGTAAAACTGTAAACTATTTAATATTGAGATTAAAATCAGCTTTCCTTAAAAGATCTCTGGCATTTTTTCATCCATTGACCTTAAAAGACATTGTAAAAAAAGTTCATTTATTTTTTTACCTTCACCAAAATATCGTATAAGTAGTTATTATTACTTACATTTTTTTCTACCCTCAATAAAAGAATATTTACTGTAATTCGCAAAAATATTTTTTTATTGGGGAATAGCGATGACCATTTTTACATAGTTAAAATAGAATACAGGATAATAATCATATATAACCTTTAGTTAGATCACCCATAAAAAAAACAAATCTATCGAAAATTTTAACGGGCGTGCAGAGTACTTTTTACATAAGACTTGCTTAAAAAAATTGCACAACATAAATAGCTATTATGAAAAATTTAACGACGTTATTTATACTGTTCTCCATAAGTTTCCCCATTCTAGCAGAAGAACCTTATCCTCTGACAAATTTACGTGAGGGAAAAACTCGTTATAAAAACTCGACATTGGATAGAGAACTAAAAAGTCTCTATTTTACCTACTCTCAAGATTTTTTAAAATATCAGCTGACCCTTAGAACAGAAAGATACGTTAAATGCGCAAGCGCTTTAAAAGGACGCCTGCAAAAGATTGGTAAAGAATTGCAGGTATCGGGAAAATTATTGGCCTATGCTATGCGGGACTTAAATCTTTTGGATGATATCTCCTACGAAATCATCAAGAATAGTTTTAAGATAAAATACTCTCGTTCCCTTTTAGTGGGTAAAGATCAGGGCATAAATATTCCCAGTGCCAAAGAAAAAATCATTTTATTGGCGGAAAAAATTAAGCGAGGTGCTTGCCCCGAAGATGTCTTCCGCTCTTTTGCAAGGGCCGTAAAGGATGATGGCGTAGCAAAAAATCATCAACTTAAAAGAATTTTTTTAGTGGCGAAATCAAGCAAAATCATAGATAGCCGAATGCATAAATACCTCAATGCTTTACGGATTGCAAAAGTCCAAACTTGGTCACTTACCCTGAAAACTTACCTTAAAAAACTCAAATCCGTCAGAAAACAAAAGCCTCTAGCGACACCCGAATATTCTGACTTTATAACTAAAAAGTTTAAAGACCAGAAGGGCCCTAGCAGAAAATATATTTATGCTCATTACAATATGGAACAAATTCTTTTACTCGGAAACTTATTATTAAAAATGAAAAAACGCCTCAACGCGAGATCCATCGTGATCCAGATCACTTATCCAGAGGGAGAGATTGAAGATATTCCATTAAATGGGATGCAACCATTCCGCTTTTGTCTCCGTCTATTGCGCAAAGAAATGGCAGAACTCCGGCAACATAAATTATTTAACAATGTCAGTATCAACTATATGGCCATTTTAGCGGCCGCTTACGAAAGTGGATTTGTGCCCGCGAAAGATCTTGAAGAGCTAGCAAACCTGGAAGAACTTTGGAACCCACAAAGAAGCAAATGGGAAAAGGCGACCTTTTGGGCAGGACGCTTTAGAAACGTCTCGGCTTTATTATTACCGGCCCCTTATGGCCTTATACCCATCATGGCAATGATGGTCATTGAATCAACCCGTGCAAAATCTATCCCCGGTGAAAACCAAGATTTTAACTTATTTTAAATAGAGGCTTTAATGAATTTACGAATACTTTTAGTGGCGATTTTTTCTTTTCCTATTTTTTCCCATGCGCTAGAAGTTTCACAGGAAGCTCTTATCAGGGATGATAATTTTAAACCAATCATCACAAAGGTCATTTTACAAGATTTGACCGCTGCCGATCAATTTGACGGAAAATATTTTAAGATCGTAAAAGGCAAGAGCGATGATGCCATTAGCATGCAGGACGATGATCTAACCGTTTTAAAAGCCGCCACCACCTATTATCATTTAACCAAGGCGAGAAACTATTTTGTGGGAAAATTGCATTCTGAGTATGTTAAAAACTTACCTCAAATGGTGATCCGTATTGACATCACGAACACGTACAATGAGTTGGGTCATTTTGCTAACGATAGGTATCCACCCATCTATAATACCGCCAAGTCGTTTCCGGCCGGCCGGGGTTACCCGGCAAGAAATATCTTACCTTGGGGCAACGAGATTTGGTTTAGGCCCAGTAAAAAAGTTCATGTCAGCGAATTACCGGGTGGTGAAATGGAAAATGCCCAACTGAAAAACGTTTTTCGACAGTTTAGAAATCGCTCCCATGTGGTTTCATTAGATAAATTTATGGCAGAATTATTAGTAGAAGGCGTCGATAAAATTTCTGAAGATCCACTCGATTCTTTTTTCAGAGTGGCCGGGTCTAGCTTAGTGATAGAGCTTATTTTCCAATCGACCGACAGATTTGTCAGTTTATTTGAAAAAAATTGGTATTATTTAGATGCGGCGATGGTGCCAGAAATCATTTATCACGAATATTCGCATATTGCTCTTTCCGATAAAATTGCCATTAGCCACTCGAGCCCGATAAATGAAGGTCTGGGCGATTATTTTGCTTCGCAAATGGCCAATAGTAAAAAACTCTACGGCAATATTAAAGAATACAATCAATTTATAGCAAAAAAAGTTCGCAAAAGAAATCCTTACCAATTGCAATTTGAAAATGTAGATTTTGCCAATACAGATTTTGTTTTCGCTTTAATTTATAAAGCCGTGCAAATTATGGACCAAAAAAACGGTGCTGCTATTATCTATGACATGAGAAATTATCTGAATACCGACGAGACGATAAAAGAGCAATTAATAGACGCATTAATTAATGCTTGCACAAGGTTTTGCGTCAATCCTTTTCCCACCAAACTAAAACTCTATCAACTATTTCAATCCCATGGATTATAATAAGCTCTTTTAAAGAATTTTATCCCCTAGTGGGGTGTCGGCCAGATGCTCTACAATTTTTTTCACTTTCTGCGCATCGGTCTTTGGTAAAATAAGGACGGAGGTGTCATTGCACACGACGATGAGATCTTGGACATTGATAAGGGAGACAAATTTTCCAGGAGCATAGACAATATTTCCCTTGGCATTATCAAAATAATAATCTTCTGCATTGACACAAGTGTTCTCTTGCTTTTTTTCCAAGACGGATTCGAGGGCGTCCCAAGATCCTAAGTCGTTCCAATCGAAACGCGCCGGGATGACCAGGATCTTTTTGGTTTTTTCCATAAGAGCGTAGTCGATGGATTCTTTAGGAATTTTTTCGTAAAGAGATTTTATTTTATCTGGGTCGTGAATATTTTCACAGAGGCCTGAGAAATGCTGAAACATTTCACTGGCGTGCTCCTCGAGTTCTTGTAAAAAAACGTCCAATGTTGCGACGAACATGCCAGCGTTCCAGAGAAAATTTCCCTCAGAGACGTATTTAGCAGCAGTTTCTCCATCGGGTTTTTCTTTAAAGCTTTGCACTTGGTAAGCATTGCTGCCCTGAATATTTTTGCCTTGCTGAATATAACCATACCCGGTGTGGGGAAAAGTTGGAGGCACACCAATAGTCACAATACTCTGCTCTTTTTGCGCCAAATTTTTTGCCTCTAATAGGACCTCTTGAAAGCCTTGGTGATTTAAAATAATATGATCTGCGGGCATCACCGCCACCACATCGCTACCACCCATGCCAGAAGCCTTGAGGTGAGCGAGCGAGAGCAATATGCATGGCCCCGTGTTACGCCCGGTCGGTTCTAAAATGATGCCGGTCTCGTCTAAATGCCCAATGCATTGATCGTTCACCAATCTTGCTTGCGAACTTACGGTGACAACATAACGCTGGTCTTGGGGAATCATGGAAAAACGTGTCAGAGTTTGTTGTAGTAGCGTTTTATTGCCGAGAAGTTTTAAGTATTGCTTAGGTTTTTTACGAGTTGACTCTGGCCAGAAGCGTGTGCCCTGACCACCAGACATGATCAGACAATAAAGATCATCCATAATAGATTTCCTTTTTTATTATTTTTACTGAATTAAGGTAGCAAATTTTAGTCGAAACGACCAATAACATAATCCATGCCCTGAAAGAGGGATTTTTCTTTGATGATAAACTCTTTAGTTTCGTTGATCGTATCGAAAACTCCTAAACTGACTCTAAACCATGGGCCGCGACCAGGAATTTCCACTTCGTTTATAATAGGATTATAGCCGCGCACACGAAATCCATCCGCGAATTTTTCAGCATCTTCTATGTTTTTATGCGAACCTAATTGCACGGTAAATTTACCCGCATATTGGTCCGTTTGTGTGGGGGACTTAGCGGGTGATTGACTTTTGTCAATTGTAGCACCACTTGGTGTTATACTGGTTTCTTGAATTTTTGGCACATTCAATTTCGCATTATCTTCTTGAGTGTCATTTTCTAATTTATCAAACTCTTCTTTTAATTTATTATAGGTGTCCTGTACCGCCTTGGTATTTTCTACCGGACGGGCCTTTTTCTCCTCCACAACTTTTTCCATTGACTCTTCTTTTTTAGAGAGCATAGATTCCACCAACTGCTTGTCTTCTGGTTGCATCTCCGACATTTTAAACATATAGTTTTTGCCAACTTTCACACCAAAAGCAAAAGAGGTAATCGCCACCAACACCATAAAAATAAAAATTAAGGCGACTTCTTTTTTTTCCAGTACATAAAGATTTGATTTCTTTTCCATTTAGTTTCCCCATTCATCCTTTAATTGTAATAGGCCTGTGGATTTGATGCAATCCCTTTAAATTTAGGCACTTCTCTTTTTTAGTTGAGTGGAATGTTTCTGAAGTGAAAATATATCGTTTGCCACTCCCCTTTTATAAAAAATGACTCTAAAAACCCCATTGAGATTAACAATCGTTAATAAGGAGGCAAATAAGTGAAAAAAATGATCAGCTATTTTAAAAAGAATGAGGGGGGCCAAGGGGTCATGGAATATATCATCATTACCAGTTTAATAGGCATTATTTGCCTAGGAGTTATCAAAGGCTTTGGTGACGTTTTACAGGAACGGATAAATTATATGAAAAAAAAGATTGTTAAAGTGATCACTATCAAATGATTTTTCAAACTTTTTCAATCTTTATTGTTATGTCCTTCTTTTTTAATGCTATGGACTTTTTGCAAGCTCAGATATGTCTGTCTACAAATTATTATTATTCATTCAAAAAGATCACTCAAGAAATCCATTATAAAAAATCGGCGTTTTTCATTCCGACAAGGGGCGCGTGTGGAAAATGGATCTTTAATAAAAGACAAAATAATCTGCAAAGAGACCTAGCGCGGGGTTTTCAAGGGAAATTATCGTTAAAATGGTCAAAAAAATTTTAAATAAACAAAATGGCCAGGCAACCTTATTATTTGTTTCCGTTTTCACTATCATTACGTTATTTTTCACTTATTTTGCCTACCAACAGTTTTATAATTTTTCCCTTATAAAAGAACGCGCCAAAACTTATCTTTGCTATAAATTTCTGCACACCAAAACGATTAAATACTCTTCGCAGATGGCCTTGGCGAATACCACACTTATGGGATTATACCCTTTGACACTCTTACCACCAACCGCCCCTGCCGCCAGGTCAACTCGACTTATGGTTATGGCAGCACAGACCGCCATGCATATTTCATACCTGAAAAGTTTGTTGAAAAATAATTTTTGTAGCTTTACCCAAGCTGCTTTTTTTATTAAGAACATTCCCTATCGATATAGTGGGCCCATATTAAAAAGAAATTATGCTTATGTTGCTTTACAGAGGAAAAAGAAATGGAAAAACTATGTCACAGCAACAAAAGAACCTTATTTTACCATTATTGGAAATTATCAGTTAAGCAATGTCTTTGCAGAAATAAAATTTATAAAATCACAAGAAATAACCATGGATTTGCCGCTCTTGAAACAGCTTTCTGGCTCTCCTTAATTCTTTACACCATGATTAAAACTTTTGAAGTGCAACAACATTTCACTCAAGAGACAAATAAATTATTAAAAAATTTTGAATATCAATGGCAAAAGACAGGAGGTGCTCATGTTAAGAAATTATGAAAAGCCAGCAACTCCTCGTCAAAAAGAACAGAAAAAAACAAATTTCAAAATAGCTTTTTGTGTTTTAAGCTCAAATTTTTTTTTACTGATGATCTTTATTTTTTTAGACACAGAAAGTATCCCCGCACCAATAAAAAAATTCACATTGCCCAGCGACTATAAAACCATCGTGATTAATGCCTCTGCCTTTGTCACAGAAGAAAATATACCCATCCAAATCACCAATGAGCAGGGTAAGATTGTCATAGAAAAAGCGATTTTTTTACAAGCAGTTAGCACCGGACACACACCACGCTATAAAATTGCGCTGTCAAATAAATCCATAAAAAAACTTCCCAAGCATAATCGCCAAGAGCTGTATATTTACCCTTATACCTCTCCCAGTAACACCAAAAATTATCAACAGGAAAAAAATTATGAACTTATTTTCTAATCCCGCCCTCTATATTTATCTGGTCGCGCTAAACGTACCTGCGCGAGATATTATCGTGGTGACTTATGAAAAAGATCTTGCACGGGCCAATAAGGTGAAAGATTATATGGTAAAGAAACATTTTATTCCCGAAAGTTTGATTAAAGTAAAATGGCGAGCAAAACCCTGTCAGCAGATAAAAAATGCAATTTATCAGGTTTGTCTTAAAGAGAAAGGCGGCTTTTCTTTTCCGATTATTAAGCAAAAAATTTTAGTTAATTCCTTTTCAGTCTTTAAACAACTGCCGCAGGAAAAAATAAAAGAAAAAAAAGGGCGCGAGAGGCCCTTATGAAAAATTATTTCTTTGCAGAATCTTCGTGGATATCAAACTTAGGAGTTGTTCCCTTGTTTTTATTTTCAGCTTTTCTTTTAGAACCAGCTTTAACCCTTTTATTAGATCTAACTTTCTTCGTGATTTTAGTGTTTGAAACCATTTTTAATCTCCCAAATCGATGCGGCGCTTCCATTAAATTTTGTAACAATCTCAATTATTTACTTAGTTTCTGGCATAATGTCAAAGTATTCTTGGCCGGTTTGTTAATATCTACCCTCTATGCTCACGCAAAGGCGCCGCAGAACAGCGACACATTAGTAAGTATGCAAAATGTCATTATCTCCACCGGCGAGCATCGCGAGATTCAGGCACAAGGTCTGCGCGAGTTTACCATTGGCAATAAGGAGGTCATTTCTAGTAAACACCAGAGAAAAACTAAAAAACTGCTTATTAAGGGAAAAAGGCAGGGTTTTAGTGAATTGATCTTATGGACAAAAAAGGGTGAAAAACACACTTATAAAGTCTATGTTCTCTCAAAATTAAAATACCTAAGATTTCTGCATTTAACGGAAACTTTACAAAAGATTGGACTACAAACAGAAATCGCCGGGCCGATTATTATTGTTCATGGAGTTCTACATACTCTCGATCAATATAGGCTGATAAAAAAAATTCGCAAAGAAAATGACAAGTATTTACATATTAAAGTTCATTTTAACCAATTATTAAAAAATAAAATTATCGGTGCTGTCTATAAAGCATTTTTTGATGAGTATATAGATACCATTCAATGTGAATTTGAACTTATTACCATTTATTGCCGTTACCCCGAGAGCAATATTCCGGCCAACTCTACATTAAAAGAAATGCAGCAAAGATATGCTATAAAATTTAACTCCTATCCAGACCAAAGCCGTTTTCGTAACTTTAAAATAAAAATGAAACTCATCCAAATAGAAAAAATGAATGGCGAGGAGTTGAATTTTGGTCTCGATCAAATTAACGGAAATTTGGGAGAGCTCTTCAATAGCGGACTGATGAATGTCATCGAAAAGAATAAATTTTCTATCGGTCAAAGGAAGTTGCATTTATCCACGCTGGCAGAACCTGAAATGCTCATTAAACTCGAAGAACAAGGCGTTGTTGAAGTGGGATCTAATATTCCTTTTCAAGTTGGAAGTGAAAATAACAAAGATGCGCTACCCGCTCTCAATTGGAAATTTGCAGGGCTTAAAATAAAAATTAAAATTTTAAAAAGAGGAAAAGATATTCAATTAAAATACAAAACCGAATTTACTAGACCCGATACTAAGAATTCTATGATTACTGGTAGTAAAGAAAGTGGCACCGCTCTCGTTCCTCTCAATAGGCCACTACAATTATTTCAAATTGGATTTAAAACCCTTGGTCATGGTGAGGGAAGATTACCTTGGTTGGGAAGTATCCCACTTTTGGGCCGAATTTTTAAATCAAATTCAAATAAATCCACTTATAAAAAAATTAGCGGAGTCATTATTATACAGGAGAATGAAATATGATTTTACAATATTTCAAAGAGGAGTTCACCTTACGGCTTAAAAAAGGAATTTTTCCCGACTACGATGATTTGCTCAAAAAAACCTTATTTGAATTCAATACCCATCGCGAGGAGATTAGCGAAGACCAATTTCTTGAGTGGTTTCAAAATATTTGTCAGCTTAATTTTCTCGCTAAATTTATCGATGATTTACAAAATACCGAAATTATCCTGCATTCCAATTATTTGATACAAGTTGAAAAGAACTCTCAACTAGTCAGCTATAAAGTCAATATCGCCCAAGATATTTTTCAATTATCATTAGAATATCTAGCCCTAGTGCATAATCAAACATGGAATTATAGCGATCCCTTTGCAAGTTTCCAAGCACAGGTGAATGGCCATAATTTTAGAGTTACCATGTCTCATCAGTCTATGTCGCCATTGCATAGCCCAAAAATATTTTTACGGCGACAAAACAACACTCCATTCGACTTATGTCATTTTATGCTACCGGAAAATGTTGAAAAATTTATTGTCACTGCCATTACAGATAAAAAAAATATGATGATTTCAGGAGCAACGGGCAGTGGTAAAACAAGTTTTATGAAGACATTATTACATCATGTTCCCGCCAATGAGCATGTTATCACTTTGGAGGACACCCATGAACTCACCGACTTGCCCAAGAATTGGACTTCACTTATTGCCCATGACAAGTTAGATGGGCATAGCTTGAATGATCTCTGTGCTTACTCATTAAGAATGAGACCCGACCGGATTATCCTTGGGGAGGTGCGCTCAAAAGAGGCCATTCCATTTTTACTCTCCATGAATAATGGGCACAAAGGACTAATGGGTACGATTCATGCCAATTCTGCACAAGATACCTTGCATAGAATGACCTTGCTTTTTTCACTTTATGCAGAAAAGGGGCAAATTCCCTACCCAACAATTATGCAATTGGTCTGTAAAAACCTAGATTATATTGTTTTTATAGAAAATAAAAAGGTTGTTGAAATAAGCAAAGTCTTGGGAGCACAAGATGACGGCCTGCCACTTATAAGTGAAATTTACTCCGTTCACATTGATCAGGGGAATTTAAAATTAATTGATCGTGAATATCTTGCCAGTAATTTTGATTAAATTCCGTGCACAGATAGGATATTTGATAATCGTTTGCGAGCAAGCAGAGGTGTTCTGTTATTACAATTTTTTCTTGCAAGAGACCAGCTCCCACCAGAGAGACCAGCGCCAAATGACTCTGCAAACGGTAAATGAGCTGATCACCTAATTGTGCCTTAAGAGTACGCTCATCAATCTCACGGGTCATCTCAAACACAAGCCTAAAAAAATGCGGGTTTCGTATGCTCAAGATCGCGCAAGCTTCGAGACCTGCAAAGACTTCAGTGGCGCTATGTAATTGGCCAGGTTGATCTATTGGAATATCAAGGCAGATCACTTCTCGCAAAATATTTAAGGAGAGCACCCCCCTTTTATTTTTTTGCGCCCGAATATAAGTCCCACTCTGCAAAGGCAATCGACTGCGCCCAACGAATAAGGGAATATTTTTACGCAGCAAAGGTTCCATGGTGCGAGGAAATAACACTTTGGCCCCTAGCGAGGCCATGATTTGCGCTTGTTTATAACTAAGAGTAGGAATAATTTGTGTATTCGTCATCAACCTTGGATCGGCACTTGCAATGCCCGGTACATCCGTCCATATTTGCAATAAATCCGCACCTATTGCTTCGGCCAATAACGCTCCAGAAAAATCTGAACCTTCGCGCCCCAAGGTGGTGATTAAATTATTTTTGTCACTACCGATAAAACCCTGTGTCACAAGGGTATAGCCAGCGGCAAAATAATTTAAACATTTTTCTTTAATATTCAGGTTGATTTGTTGAATATCCGGGTTGGCATGGAAACTATCTTCATCTGTGGCGATAAGCTCAGTGGCATCAATCAATTTAAACTTTCGATTATGCATTGTTAAATTGAGCGCCCCCAAAAAGAGATGCGACGATATGATTTCTCCAATGGAGTAAAGCCTTGCCATTTCTTGAGGGGAAATCATTTTTTTTTCAATTATTTGTTCTAGTAGATTTCCCGTCTGCGCAAAAATCTCCGCCATTTTTTCAACTTGCGAGTCCGTCAATACAAGTTTTTCGGCAAACTCCAGATGACGATTCACAAGATCGTGAAAAATTTCATAAGCTTGTGTTGCATCCCCCCGCAACGCATTTTCGGCCAAAAGCTCCAGTTCATTCGTCGTATTATAAGTGGCACTTAAAATCACCAGTTTAATACCTGGAAAGGATTTCACAATCTGTGCGCATCGCAACATCGCTCTATCATCGCGGACACTTGAGCCACCAAATTTAGCAACAATTGAATCGGCCATTAATCTCTTTTGAGCTTTTTATAATTCATTCTTTTCGGATTTAAAGCGGCATCACCAAGTCGTTTCCTTTTATCATCTTCATATTCTGAAAAATTGCCATCGAACCAAACCACCGAGCTATTCCCTTCAAAGGCCAATATATGGGTAGCAATACGGTCTAAGAAATAGCGATCATGGGAAATAACCACCGCACAGCCTGGGTACTCTAAAAGCGCCTCTTCCAAAGCGCGCAAGGTATTCACATCTAAATCATTGGTAGGTTCATCCAATAAAAGAACATTGCCCTCTTCTTTCAGCGTCGCCGCCAAATGCACTCTATTTCGCTCACCACCGGAAAGTTCAGAAACCAATTTATGATGATCATCCCCAGAAAAATTGAATTTTCCAATATAGGCGCGGGCATTGACTTCAGTTTTACCTAATTTAATCAACTCAGTGCCGCCAGAAACACATTCTAAAACGGTTTTATTTCCAGCTAACTCACGGCTTTGGTCCACATAAGATAATTTAACGGTTTCACCGCGCTTAAAGGTCCCGCTAGTAGGAGTCTCTTGACCTGTAATCATTTTAAAAAGAGTAGTTTTTCCGGCACCGTTAGGTCCGATAATTCCAACAATACCACCAGGAGGTAAACTAAAGTTCAAATTTTCATAGAGCAATCGATCCCCATAAGCTTTACTAACATTTTGCGCTTCGATCACTAAATTCCCCAACCTTGGACCTGGGGGAATAAAAAGTTCATTGGTTTCATTTCTTTTTTCACTTTGCTCCTGCAAACGATTTTCATAATTGGTAATACGCGCTTTACTTTTTGCATGCCGTGCCTTTGGACTACTTTTAATCCATTCCAATTCTTCTTTAAGAGATTTTTGTCGCTTCGACTCTTGCTTTTCTTCTTGCGCAAGACGGGCAGACTTTTGTTCCAACCACGAAGTGTAATTGCCTTGAAAGGGAATACCCTGACCACGATCCAACTCCAGAATCCACCCCGCCACATTATCTAAAAAATAACGATCATGGGTTACAGCAATAACCGTACCTTTATAATTTTGCAGATGGCGCTCCAGCCACCATACTGTTTCTGCATCGAGATG
>Ga0316206_1002124_pt1 | contig 14458 bp, 11 predicted proteins | sample 6monthpyrite_MG_FD_204942 | JGI IMG/M metagenome (GOLD analysis project Ga0316206, IMG submission 204942) | Microbial mat bacterial communities from mineral coupon in-situ incubated in ocean water Damariscotta River, Maine, United States -... | ecosystem: Environmental > Aquatic > Marine >...
GGCTTTTTATAAACGATTAGTGGCGCAAGGGAAACATAAAAAAGTGGCATTAACTGCTTGTATGAGAAAATTTATTACCATGTTAAATGCCATGGTCAGAGACAAGTGCGAATGGGCTTATTGATAAATTATTTATCGGGGTTGACACCACAGTCGCTTGTTAGACCTTATTGGGTTCGCATAGCGCTTCATTTTTAAACACCTCCCCAAGCTTAACGAATGACACTTGATATGAAGTATCCCCCGTATCTAACAGTCCTCTAATTTCATCAATGTAGTCCCATAAAATCCTTCGCCATTTAAATGAACTATGATTTAGTGCGTCTTGAAGAATCATAGAAGAAGTCAGGATTGTGTTCGAAATGACCGAAATCTGGGAGGGAAACCTTGGAGGTGGCTCTGGCTTAGTAATAGTGCAAAAATCTTGATGACCGTCATTTGCCATGGGATGAACATGCATTGATGCGAAATCGTAACCATATTTATACAAGAATTCCATGCCCATATCCTTTGCAACTGCTTCTGCCTTTGGCCTTCGCCAGTTAGGCTTGTTATTTGACAGCTTCTTTATCCTGTTTTTCTGTTCATCATCTAGCTCATAAACCCAACCAACCGCTTCATGCTTAAAATCGCCGTCACTTCTCACACGGTTTTGCGCTTTGTATTGTTCAAAAAATGACCAGTCATCGAATTCAGAGAAATTCTCGTTAGTAGCGATGCTGTGCAAATGAAACATCCGATCAACCAGTGCTCGATGTATGACCCATGCATTATGATAATCACCAGCATCCCATAATTTAAAAATACTTTTTAATGTCACTGCGGATCTGGCAATAAAGTTTCTAATTATTATGTTTTTTGTGTCGCACTCGTGTTTTGCGAAGCAAAATAGTGTCATGCCGCTTACTGCATACAATGTGTCTGCGGCATCTCTGTAGATTTCGGCAGGCTGATAGATCTTTGCTTCCATATCTTCCTATTGGCCTAACACCCGATTTAACTGATATTGCGAACACTTATGTTTGCTTTTCGTCCGCACCAACATTTTGTTACAACAAACGTTAATATTAAATAACTGCTTGTTTGCTCTTATGCTTTACGATCCACCCCACCCACACAAACCGCATGGGATTAAGTCTACACCTTATGTTTAATGACTACCAGAACGGCAAATAGACCTGGGAATGGGTGTTATTTTCATTTATATCAGTAGCTTAGTTTCATAATTAGTATACTGCCTTTGAATTAGCTCGTACTGATAGGATCTCACCCTGTCAATTCTGCTCCCAGGCATTACAATCAACGCTATGTGTGGTCGTTTTGCTCAATCTTCATCTCCCCTGGACTATGCCCGGCTGTTCGGTATTCGCTGTGACCTGACGATTGCGCCCCGCTACAACATCGCCCCATCCAGTCAGATACTGGCCTGTCGCTTATCTTCCAGCGGGAAAAAGGAACTGACGACCCTGCATTGGGGACTGGTTCCATCCTGGTCAAAGGGGCTGGATCGACGCTTTAGCATGATCAATGCGCGTGCTGAAACGCTGGCCGAAAAACCGGCATATCGTGGGCCGTTTAAACAGCATCGCTGTTTGATCCCTGCGGATGGTTTTTATGAATGGAAGCAGGAAGACGGAAAACAGCCCTATTACATTCACTCTGGTCAGGATCGTCCGTTGGTGTTTGCGGGTATCTGGGATCATTGGCAGGATGGTAGTGGTGACAACATACAGTCCTGTTCAATTATTACCTGTGCGGCCAATACGCAAATGCAACCGGTGCATGAGCGAATGCCGGTCATTTTACCGGTTGATAGTTGGGATAACTGGCTTACAGATCAGGATATGAAAGCACTACAAGCCATGCTGGTGCCGTACCGGGGTGATGATCTGGATATTTATCCCGTATCGCGGTCTGTTAATAACCCCGGAACGGATGGGGCTGAGTTAATTAAACATTTATAAGTTCACCCGGGTGCGGTGGTTTATCTCTTCTTATTTTTCATGGTCGCTTTAATAAGTTTTCCAAAACCCTTATCTTTTTTTCTTTTTTCCAGATAGGACATTTGGTTAAATTCGGATTCTTTTTTCATCTTCAGATAGTTTTGATAACGTTGCCCGGAAAGTTCACCGCTCTTTGTAGCAGCTAATATGGCGCAGCCTTTTTCATTGATATGTGAACAGTTCGCAAATTTGCAGGCTTGAGAAAGCGCTAATATTTCCGAGAAGGTTTCATCCAGTCCACCATCAACGGACATGCTACCCAGTTCTCTCATTCCCGGTGTATCTATAATCATTGCGCCATTTTCCAGGCGAACCAATTGACGACTGGTTGTCGTGTGTCGACCTTTGCTTTGAATTTTACTTACTGCCTGTGTTTCAAATTTATCATCACCTATTATGCTGTTAAGTAATGTAGTTTTACCCACACCTGATGAACCCAGCAGACAATAGGTAGATTCGCTTTTTAATAAACTGATTATTGCATCAATATTCTCCCGGTTTAGATTGCTAAACGCCACCACGGTTGTTTTTGGTGCAATATCCAGAATTTTTCGCTTAATTTCGCTAATCTCTTCGTAGGATAAAAGATCACTCTTACTCAGTAAAATAACAGGTTCAATTCCACTTTCATTGACCATCACTAAATAGCGTTCCAGCCGCCGAAGATTGAAATTATCATTCAGCGATTGAATAATGAAGGCTACGTCAATATTTGCCGCTATCAACTGAAAATCAACCTGCTTTCCGGCTGTCTTTCTTTTCAGAAGTGTTTTTCTTGGGAAGACACCATATATAATGGCATGGGTATCATCATCGTAAAAATCAGCATAAACCCAGTCACCCGTGGTAGGAAGGTCAGTAGCCGATTCGGTAGAGTAGATAAGGTTTCCTGACAGTTCGGCAAATATCTCGTTGTTGCCTTTTGTGACCGTATAGCTGTCTTTCTGTACAGAAACTACCCGGGCAACATCATGACTGGCAATTTTTTCATCATCCGCCCGACTCTTGAACCAGTCGCTATACCCTATGCTTTTCAGATCACTCATCATTCAATTTATATCCACTTGCTCTATTGCACCTAAAGGCCAGAGATACCCAAATCACATTTTATTCTTGTTTCCAATTTTAAATTACAAAGGGATCGAAGACCGCGCAAACCCAAATACGATTACGCCCTAACGGACGGGAACCTTTAGCTAAGGCTACAGAATACGAGTAAACGTTACAGGTCAGCAAGTGGAGTTAGCCACCCCAGGCAATCTGAGCATCATTCTGACAGCTCATAGACCGCACTGGTTACCAATTAGTATAGTGTGAAGAAGTAATTTATGAAAACCTGATAGAAGCGAAAAACTGTAACCAAACTGTGACCAGATATAGCTAACTATGGTTATATCTGGTCACAGCCTGAAAATCAGACAAAGACTAAGTCTTTGTTTTATATGGCGTCCCCTAGGGGTTTCGAACCCCTGTTGCCTGGATGAAAACCAGGTGTCCTAGGCCTCTAGACGAAGGGGACTAGAAAGAAGTGCGCAATTTACGTGAATAGACCAATTCTGTCAAGAGAGATTCCAATTAAGTTCTGATTTTATCTGTAAATTTCGTATATTTTTAACATCAAATAAATTCATTGTATTTTGAATGGTATTTATTGCCTGTAGCCGTTCAGGACAACTGTGTAAAAACTTATCAAAAACATCATTCACGTGATTTGATTCACACTTCCAGATGATTCACATGCATATCATCGCCAGCAGAACAAATAAAGTGAACCAGTTCACGCACATACCTGTGTATTTTGTCGAACAATGTACTCAAGAGACAACGCAACACTAGCAATACGGCAGAGACATAATGAATACAAACATACGAACCATCATCAAATATTTTGCACTTGCACTGATCGTGACATTGACATCAGCTTGCGGAGGCGGTGGTGGCAGCACACCTGTTAACCAAACTAATAATGACCCTGCTCCTACTCCGGCACCTACTCCGGCACCTACTCCGGCACCTGCTCCTGCTCCGGCACCTGCTCCAGTTACCAAAAACATCGATTTAAGCTGGGCTGCCCCAAGTACCTATGTAGATGGCTCCTTTTTATCTCTCAGTCAGATTAGTGGATATCGAATTTACACCGGCACAACTACAACCAATCTCCAGGTAGCCGTTGATGTAAATGATCCAAATACACTTTCGTACTCGTTGAATAATTTGTCAACCACGATCAAGTATATAGCCATAAGTGCATATGACAGTAATGGTATTGAAAGTAACCTTTCAACTCCAGCAGCAATTTAATAATGACACCAGAGCCGTACTGAATATACTTTTCCAACATTCAGCGATAAACCATCATATATCCAGATGTTGGAAAAATGCTAACGTTAAATCATTCAAACGTTTTTCAGTGTTTGCAAGATTATTCTCACTGTCCATAGAAAAAACATATAATCTGGAGTCCATGTTTTCTCTGCGTAATTTAGCAAAGAGTTCATATAATTTAACTGCATAATCCGATGTGGCATATCGCTTGTTAATCAGATAAAAAAATCTGATAATTCGGGTTTTCTGCCCCTTTGTTACCTGATATTCACTGAGCTTGTATTTTTTATTATTGTAGGTCAACGATATAGTTTTTTTCTTTACCAGCGTCCAGGCTTTTTTGTCATACATAACATTCCTGTGATGTATAATTTCTTTACCTCCATGAGTACTTGAATATACGTACTTGTAGGCGTCTATCCGTTCCGTACCTGATCTAAAAATACCTTCCTGCACAAAGTCTGCCATTGTAATAGAAGGTATATCCTCGGAGTTATGTTTTAAATTTGTATATTTCCATCCATCCAGGTCTGTCAGGGACGTATATGTATTCTGACTAGCCAGGGAATACTTTTCATTGATACTTTTAGCCGCATAAGGTGTAAGCAGTATCAAAACCAGAACAATACAACTTGTAAATATTACCTTTGCTGCTACCCTTCTGATCATGAGCGCACGCTCTCTTCATGATCAGCATATTTATGTCCTACCCAGAACATCAGCAGCATAATAACACCAAAAAATTGCCACCCGAATATAATATGATCAGCTCCTCCCGCCACGTCCATAGAAATAAAGTGTCCTGCGAGAACAATAAAATATGCTCTGAGCCCATTTGCGATAACAGGCACTATTATTGAGAGCATAAGAAAAATAAATCTTTTTTTGTACGAACTGTAAGTTAAATAGGAAAACAGAATGGATAACGTTACCATTGCGATTAAAAAGTTTACCCCACTACATGCCTCTGCAACTTCAAACGTTCCTGCTGGTATATGAACCAATTGCCCCTCTCTAAACACGGGGATACTGGTCAATTGCAAACCAAAATAAACCATGTCCGCTGTTACTTGTTGCAGTGGATAGACAAAGGGTGCTCTAAATGGAATAGCGAGTAACAAATAACCCAGCGGGAATAACAATGTTTTAAACATTGAAAACCCGAAACAGGTGAGGACTACCGCTGAAAACAGGCTCATAACAACAAAATGCTTAACCAGCTGGACACCCGCAATATCACCAAGCAACCATAACAGACATAACAAAAACACTGCTACGAAACCGTAATAATTCACATTAAAACTAACCAACTTTATCTTATGACGTTTCAACCAGATAACATAAAGAGAAATAGGCATGATCAGCATACCGTGTTGAAATGCCTCAGACGTATACCAGATATGGAACATGGAAAGAAAAGTTTCACTAAAAGATATAAAGATAAAGGCTATTATTATCATGAATGAGAACACATGATATTTACGATGCTTCGCTAAAGACGGGCTTACCAGATCAGTCACTGCAATTCATCTCCAATGACTTTCAGGTTAGCCATCCAGCTATAATTTTTTATAACATAAGCACGCGCCTCGTCATTCACAACCCAATGACCACGCTTTAGGATTTCTATACATTTACCTGAAAATTCATTTTCAGAGTCTGCAACCTGGACGATATCCGGTGAATCAAATGGCTTTAAACCCTCCATAGCCTGCCCGGTAGCCACAACAGGTCGAGCCAGTGATAATGCTTCAATGACCTTATTTTGTACGCCCCTGGCAATACGCATTGGCGCAACACACACAGAGGCATACTGAACATACCTTCGTATATCATCTACTCGTCCGGTAACTATCACCCCGGAATTATTACTTAAGGCCTTAACCTTATTTGCAGGATTCGAGCCCACAATATAAAAAACCGCATCGCTGATTTCTTTTCTAATTAGTGGAAATACTTTTTCTGCAAACCATATTACTGCATCCGCATTTGCCCAATAGTCCATTGCACCAGTAAATACTATGGCATTAGCAGTTTCATAAGGATTTTTACTATTCTCATCACAACTAAAATATTCATAGTCAACGCCATTATCAAAAAAACTTATTTTATTAGCCGCTTCCGGACAAAATGACTTGGACAGATCACTTTCTGATGATGAAACAAAAAAACTTTTCTTAAACAATTTGGCGATATGGCATTCGTATTCCCTAAGCTTGTTTGCCTCTCGCCTGTAAACCTGATTCATAGGCCAGGATTTAGACTGACTATACTGGCGCCATTTATCTGAATCTACATCCACAAAATCGATAATCTGATCAATATTATCTGGCAAACATTCGCTAAATTGCGCCATGGGTGATGAGAATACAACGACCTTGCTAATATGTTCCGTATTTATTATATCCTGGCACCATTTCTCTATCTTGCTATCTGAGTAATAGGTTAATGACAACGCTTTTCCGGTTATAAACCCTGACAGGCTTTTTAATGTAGAAAGTTTTTTATTTTGAGGCCGAATTAAAGTTGACTTGCACAACTCATTTACAGCATCAACATACTTCCAGTCGAAAGGGTCATCAATAAACGTTGCAAGATGGACTTCATAATTTGCTGCCAGAAACTTAAGCAAGTTATAAGAACGAATTTTATCGCCTTTATTGGGTGGATATGGAATTCTATGTACTAAAAACAGTAGTGGTTCCATTATTAGTCCAGCTTCACGATTGTTATTTCTTTCCTTCCAAGAAAGATGTTATCCATTCTGTCCCATTGAAATTCAGACAATAAAGATTTTAGCCTGTCTTCAGTTTTATCCAGGTTAAGATAATGCCTGAGTTTTGTTCTGGCTGTGATATTCGTTTGTCTTGGCTGGCCGGGATCAATTTCCCATGGATGGAAATAGAAAATACCGGGTTCTTTATCCTTGTTATTAAGCCTTCTGTAGATCCATCTGGAAATGGAGTATGGCAATAACCTGAAAAAACCACCCCCGCCACCCGGAAAGTTTCTATTAAACAACCTGAGCGTCGTTATGGGTACTTCAAGTATCCCGTCTTCTTTTACGCGGAAAGCAAACCTGGGGGCATCAGGAATACCATACAGGTCATGTTTGACGGGATAAATGCTGGAGCTGTACTCATGTCCGGTTTCCTGCAATATATCCAGAGCCCACAAATTATCTTTTGTAATTGAATAACTCGCTGCCCGATACCCTTTAACCGCTATACCAGCAAGATCCTCAAGGATTTTTTTTGTCTTCTCTACATCACTTCTGAACTCTTTCTGATTCTGGTGAATTACACGGGTATGGTCATACCCGTGACTTGCCAGCTCATGCCCATTGTCCACAATCAGGCGCACAAGCTCAGGATATCTTTCAGCGACCCAACCCAACATAAAGAATGTAGCCTTTACATTATTCTCATTAAAGATATTCAGTATCTTTTCGGTATTTCCACGAACTCGACACTCCAGGCTGTCCCAGTCATTTTTTTGAATATGCCCCTCGAATGCAGACACTTGAAAATAGTCTTCAACATCGACTGTCATTGCATTTTTCATGATAAGTTTAGGTTCTGCCTTTATAACTCTGGATTAATTCAATATAGGGCCTAATGATCAAGACTTACCCATACCGTTTTTTTACCAAACCTGGTATAAAAATAGGATATGAATTGACGATTCATATCAGGTAGCTTGTCAAAAACTGAATATTCATCTTTTTTTCTGTCAGTATGATAACCCAAAAATTGTAATAACGTTGAAAAAATATTGAAATGACTGACCTTATTAAAATTATAACTTGCCGCTTTGCGCAACTTTGCTAACAATTTTTTATTCTCTGAGATAAATACCATAGGCACCATCCCTTCTTCTCTGGATGCATTGACAACCCGGCAGTGTGTTATCCAGCCTGGTCGACCGTCTTCATGAAAATCCTGGCCATGATCGGATGTATAAATAATGACCGTCTTACCAAGATCTGTTTTATCAAGCAGTACATTAAAAAATTGAGTTACATTCCAGCTTAAAGCATTTTTATATGAGTTAATAGCTCGATTCCTGACATCAGATATCTTCAAATCAGGTTTTTTTGCCTCATTTGCATCCGGGTCTATTTTATTGCCAAAATAAGTATGCTTCATTGTAGGTACATAGAGCTTATTGTTTACTGGATACTTTCCCTCATAAGGAAAATGCACTCCCATTTTATTTATAAAAATAAACTTTTTCCCTTCTTTTTGAATTAATTTTTTCAGCTTAGCCGCAACCAGAATGTCCCTGTCATAAGGTATTACATCGCTATCTATCTGTACAAAATTATCAATTTCAGATCGCTCCCGTTTACCCATCAGGTTCATCAGATACCCTCCTGTCCGCTGGGCGTCAATATAATATGTTGAGTACCCTGCTTTTCTGGCATACGCCCAGAAACTCGGGTTAACTTTTATATCCTTCAGATAACTGCTACGTCTTGCACCATAGCGAATCGTTACGTTTGTAGAGGCACTGCAATTTGCAGCAGAAGATGCAATACCGAAATTAATATGCTTGTTTTCAGGAAATCGAGTTTGTATCCCCTGTGGATTATTTATATCAAGATAATCACCACGAATACTTTCATCCATTATAAATATAATGTTCTGAAGACCTGTCGATTCCTTGACTGAGATAGTTACTTTTTTACGGTCGGGGGCAGGCTCGGCAAAAGCGGATGATATAAGAAATATCGCAGAAAAAGATAACAAGTTATTATAATCAAGCAACCCATTACTCCCTTCACCTCCTCGCTTATACAACACTCCCGACACCATCATAATTGCACATACCATACTGGCAATAGCATATTGTGTAGTGATATATTTTCTACTGACCGACGGTGGCAGTAGTAACCCTGTTAAACCTGTTAATCCTATTAAACTGGAGGTCAGGACTTCATCCGGATACTGCTCAATAACCTCGCCGACAAAACCTATCACTTTTATCAACCCTTCAAAATCAGAATAAGTTAAATACTGTGATGTAATCATGAAATAACTTTTACCAATAATACCTATCAATACTATACAGGCTGAAATCAGTACTTTTATGATATTATTTTTGGTTAAAGAAAATAATATCAGTGAACCAGCGATAATTATCCACAACAGTATAAATACCAGAATTCCAACGACTGAATCAATTGCTTGTATTCGGGAGAAAATGTTATTTGAAGATAAAAAAAGATAACTGCAGATAAATAATAATTTAAGGCTTAATTGATAGACTTGACGTTTAATTGTGACCGTATTTCGCATTTGCGCATATGCCTCTGGAATTCAGCCATCAATATTACTATGAATGTTAATTTTACGTAACCCTGAGTGTTATTACTCATACCTCCCCTTGCATCCCCTTGATTGTTAAGTAATAATTAACGTTTTTTGCAGTCACCAGAATACTCTCTACTGCATTTAATCATTATTTGGAACCAACATGCGCTAAAATCCAATATTGGCAGCTAATATGTGAACTATATCCCGTGACTGGCTCAAGTTATTCGCTATACTTCACGCTAATATTACTATATGTATTGAAAACAACCTATGTTTATTGACAAGGATGCTTAGTGATGACAAACACTTTTTTGCCCGCTTTCACAACACGGCAATCTACAGTGATATAGTTCTTAAGGATATAAATTTAATGAATACTGGATATCGGACTGGAAACAAAATGATACATCATAAATGTATCTGGAGTATTAGCATGATAAAGACCTTAACAATACGGCCCTTCTTTAAAGACTTTCAGCAAAAAAGGAAATTGGCCAAATCACTATCAGCCATATTGGCAATCATACTGGCCGCGCCTGTACAAACCAGCCTGGCTGCATCTGCCGCTCCCATAAATTTACCTTTAATTAATATTAGCCAGCTACAATATATTGGTGGGTTTCGTGTTCCTTACGGTAGCTTTGGTGCTTCAGGAACACAGTATGCAGAAGGTCCTATCGCAGTCGTTCCTGGTGGCACGTCTATGTTCATCGTTGGCAAGACCAAGGATCAGGCTATTGCAGAAATCAGTATCCCTCAGCTTGTCAATGACAGCACAGACATAACTAACCTTAATATAGCTACTGTGTTACAACCTTTCAGAATGGTACTCCCGGCCCCTTCAAGCGGTAATCAACAAAGACTGGATCGAATTGGCGGCATGGCATTGGTCAATGGCAAGTTATTAGTCAATGCTTTTGAATATTATGATGCAGACACTAATGTTACTCACACAACGATGGTCATAAACAACCCGCTTAAACTGGCAAGTTCATCTATCGATGGTTACTATGCGGTTGCTGGCAGAGCCCATGTAGCTGGATGGATATCCCCCGTACCCACTAACTTGCAAAGCTCGGTTGGTGGTACACATTTAATGGGGCATTCCACCGGTACCCCCATCATTAGCAGACATAGTGTAGGTCCATCAGCATTTGCCATTTCTCCGGCCAGTCAAATGATAGGTGCAAGTCCAGGGTCAAGTATCTCAACAACTAAATTAATGGATTTCAGCCTCAGTAAACCTGCTGGCGACACCCAAGGACAAGGGGCTGCTTATCTTGATAATACAATAAAAACAAATAATCTCTGGACGCGTATTTCTGATGCTGCATATGGATTTATTGTTCCAGGCACAAGAACATACCTGACCATTGGACATACGGGTGGCATTACGAATGGCATAGGCTATAAAATTACTCAGGATACCGGTTATAAATGCCCGGGGCCCTGTTCATTTGTACGTGCCGATAACTACAATTATTACTGGCTTTGGGATGTAAATGATTTATTGGCTGTTAAAAATGGTCAAATGAATGCTTATGATGTAATGCCATATGCCTATGGTAAATTTAATGCACCTTTTCAGGGTAAAGGGCTGAAAAAGATTATTGGCGGATCTTTTGATGACCAGAAAAGCATTTTGTATCTGACATTGGAAGACGCGGACTTTAAACAAAACCAATATAACCCGACACCTGTCATTATTGCCTATAAAATCCCCCTGGCTCTTAGGTTTAACCCACCATCAATTCTTAATGTACAGGTAAAATAGCCAAAAAAATATCAAACTAAATACACATCTCATTAAAATCATCACTAACTTTATCGTAGAGTTAGTGATGATTTGATTTCCAACAACTTCCGTCAAACAGCGCTTTTATCATCTTCATCCTGCTCATCTGACATCAATAGCTCTTTAGCTCGCAAAACATGTAAATTATATGCCACAGCTGAATAAAGAATTAGCCAATATAATATTTCGGCGCGCATTCTGTTGATAAAAGTAACCGTAATAATGAATCCTAGTAATGCAGCCTCAAGCGCGATGATTCTGAAATACATATCAATTTGATTTGCTTTCATTAAGTTCTTCTTACAAAGAGAAAAAGAACGAAAAGATACATATATCATCATAATAAATGAAAATAACCCCAGATAACCAATTTCCGATAATGCTTCAAACCATGTTGAATGGACTGTCCGGTGACGACGTCCTCCTGTATTTACATCCTCAGGAATATAAATAGGTGCATAAAAATTGAAACCTCCATACCCCGCACCCAACGGGTAATCTTTCGCCATTTCCCATGCTGCTTTCCAGAATTCCACTCGCGTAGAGCCCGTTTCCTTTTCTTTCACGACTTCAGTATTAGAGAGCGTTTTCATACGCCCAAGAAAACTGTCATCTATCAGTGTTGCACCTCCAGCCAGGCCCGCGATCGTAATAAAAACAGCAATGGATTTCTGAAATTTCTTCTGAAAAGAGGAAAAATACATAAACAACATGAAATAGACAATACTCAGGGCAGCCCCCAGAAACGCCCCCCGACTATTAATTAATATAAGGCCGTTAGCAATGAAAATGCCGGCAAATCCTATCAATGCCTTGCCCCACCAGGGTTTTAATCTCGTGAAATAATAAAGACACAGCACTAATGCGGGCACTATTGCTGCAGCAGTGTCATTCGCATTAGGGGCATCTACCATGCCAATCCCTTCAACCCGATCACCCGAATTTCTTCCCAACTGAAAAGCAATAAAACCAATATACCAGGCACCAAATATATAGGTAAAGATTATATAATCCAGTCTTTCACTCGTGTCACATATCTTATAGGCCACGGTCACAATCAAAAGCAATTTCAGGAAATACATGGAGAATGTTAAGTGCGCTTCTGGCCAGACTGCATAAAAATAGGACATTAGATATAAAAAAAGAACAAAATACATCCACCTGAATTGGGGTACTGAAAAAATCTTGTTCTGCGTATAGTGTGAAAACTTGATGGCAAACATGCCCAGCATGAGCATAACAACAAAAAATGAATAGCCGATATCAGGTATTTTATATCCCCACCAGCGATCCTGAGGGTTAAAGAAGTAAACAGCCTCGTACAACATGAAGCCGTATATCGGGTTTTTAAATATCCCCCCAATAAACCCCATTACATATACCGAATAAAAAAGCACTACATTAAACATTTTTTATAATCTTCTATCTGTTCAGCTACATAAAGGGAAATAGGATTCACGGAAAAGCTTATTCATGATGATCTTGATTAGCATCTACATTTAAATGCCTGCTACCTGAAGATAACAATATAAAATACCTGTAAATCAATATGCAGGACAAAACCATAATATACCTTGTCGTCACAGGTTGAGCACGTTTTTTCATATAAAGAAAACACCAGAAAATACTTATTTCCTGCTTTGGTAAGCTATCAAAAAAACTATAAACTTCCTATACATGCGGCATTCATTATAAATTACATTGGGCACTGAAAATATCTGGTTTTTAAAGTGTTATCCATGTTTTCCAGTGTTTCTGTGGCTACCTCCAGCACATTAGAGTATTATAGATGAAGATAATAGTCCTTCTAATACAATAAGATACACATAGATGATTAAATACAAGATAAGTATAATCTTTACCTCGCAATCCGGGGTTTACTGTGACTAAAGTTCGCAAAGCACTGATTTTTTCCATAATTACACAAAATTCAATGCAAATTATCACCTTTGCATCCATTGCTATTCTTGCCAGGCTACTAACACCCGCTGAAATTGGAGTTTACGCAGTTGCTGCTTCTGTCGCATTTCTCGCTATCGAAATGCGTGCCCTGGGTGCGGGACAATACCTGATTCGCGAAGCAGAAATCGACAATCACAAGATTCGGTCTGCTACAGGATTGATGATTGTTATCTCCTGGAGCATGGCCGCCATCATAGCTATCAGTGCTCCTTATATCGCTGATTTCTATAAGGAACAGGCACTCGTCATCATTTTCTGGGTTATAGCCAGCTCATTTTTATTCGCACCGTTTTCTACTGTGCCCAGCGCCATTTTGACAAGAAACATGAGGTTTCAAACTTTATTTATCATCCGGTTTACCAGCAGTATAGTACGCTCAGGCAGTACTATTGGCTTTGTGCTGTTGGGTTACAGTTATTACGGACTGGCAATGGGTGTTCTTGCCGGTGCTATAACAGAAGTCATTTTGAACTCATATTACCGTGACCCAGGTATACCCTGGCTACCCTCTTTTTCAAAATTCAAAGACCTGTTCCGCTTCGGTGCTTACACCAGCACTGCAACAACACTGGAACAATTCTCTTTAAGTATTCCTGACCTGGTACTGGGCCGCCTTGCTACAATGACAGATGTTGGATTATTTTCCAGGGGGCTGGGTATAGTTGCTTTCCTGAATAAAATTATCGTGCAGGCGGTAGCACCCGTTATATTACCGCACCTGTCAGAAGTTAAGCGGAAAGGTGGATCAGTAAGTGAGGCATACTTACACGCTATGGTACTGCAGACTTCTTTTTCCTGGCCCGTTTTTGCCATCGTGAATTTATCTGCATTTTCCATGATCAGGGCATTATTCGGTAATCAATGGGATGCTGCGATCCCGATTGCATCAATTCTGGCTATCTGGGCGATGCTTGAAGCAACGCACAGCCTGTCATCTCATGCATTAATCAGTATGCAAAGAGAAAAATTAATGTTAAAAAAAGAAGCCATCATCTTCTCTATTAGACTCGTTGGAGTCATACTCGCAACTCCATATGGCATGTTAATGGTGGCCT
>Ga0316206_1002125_pt1 | contig 14446 bp, 14 predicted proteins | sample 6monthpyrite_MG_FD_204942 | JGI IMG/M metagenome (GOLD analysis project Ga0316206, IMG submission 204942) | Microbial mat bacterial communities from mineral coupon in-situ incubated in ocean water Damariscotta River, Maine, United States -... | ecosystem: Environmental > Aquatic > Marine >...
CCTGTTATCAAGCCTGAACACTCATGTCGATAAAATTGAAAACACTCTTGATGATAATGAGTTATTACAATTGCAGGTCAATCAATGAATGTAAACATCAAACCTTCGATCGAAGCTCCTGCTTTTTTACAAGCTTCATCTGAAGTTGATTTCATCTTTTATGCGCTTATATTTTTGTTATTATTCACTTTGATCGTTATATTTCTTTTTAGAAGGCTGAAAAAAACATACAAGCTAATACAATTAAAACGGAAGTTAAAGACAAATAAAATCAGCATGAAAGAAACGGCTTACTCTTTATGCCGCATAATTAACCACAATGATTTAGCAGCTATTAAGTCCCTGACAAATAAAGATCTGTCAGATATTGAATTATTAAAATACAAAGAAAGCTATAGTATTAAAGAGCATAGTATTCAAAAAATACTTAATAAAGTAGTCGTTTGTACGCTTCTGAGTAAATGCTAATGTCATATGAACTCAGTCAGCCATTGTGGTTACTTCTTACCCCTGCTCTAATTTTACTGAATGTAATAGTTGTCCGGTTTTCATTACTCAATAAACAAAAAAATAACCTCGAAACACCTTCAGTATATTTACCTTATCTAATAAAAAACACTGAATCGAATATCCACTCAGAAAATAAGATACCTTATTTTTACTGGCTAATAATATTCTTGATCTCGATATCTCTTTCACAACCAGTAAATAACATAAAAAAACAAACCAACCCCGACTCTTTAAAAGATATTATTTTTATGATTGATACATCAGTCGGTATGTCAATTAAAGATTATTCACTAAACGGTAAAGCTGTAGACAGAATAACATTACTAAAAGCTGTTTTGATTGATTTTATTGGTGAGCTTGAAGGCAATCGCATGGGACTGGTTGTGTACGCTGATAACGCCTATACACTGGTACCATTAACTCGAGATAAAAACCTTCTTATACATTCGGTTAGCCGCATTGAACCAGCTATTGCTGGTCGTCGTAATGATCTAAGCAACGCGCTTAGTACCGTTATTAAACAGTTTGATTTTGGCCAAAAGAAACCTTCCGTTATTATTTTATCTCAGGGTGCAAACATAGAAACCAGTCTAAACCCTATTCTTCTGGCACAAAAATATAAAGAACTGCTTATAAAGCTACATTTTGTTGGCCTGGGATCTTTAAAAGATCAGGGCAACAACTCCACAGGGCTTATATTTGATCCAATTGATAATAAATTACTTAAAAAGCTCTCAAACATTACTGGCGGCGAATATTTCTGGGCAGGTAAATCTGATAATTTAAATAATATATTAAGTGCTATAAGTCGCTCCGAATCCTTTAGCGTTAACAAATCAGATTATTACTTAACGCTAAATTATTACCAGTGGATTCTCTATATTGTCATGTTTTTGCTTTCAGTCTCCACAACTAGGCACTGGATACAAAGGCTGAGATCATGAACTTTGAAGCATTGTTCTCAATATTAAATTACAGGGAACCACTGTGGTTTTTACTGATACTTGTTCCAGTATTCTCTCAACTGTATAAATATTTTTTCGGGAACAAACTATTACCTGTTAAATATTTCGACCCTAAAATGAGTTACTGGTATTTAAATCATGACCAGGCATATAAATACTCTCAAAGGAAATTACTGATTTTAGATTACTTATTCTGGATAGCCTTTTCAGTTGCAATAGCAGGACCTGAATTTGCTGAAAGGATATCCACCCACTCAAATATCAGCGGTGACAATATTCTGATTGTGCTCGATACGTCTGCTTCAATGAATACAGCAGATCACAAACCTTCGAGGTTACAACGCGCACGCTCTGAATTACATTTATTGACAAACAAACTCAAACAAGGCGATAAACTGGGCCTCATGCTATATGCTGGTGTACCTCACCTGTTGTTTCCGCCCACAAGCGATAAAGACGTTATACAGTTTTATCTGGACAAGATAGAACAAGATATGTTGCCAACAGCCGGGGCTGATTTAAAATCTGCCCTATTTCAGGCCAGCAATTTCATGCTAAATAAATACGCTTCACAAAACAATTACATTCTATTAGTCAGTGATGGTGACGTTGAAAACGATGATAAAACGATCAGTGAAATTAAATTATTAAAATTAAGCATTCCAGTGTTCGCACTTGGATTAGGTCAGAAAATCAACGCCCCTATTCCTTCGCTTGATCAGCACTATAAATGGTCCAGATCAACACATCAGCCATTGATATCAAACAGAAATGATGATCTTTTACAGTCCATTGCAGATATTACCGGCGGTCAATATCATGTTATTTCTGATACTGAATCAGATCTGGATTTTATTTATCAAAAAGGTATCAAGTCAGGAACATACGCAGTTAAAGACAGAGAAAATATAAACTGGATACAGATGTACCATTCATTTCTTTTATTTGCAGCTCTAGTGCTTTTTTATAAACGTATTCTTGCTGCGGGTATTTATTAATGAAAATAATAAGAAAATTACTTTATTTTTTCATTGTATTGTTTGTAGCAGGACAATCACATGCGCAGATGAATGAAATATCTAACATCAACTTTAATAAAGCCATTGATTACTACAAAGCCAAACAGTTTATTGATGCTGAATCAGCTTTTGCTAAATCTATTGGCTATCAGGCTCGTATGGCTCAGGCAATATCTGCCTATAAAATTGAGAAAAAAGATAAGGCCATTTCATTGTTTATGCAGTCCGTATTACTGGCTGATAATGACCGTCAGCGATTCGAGTCTATTAACAATGTGGCTGTTGTGTATTTTCTTAAAGGTGACTATATAGCATCTACACAATATTACGAAGATGCGTTACGTTATTCACCAGACAATATTAAAACACGTCAATTTTATGAATTATCGCTTTATTTAAAACAATTATTAGAAGCCAGAATCGCCAGAAATAATGCAAAATCACAAGCAAAAAGAGCTGGACGCGGTAATAAATCAAGGAAATTAGAAGAACTTACTTTTGATAGAGAAGCAAGTTTAAGACTGGAAGATAACGATAGCAAAGAATCAAAAACAAAAAACTTACTTACTAATGTGCTTTCAAATGAAGAGTTACTTAATCAGTTACTTGCCGCTGGTATAAATGCTATTAAAGTGAATAAGTCAGGAACTATAAGTGAGCACAAGGCATTTGTAGATTTACAATTACAATTTGAGTTTTCTTCACTAGAGCATGCCACCTTTACTTCAGATGCATCTGTCACAGAGTTATGGAAAAGAATCTTTGAGCTGGAAGAAGGTTTTCCCGCAACACTGGAGACCATAGAAACAATACCAGGGGTAAGACCGTGGTAATACGACTGATTATAACAACTATCTTTTTTTCATTTCCTGCTATCTTATTAGCAAATGACACAATCACATCAGATATTAAGATATTTAAACACAATACAGAAATTCAATTCTCCGATATCGAACTTTGGCAACGCCAGTTGTTAACAATCAAAATTAACTTCACCACAGAAGAAGAATTTTCATATGTAAGTCTTGATAAAACTCAAGATCAATCGTTTTTATTTAAATATACAATCCAAGAGAATGAAACATTAGCTAGACAATCCACATTTAATAAAAGCCTTGTACTGTATTTCTGGCCATTACAAGATGGACTACAAAGATTAAATATACCCGTTGTTCATTTAAAATTATCTGGCCGGTCTATTAAAGAACTCGCTTTACCGCCAGTTGATATTTTAGTTAAGCCTCTTCCCGCTTATTTACCGCCAGGTTTTCCGGTAGGTAACATTAAGATAAAGAATGAGTATTCAGGGAATTCATTTTTTCCTTTCTTTTTTACCCCGGGAAAATTAGCTTCATACCAACTAACAGTGACAACATCAGGGCTTGATGAGTCTTTTGTACCAGACTATTCAAATTATCTTCAGAGCTCTGAAATAAGTCGCCTAGCCTCAGATAAAAATCTAATTTCTACGGTTTATAACAATGAATATGTGATAACAAAACATTTAACCATCCCAATGGTAATAAATACCAATGGCTTAATACATTTCAACTCATTTAAGGTTTTTTCTTTTGATCCAGAAACAGCAAAGGTCATTAGTTATCACTATCATCCTGATACACTTTTAGCCCTGAACATTCCGGCACAATTTCTTCTGACTACGGTTATTGTAATATTTTTGTATTTCTTAACTCAGTATTTTATACGTTATATTCAATACATCCTTTCTCGTCGTAGACAATGGCAATTAATCCAACAAAGTTGTGATGCTTTGCAGCTGTCTTTTGCATTAAAAAGATTGCTCAATCAGGGCAATAAATCATTATTGCCTTATGACTCAAAACAGTCAAATATTAGTCTTAAAAAATGGTCAGAGAACTGGAATAGCAGTGAGTTAACAAAATTAGTTACCGGGCTGAATGAATTAGTGTTTTCAGAACAATCGAATCTTGATTTCCCCTCGCTAAAGCAGGATATAGTTACAACCCTACGGAAACATGAAAATGTTATATATTATTGCTACACAGGAAAAATTACTGCGTAAATAGCTATATTAACCATGAATTTCGACATCAGACCTGAATTGCTGATGTATAATAGCGACCCTGAAATTAATTGCCTACTAAACATAATCTAATTTAACAACGCTCCAAAAGATGACAGATACCGACACTAATTTACTCAATATACAACTCCCACAAGAATCTGGGCAGAGTGCTCTATGCAGGTTGTACGGCAGCTCTGCCAGCCTGGCAATCTCTGAAATTAGCGAAAATCATGAAGGCCCGGTCGTTGTGATCAGTAATGATATTCATAATAGCTATATTTATGGAGATGAAATCAATTTTTATAACGACGGAGATAAATCACGTCAGTTATATTTTCCTGACTGGGAAACACTTCCTTATGATATATTTTCACCTCATCAGGACATTATCTCTGATCGGCTTCGTACTCTATACCATCTTCATGAACTTCAGGCCAAACAAATATTATTGTTGCCTGTTTCTACGTTATTGCAACGCCTTACGCCAAAATCATATATTGAAAAATCTGTACTGATTATTAATAACCAGCAGCAATTAGAAAGCACCTCATTTAGAAATGTTCTTGAAAGCAATGGCTATATTTGCGTTTCTCAAGTAATGGAACATGGTGAATTTGCTGTTCGAGGTTCTATAATTGATCTCTTTCCTGCTGGCAGCAAAACTCCTTTTAGAATTGATTTATTTGATAATGATATCGATTCAATTAGCCGCTTTGATATCGAATCACAACGTTCAACCGAAGCTGTTGATAAAATTGAAATATTACCAGCGCGCGAATACCCGATAGATGAAGATGCTATAAAACACTTCCGAACTCAATATCGTGAACGATTTGAAGGCGACCCGGCTGCCAGCAATATATACACAGATATTAGCCAGGGCATCTCACCGGCCGGTATTGAATACTATCTTTCATTATTCTTTGAAAAACTGGTCACTATTTTTGACTACTTACCAAAAAACACTTTATTTATTTTTCCTGAAAATTTAAAGCAGGAAATCGATGATTTCTGGGCTACACTATCTGAACGTTATGAGCAACGGCGTCATGATAAAAGTCGCCCGATATTATCACCCGAAGAAATTTATCTAACGTATGATGACCTGCAAAGCAGAATCAGTAATTATTCTCGAATCTCTTTAACTGAATTTGAATCACCATCACCAGATGAAAAATATATAAATATAGATGTAAGCGCACCACCACAATTATTAGTCCAGGCACAGGCTGATTCTCCCTATCACACTTTATTTGATTTCATTGATAATGATCAGGGAAAAACTTTACTGATTGCAGAATCTACAGGCCGCAGAGAAACACTACTCGATATATTTCGTAGTCACCATATTTCTCCTTCAATCGTTAATAGTTGGTCTGAGTTCCTTAATTCTGAAAACAAGTTTTGTATTACCGTTGCTAATGTTAATAAAGGTATCAGTCTTAATCAGTTTAAAATTACCGTTATTACAGAACCTCAGATATTTGGTGAACGTGTTCAGCAAAAAAGACGAAGACGACAGCAACAACGTGATGCCGATGCGATTATTAATAACCTGACCGAATTATCAATAGGCTCACCAGTTGTTCATATTGACCATGGTGTCGGCCGCTTTCTTGGCCTGCAAACGTTAAAAATGGAAAATATTGAACACGAATTTCTAGCCATTGAATATGCTTCAAATGATAAGCTGTACGTACCAGTCTCTTCACTACAGGTTATCAGCCGCTACACTGGTGCGGACACTGATTCTGCACCATTACATAGACTTGGCGCTGAAACCTGGCAAAAAGTAAAACGAAAAGCAGCTGAACAAGTTGCAGACATAGCAGCAGAGATTCTTGATATACATGCCCGAAGAGCAGCTAAGAAAGGTCTTAGTTTTGCTATTGAGACTGATGAATATAATTTATTCTCTGGTTCATTTCCTTTTGAAGAAACGCCTGATCAGCAACAAGCTATTGATGCTGTAATTTCAGATATGGCCTCCTCACAACCAATGGATAGAGTTGTCTGTGGTGATGTTGGATTTGGTAAAACAGAAGTTGCAATGCGGGCCGCTTTCATTGCTGCTAATAGTGGTAAACAAGTTGTTATGCTTGTGCCAACAACCTTACTTGCACAACAACACTTTCAGAATTTCAAAGACCGCTTTGCAGACTGGCCGTTTGTTATTGAGTCTTTATCAAGGTTCCGTACAAAAAAACAGCAAAACGAAGTTATTGAGGGTCTTGAACAAGGAAAGGTTGATATTCTCATTGGTACACACAAAGTTTTGTCAGATGACGTAAACTTTAACCAGCTTGGGTTAGCTATCATTGATGAAGAACATCGTTTTGGTGTTAAACATAAAGAAAAACTAAAAAGTTTGCGAGCAGAAATTGATATTTTGACATTAACAGCAACTCCAATACCCAGAACTTTAAACATGTCTCTGTCGGGATTAAGAGATCTTTCAATTATCGCAACCGCCCCTACTCAGCGACATGCAATAAAAACATTTGTAACTGAATGGAATGATGTGCTTATACAGGAAGCCATTCAGCGAGAAATAAAACGTGGCGGTCAGGTTTACATACTACACAATGATGTAAAAACAATTGAAAAATTCACACATGATATTTCCGAGCTTATTCCTGAAGCCAGGGTTGATTTTGCACACGGACAGATGCGTGAAAAAGAACTTGAACAGGTAATGCTAGATTTTTACCATCACCGATTTAATATTCTGGTTGCAACGACGATTATTGAAAGTGGGATAGATGTCCCTACTGCAAACACCATTATCATTAACCGGGCTGATAAGCTTGGACTTGCGCAACTACACCAATTACGAGGACGCGTCGGGCGCTCACATCATCGTGCTTATGCTTATTTGATTACTCCAGATAAAAAAGCCATGACGAAGGATGCGATAAAACGTCTAACCGCGATTGAATCTATGGAAGATCTTGGTATTGGCTTCACTCTCGCTACTCATGATCTTGAAATACGGGGTGCAGGTGAACTTCTTGGTGAAGGCCAAAGTGGTCAAATCCATGAAATAGGCTTCACACTCTATAGTGAATTACTGGAACGCGCCGTTAAAGCCCTGAAATCTGGAAAACACCCTGAGCTTGATAAACCTTTCCATAGTGGCCCTGAAATTGAATTAGGACTGCCAGCATTAATACCTGAAGACTATATACCGGATGTTCAGCATCGTCTGATCCAATATAAACGAATCTCTAACGCCTCGAACGAAGAAGAATTAAAAGACTTACGTGTTGAATTAATCGATCGCTATGGTTTATTACCTGAACAGATCACTAATTTGTTTACAGTTGTCGAAATAAAACTCAAAATAGAGGCCATTGGTATTAAGAAGATAGATATCCACGCAGATGGTGCTAGAGTCGTATTTTCTGACGAACCGGATATAAATCCGACTAAACTTATTCAATTAATCCAGTCAAATGCTAAAATGTACAAGTTCAATGGCAGAGAAACACTGTATATAACGGCTAGTATGGGCGACCATGTACAAAGAAAAGATAAAGTCACCACTACACTTTTAGGTTTAATGAATTAATCTGAGGCATTTTGCGTTCTAATATGAAAACTATTTTAAAAACTGTCAGCTTCTTTTTTTTATTGCCGTCATCAACGTCTTTATATGCGCTAGATTACTCCGATCTTCCAGCTTATGAAATAGAAGTTGTCATTTTCACTTTTAAAGATAGCCACTCCTCTGGTAGTGAAATTTGGCCTGATCTTGTTAAAACAGAATCGATCGATAACAGCATCGAACTCCATAACAGCAATTCATTAACATTAGTTCCAGGCCCTGACGAAAAAGGCTATTACTACTCGAAAATTCCTTCCGACCAATATAAGCTTGAAAAAGAAATAAACAAACTAACTAAATCAAAGAACTACAATATTATTTACCATGAAGCCTGGATACAACCCGGATTAGACAAAGACAATGCTGAATTTATTCATATAAAATCTGTTGATAATAGCGGTGATGTGTCTCTTATCGATACGTTATCCCCTATTAATGCAAACCAGTCAGGCAGTAGCTCAGCTAACCCTTTATTCATTGCACAAGATACAACCCCTAAAAACAATGTATTGTTAGATGGTGTTGTAAAAGTAGAGCTTGGTCGTTATCTACATATAAATTTTGATTTAAAATACCAGAGAGATTTAGCACCTCAACAAGGTGTTATTGATAATACGACAGCTAACTCATACAAAGATATTCGTTATTACCCTGTGCAAACACATAGAAGAATGCGCAGTAAAGAAGTTCATTATATAGATCACCCGCTAATCGGTATTCTGGTTCTTGCTACACCATTTGAACTACCGGAAACAAATGAAAATGAAGAAGTTGTTGATCAGCCACTATTTAAATTACAAAACATACCTATAGAGAATTAACCTAGTCTCTATATTTTCTGGCAAGCTTTAACAAGTTTGCAAGCTCCTGCTCAATATCTTTACGTTTTCTTATCAGATAACGCCGGAGTCTTTTTTTCTTAATTAAAACCACAAACACTCGTAGATTATCAATTATTTTTACGTGTTCATGGGTAATAATAAGTGCTACCAACGAAGCAGGTATTAAGCTTAGAAAGTACATTAATCCAATATTAAATCCATAATACGAAACTATCCGTTGAGTTTGAATCCCCCAGAATAGACAAAACAATAAAGTACCGATCAGAATTTTCGCAGTATCCCGTTGATCCTCTGCTCGCGTCAGCTGCTCAGATAGAAACTTAGTAAGTAGAAAGGGTAAAAATGAATTAATAAAGCCCCAGAGCCCCACAGGCAACATAACTAGTATTGTGAAGAGACTTTTAAATACAAAGTTTCTAATTATCTTTGAGTTATATGTGATATTTAAGTTGTAATCATTTATACCCAGCTTTCCACACAAACGATTGAATTGTTTTAAATGCAGCTTAAATCTATTGATTTCATCAGGAACATGATTATTAAGATAGCCCTTAACGGTTAATAACAACTTATGACTTTTAAATTTTTGACTAAGATTTCTTCGACGAATCTTTTTATGTCGAAGTGCAAAAAATCGCTCTATCTGTTTTACAAATACCAGATCATCTACTTCGTCTATTTCCAGTACCTGGTCACGCATTGATTTCATAACAATTTCAGTTAATTGTTTTATATGAACTTCATTATCAGCTTGCATATTTTCATCAAACTCAAGTGAATCACCAAATTTGATAAAAACATTACTCCTGAATCTTGTAGTTTGTGTGAAATTTAACCCAACAGGAATTACCTCAGGAAATTGACCATATTTGTCTTTATAGCCTAAAATGATTCTGGAAATACCTGTTTTAATTTTTCTAAGTTTTGGATCAGAATGGCTCTGCCCCTCAGGAAATATCATTATTATCTGCTTGTCAGCAAGCATTTCATAAACTTTACTGAACATCTGATCATTATTGACCAGGCCATTTTCTGAATCCTGTCGTCTATAAACAGGAACAGCTTTCCATACAGATAAAATAATATTTAAAAAAGGATTCTTAAAGAGTCCACTACGGGCAAGTGGATGTATAAGCTGGCTACTGGTATATTGCAATAATACTGCATCGGCTAATGCATTAGAGTGATTAGCACAAAGTATCACAGGTTTGTTATGGCTTAACTTTTCAGCCCCACTAATTTCAACTTTTTTATAAAATGTTTTTACAAAAAATGTACAAAGCTGTAACCAGATCTTCTGTGGTATTCCAATTTTGTTACTGTTTTTTTCATCCATGATTATGCTTTTTTTATTTTATATTAAAATCATGTCCCATGACGTCGAGAATAGCTTGTAATCTGACAAGACGTTCAACCGGGTCCTGTAATTCAAGTAAAGATTGTTTATCTTCAATTTCAAAAGGTAATAGTTCACATAACCTGCACCCGACATCTGATGCATTGTCATAATTAATATTTAGGTTTAAATTTTGGATAACTGGATTATTTTTAATTGATTTTAAAATATCAATTAAATGTAAATATTCAGAAGGAACGGCTGCTGGAACCTCTGCTTCAATAAAGTCTACGTCAGCCACTAATAGTTTATCCGGCATTTCAATGATATTTGAAATCGATACTCTGTCACGCCCTTCAGCTGTTATTCCGAACAGACCACTAGGTAATGTTTCCCAGTCAACTATTTCTGCATAAGTACCAACCTGATAGATATCAGGTTTCTCACCGACTTCATGACCTTCTTTTATTGAAATAACAATAAAGCCATGATCGTTTCTCATGCACTTTTTGACCATATCAATGTATCTTGCCTCAAATACCTGCAATGGAATACGCCCGCCAGGAAACAGCGTCATATTCAATGGGAAAAGAGGACATGCTTTCATCTATATAAAAAGTTCGTGACTAATTAGATGCTTGTAAACCTGCTTCGATCGAAGCACGCATACGTTGTTTATAAGTTTCCAGAGCATCAGCTGGTATTTTTTCCATGAGTTTCTTTAGTTCCTCACCGGCCTTTTGATGCCCATTAATATCAGCCAGGCTTAACCACTGAAAAGCCATCTCATCATTGGCTTCAATATCAACACCCTTAATGATGATCTTTGCGAGTACATATTGTGCGCGAGCATAGTGCTGTAAAGCAGACTGATAATACCAGTGAATCATTTTTTTACTATCTGGTTTCATTCCATAAACACCTGTCTGATAGAGGCTGGCTAGATAATATTGGTCTTTTGGATCACCTAATTCTGCTAGCTGATAACAAATATCCTGAGCGGCTTTATCATTTTGCTCAATACCAAAGCCATTCGCATATAACCACGCAAGTGTGCGTAATGCTTGTACATGGTTTTGCTTAGCTGCTTTTTCTAACCAGACAAACGCTTTACTATAGTCCAGATCAACGCCACTACCATTCGCATAGATCATTCCTAACTGATGCTGAGCCTCTGTGTTACCTGATTCCGCTGTTTTAATAAGGAGATCAATTTCCGACTTCGTAAGGCTATCTTGTGCGTTTTCTTGATTATTCAAAATTCACTCTTTAAGAAATATACTCAATTAAGTAATTATATCACGTATTTCTAATACTCTATTCCAGATACTTTGTCTGTTTATTGCTATAAAACTCCTGCATAAAAGCAGAAAATTCATACTTATCTTTAAATTGATCAGGCTTTACAACATCATACTGAAAAATTTCTACCTGTTTATTGCGCGTTGTTAAGAAATGCCAGATTTTATCAATCAGGTTATACGGTGGTTGCCACTCAAAGTCTTCCTGTGCCTGGTAGTAAATCAATACCGGTAAAATGGGTACACTTGATTTGAATGACAGTTCAAAGGCGCCTCTTTTAAACTCCTGCGTAATACGTCTGCCAGTACAGCCACCCTCGGGATATAACGCTATATTAAGCCCTTTTTTAGTGGCTAGTAGCATATTATCAACGGTTGATGCTCTGGAATCCGGGTCATCACGATCAACATATAAGGTACCAGCTGTACGGTTAATTCGTCCGACAATTAACCAGTCTTTTACCTGAATTTTTGCTAGTGAATGAACTGGATATAGCGAAGGAATCCCAATATCTTCTAGAGCTGAAGGATGGTTTGCTATGAGTATGTATTGCTCAGGTATGGGGTTGATATTTTTCTGGTGGATAATAAACCGAATACCCAATGCTCTGGTAAATGAGCGACACCAGAAACGGAAAAGCATGAAATAGAACTGACTCTCATGCATCATAGGAATGAAGCTTAATACATACATAAAGCCTGTAAAAATAATAAATTCGGCGATATTTATGACTGTAATGAGTAACCGTACCAAACTCTCGAGCATATTCCCTACTCTGGCTTTACTACATAGACTGATTATAGATCATGAACGCAGATGATTATTGAAGCTTGCTGTTTATAATAACTTTTAACTCTTCCGCAAAGATATTACTACTAGCCTCTTTAGAACCTAAATGACCTCTGGTAAGTCGAAAACGTAAAGCATCATAAGAAGTTTCTTCTGGCTGCCATTGACCATTAAAGTCAATTTCAGAGTCGTGACTGGCATTGATTTCATACAAGGTATGATTGAATTCATACAGTAGAAACGCGTAAGAAGAATCATCATCCTGGCTATAAGAAGCTAATAGCAGATTTATCCCTGAAAGCTCACCTTCGGACAATCCGAATAAATCTTCAATTTGTTCAATGCTAAAGCCTTTCCAGTCATTAAGCCACATGTCAGTTTCTAACAATTTTCTTTAATTAACTTATCTAAGCTAATGTTTATTAACAATATCTTCAGTTCTAACTAGTGTAACAACGGTCAGTGTGATAAGGGCTGAGAAAATAATAAAAACAGGTAAAACACCCAGTAACCACGGCTGATCAGTCAGGTACATGGTGCATGAATAAGCCAGTAAATAAAAACTTGTGATCGAAACATTGAGGAATGTTTTCGCTGACCCTTTTAAGTGCCTGGAATGCTTCCACGCCCAAAAATTTCCAATAAACAACATAGGCCAACCCAAGCCTAAAACTATGTAAGATAAATACTGTTCCATAAAACTCTCTTAATAAATATAACTGCACTATGAATACCATAGGTTAGTGGATAATAACAACTACTTCAGAATATAATGTCGCGCTGATACTACGGCAGAGATATTTAATGAAGACCCCCGGCGATTCTCAATACATTATTGAAACTCATTACGAAACCTTTGACAAAGATGTTATCCAGCAATCACACGTGACACCTGTGATTTTGGATCTATGGGCAGAATGGTGCCCCCCCTGTTTAATGATTGCTCCGGTTCTCAAGCAATTGATTCATGATTACGATGGAAAGATTATATTGGCCAAAGTGGAAGTCGATGAAGGTGAGAATATGAAAATTGCTGGTCACAATAAAGTAAGGGGGTTTCCAACCATTATGTTTTTTCAAAATGGTGAAGAAAAAACCCGATTTAGTGGTGCTAAACCAAAACACTTTATTGATGATCTAATCCAGGCACATTTCGAGCTTTAAGCTTAAACTTTGAGCAGCTCTGCTATTTCATTATACTCATCATTTATCGTGTCTATTACAGTGCTAAAAATTGAAGGATCCAGCCCCGTTTGCTGCCATGCAAAATCATCTACTTCTGGCCCCAGGTCATGATCTTCAGTATTTAATTCAGCTAACACCGCGATAGTGTTAGCGATATGAATGATGCTGACTTCCTGTTTAAAGTCAGGAGCCTGTTCAGGACGATGATGGTAGCCTATACAATACTTTAAATAAGGCGGCAGCTTCCAGGCATCAGCTAATTTCATTCCAACCTCCATGTGATTAAAGCCCATCAAGTGATCTTCAGCTTGATGCATTTCGTATTCTTCAGGACCTTCCATGGTTAATAGAATGGCTTCCTGAGAAAGATCAGGAAGTCGGTTAAATAGTATCAACTGACCGATATCGTGCAATAAACCACCAACAAACAACCCTTCTCCATTTCGTAAACCACAAATTTTAGTTAATTGATTTGCGGCCAGCCCACAAAGAATACTGTGGTACCAAAAATCTTCCATTGTAATGATACTATTTGAGATACCTTTGAAGGTATCAAATGCTGATGTTGCAAGCACTAGATCTCTAATTTGGCGCGTACCTATTAAGGTTATGGCACGAGACACCGTATCTACTTCACTCATGAAGCCATACATAGCACTGTTTGAAAGTTTCAAAATTTTTACGGTCAGACTTGGATCCTGACTGATAACTTTGCCAATATCTTCAATAGAAGAATTTGGGTTCTCAACTAAAGCAGTGACTTTTAAACAAACTTCTGGAAGCGTGATCAGCTTGGACACGTCAGAAATCAAGTCATCTAATGTTAAATTCATAGTAAATCTCT
>Ga0316206_1002127_pt1 | contig 14426 bp, 12 predicted proteins | sample 6monthpyrite_MG_FD_204942 | JGI IMG/M metagenome (GOLD analysis project Ga0316206, IMG submission 204942) | Microbial mat bacterial communities from mineral coupon in-situ incubated in ocean water Damariscotta River, Maine, United States -... | ecosystem: Environmental > Aquatic > Marine >...
GCCCTGTCCCATGTGGTAATTCCGATCAGATGGGCAGTGCGATAAGCGACTCCGCTCAACTCTTGGTGGCCTCAATCAGGGGACAGAGCGCCAAAAAACGGCGGTCTTTCCCCGAGGGAGATGTTCCCTGGCAGGGCAACTTGTCAGCAAGCAAAGCAATCTAACGAACGTCCGCTTCAGGGTGTTTTGAGACCCTATCTATCGTCAGTATCGTCAGTATCGTCAGTATTGTCAGGTTAAGGCTATTTTGAAATGTACCCGATTAGGTTTGAGCTATTACACATAAGGGTATAAATATTTGTGTTTTCTTTTAAAGCTCTATTTCTGCAAGTTAAATTCTCTCTTAAACCCCCATGGATTAGCAATCTGAAACATCCTATGACATAATTCGCCACCCAATTTAAGGTGGTTTTTAGCAGATAAAAAACATGGCTATCATCGTACAAAAATACGGCGGCACATCTGTCGGCACAATTGAGCGCATTCAGGCGGTTGCGGAGCGAGTTATTGCGACACGCGATAAGGGGCACCAGGTAGTCGTTGTCGTTTCAGCCATGAGTGGTGAAACGAATAGACTAATAGGTCTTGCAAATCAAATAGATACAAAACTTTCCTCGCGTGAAATGGATGTGCTGGTTTCCACGGGTGAGCAGGTAACCATTGCCTTGTTGACTATGGCACTGCATGAGAAAGGCGCGAAAGCCAGATCTTACACCGGCGGACAGATTAAAATGCTGACCGATGAAGTGCACAGTAAGGCGCGAATCAAAGATATTCAATGCGATAATATGCAAAGCGATTTGCAAGATGGCAATATCATTGTGGTCGCTGGATTTCAGGGTGTTGATGAAAAAGGTAATATCACAACACTGGGGCGTGGAGGTTCTGATACCACTGCGGTTGCTATGGCAGCGGCACTGAAAGCTAAAGAATGTCAAATCTATACCGACGTTGACGGGGTTTATACCACTGATCCCAGGGTCGAGCCCAAAGCTCGAAAACTTGACCGTATTACGTTTGAAGAAATGCTGGAAATGGCCAGCCTGGGCTCAAAGGTATTACAGATTCGCTCGGTTGAATTCGCCGGTAAATATAATGTTCCTTTGCGTGTTTTATCTTCATTTGAAGAGGGCGAAGGAGTCGGTACTTTAATAACCACAGAGGATGATGAAATGGAACAGGCCGTAATTTCCGGTATTGCATTTAATCGGGACGAAGCTCAACTAACCATTTCTGGCGTGCCGGACCAGCCCGGTGTGGCCTCGCAGATACTGGGCTCAATTGCCGATACTAATATTGAAATAGACATGATCGTACAGAACGTGGGGGAGGATGGCACAACAGACTTCACTTTCACGGTGCACCGTAATGATTATGCAACAGCTTTAGATTGTTTGCAGAGAACCGGTAAAAAGTTGGGCGCTAAAAAGGTCAGGGGTAATGACGCGATCGTAAAGATTTCATTAGTTGGGGTTGGGATGCGCTCACATGCGGGAATTGCTTCATCCATGTTTGCGGCTCTGGCAAAAGAGGCAATTAATATACTGATGATATCAACGTCAGAGATCAAAATATCGGTTGTTGTAGATGAGAAATATTTAGAGTTAGGGGTTAGAACATTGCATAGTGAGTTTGGGCTGGAAGAAAAATAGTATTTAAAGAAGTGAACACAGTCACATAATTGTAATAGCTGTGTTATTATTAGCGTGTGTGAACAGAGAACGGAATATAAGGGCTCTGCTTGCCATTGGTGATTGAAAATAGGAGTAGTAAATAATGTTGATTCTAACACGTCGTGTTGGCGAAACACTGATGATTGGTGATGACGTATCTGTTACCGTTCTAGGTGTAAAAGGTAATCAGGTTCGTATTGGTATAAATGCACCAAAAGAAGTGTCTGTGCACCGTGAAGAAATTTACGAGCGCATTCAGCGAGAACAGGAAGGACAGAATGCAGGTAACACTGCAGACTAAAAAAAATAGCAATTTGGGCTTTACCTAAGACTCGATCAAAGGTATTCTATGCCCCGTCAAAACCGCCGCAATTTGCGGCGGTTTTGTTTAGTCAGGCTAAAGATTATAGCTTTAAGAAAGAACTGGAGAGCTGGCCGAGTGGCTGAAGGCGCACCCCTGCTAAGGGTGTATATTGGAAACAGTATCGAGGGTTCGAATCCCTCGCTCTCCGCCACACATAAAAAACCCCATCGGTGAGAACTGGTGGGGTTTTTTTATGTGCGCGTTACGCGTTAAATGATGGTTTGATGAAAAGTGACTTTGAATAATGCGTCTGCGAAAATACGGCTATGTATTTCTTGAAGTCGCGACTTAATGATGACTGTATTTTATAGCAGGCATAAAAAAGCCCCATCTGTTTTTTAGACGGGGCTTTTTATATATGGTGCGCCTGGAAGGATTCGAACCTCCGACCGCTCGGTTCGTAGCCGAGTACTCTATCCAGCTGAGCTACAGGCGCATATCTTCGAGGGCGTGAATTATGGGGAAAAACAGCTTGCACGTCAATATCAATTTTATAAAAAATTGCACTATTTTAAAAATCACACGAAATCGATTAAAATTTCAGCTGGAATTTCAAATACATGTGGATTCATACTTTCGGGTTATAACATCCATGGGTGCATTAGTGTAGAATACGCGCTAAATAAAAATGTTAAACGAATAATAGATAATAAGGAGTAGGTGTTGAATCAATTATCTGAAGTGAAGCTGGCAATTATAGGGCTTGGTTATGTGGGGTTACCGCTGGCGGTAGAGTTCGGAAAGAAAATGCAGGTTCTGGGATTTGACATTAACCAGCCACGTGTGGCCGAGCTTAAGGGAGGCACGGATAATACGCTTGAATGTAGTAGTGAAGAATTAGCCGAAGCGACCCATCTTGAGTATTCAGCACAAGTTGATGATTTAAAAGCCTCCAATGTTTACATTGTAACTGTACCGACTCCTATCGATAAAAATAAAAACCCGGATCTAACCCCCCTAATCAGCGCCAGCCGTATGCTCGGTGGAGTTGTGAGCAAAGATGATGTGGTTATTTTCGAATCAACAGTTTACCCGGGTGCAACGGAAGAAGATTGTATACCTATTATTGAAGAGATATCTGGTCTGAAGTTTAATGTTGATTTCTTCGCGGGTTATAGCCCCGAGCGCATTAATCCTGGTGATAAAGAGCACCGGGTCACGACTATCAAAAAAGTGACTTCGGGCTCAACACCAGAAATTGCCACTTTCGTAGACGATTTATATCAGACCATTATTACTGCCGGTACACATAAAGCATCTTCGATAAAGGTGGCTGAAGCTGCCAAGGTTATTGAGAATACTCAGCGTGATGTAAATATTGCGCTTATAAATGAGCTGTCGCTGATATTTAATCGTTTAGATATTGATACTGAAGAGGTGTTAATTGCTGCCGGTACCAAGTGGAACTTTTTACCATTTCGCCCGGGGTTAGTCGGTGGTCACTGTATTGGTGTTGATCCTTACTATTTAACTCATAAAGCACAGGAAATAGGTTATAACCCGGAAATGATTTTAGCGGGCCGTCGCTTAAATGATCAGATGGGTAGCTATGTTGTTTCTGAAATTATTAAGCTTATGCTACGAAAGCGTATACACATTAGTAATGCGAATATTTTGATGATGGGTCTAACGTTTAAAGAAAATTGCCCAGACTTGCGCAACACTCGCGTGACCGACATGATTGATGAGTTTAACGATTATGGCGCTAATATAGATGTCTATGACCCCTGGGTTGATAAAGATGAAGCATTTAAGGAATACGGTATTCGTCCTGTCGATACAATGGAAAATAAAAAATACGATGCCATTGTGCTAGCGGTATCGCATAGCGAATTTGTAGAAATGGGCGCTGCTGCAATTCATCAGTTAGGTAAAGAGAATCATGTTTTATATGACATAAAATATATTCTGAATACCGATGAAGTTGATGGGCGCTTGTAGGGAATTAAAATGACAAAATACGAAAAAATATTACTCGAGCTTAAAGATAATTCACATACCTGGTTAGTGACAGGGGTTGCCGGTTTTATAGGCTCTAATTTACTTGAAACATTATTGAAGCATAATCAGAAAGTAGTGGGGCTGGATAATTTTGAAACCGGACATCAACATAACCTGGATAAAGTAGAAGCGTTAGTTGGTGCTGAGTCATGGAATAATTTTACATTTGTTAAGGGCGATATCCGTAATCTTGACGATTGTAAAAAGGCTTGTAGCGGTGTTGAATATGTATTACATCAGGCGGCATTAGGATCGGTGCCGCGATCGGTAGAAGACCCGATCACAACGAATACAACCAATATAGATGGATTTTTAAATATGTTAGTTGCGGCCCGCGATGAAGGTATTAAACAGTTTGTTTATGCTGCATCAAGTTCGACTTATGGTGATCATCCTGATTTACCAAAAGAAGAAGATAAAATTGGTAATCCTCTTTCCCCATATGCTGTTACCAAACTGGTCAATGAGCTTTATGCTCAGGTATTTGCTCGTACCTATGGATTTAAAACAATTGGTTTAAGATATTTTAATATTTTTGGTTATCGTCAGGACCCTGACGGAGCTTACGCTGCGGTTATACCAAAATGGGTTGCAGCCATGCTGCACAATGAAACCGTATTTATTAATGGTGATGGTGAAACCAGTCGTGATTTTTGCTTTATCGATAATACGGTTCAGGCCAATATATTATCTGCGTTAGCTGATCACCCCGATGCAACAGACCAGGTCTATAATGTTGCGTTAAATGATCGCACGTCACTAAATCAATTGTTTAATGCAATTAGAGAAGAGCTAATAGAGCGATTGCCTGAGCTTAAAATTCCAGATCCGCAATACCAGGATTTTCGTGCAGGCGATGTCAGGCATTCACTGGCCGATATTTCAAAAGCGAAAAAACTTTTAGGCTATGAACCTCAGTATAAAATCGGGGAAGGGCTTAAGCTTTCAATGGACTGGTATATAAACGATATACTTAAAAATAAATAATCTAAATTAGATATAAATAAAATGTTAAGAATATTCGGTCACTTTATTCCTGCTACCATTGTATTGCTCATGTTTATAGAATTGGCGGTGCTTTTTGCATCTGTATATGCAGGTGCTTATGCGCGATTTTATGATTCTGACAATATTTTAGCGGATATTGAATTATTACAACCTCTCGATATAAAAGCAGGCTTTTTCGCCGTAATTATGTGGTTGAGTATGACTGCGGTTGGTTTACATGCTCGTAATAATGTAGATGATTTTGCAGGCACAATGATAAGGATTTTTATCGCTTTTATGTTTGGGTTAGGGGCAATACTGGCAAGCTTTTATATTTATCCAGATATTTTCTTAGGCCGTGGTGTTTTTGCTTTCGCTTTGTTTATCGCTTTTTTGGGGGTTCTTTTTACAAGAACTATTTTTCAAAAGATAGATAATCATAAAGCATTTCAACGCAGCTTGCTGGTTTTAGGTGCGGGTAGTAAAGCAAAATTAATTGAAGATAAAATTGAATTTGCTGCGAAGCGTGGATATGAGGTTGTCGGTTTTGTTGATATTGATCAGAATGAAGTACTAGTTGATAAAAATAGAGTACTTGAAATACAGTCTAATTTATTGGACTTGTGTCTTGATCACAACATTGATGAAGTTGTATTAGCTATGGATGATCGAAGGGTTGGTTTTCCTCTTTCAGGGCTTCTTGAATGTAAAATGAAAGGTATTGTTGTAAGAGATATTCTTGATACTCTTGAGCGTATTACTGGCCATATTGAATTAAGTGCTCTGCATCCGAGTGCGGTTATATTTTCTGAAGGTTTTACCAAGGCTGTGTCGGTTAGTTATGCCAAAAGGATGTTTGATATTTTGGCAAGCTTGCTAATATTAACAATAGCAAGCCCGATTATTTTTTTAACGATAATTGCTCTGTGGTTAAGTAGTTTCGGGCGTGATCCGATTTTCTATAGACAAATAAGGTTGGGCTTGTGTGATTCTCCATTTGGTGTGCTTAAATTCCGAAGTATGAAAACAGATGCAGAGAAAGATGGTGCTCAGTTCGCTCAGGAAAATGATTCCCGAATTACAAAAATTGGCGCTATTATGCGTAAAACGAGAATTGATGAATTACCCCAGTTAATTAATGTTTTTAAAGGCGATATGAGCTTTATTGGTCCGCGGCCTGAGCGTCCACAATTTGTTCTGGGTTTCGAGCAATCTATACCCCATTATTCGTTAAGGCATACGGTAAAACCGGGAATTACAGGGTGGGCACAAATTTGTTATCCGTATGGTGAGACTGAAGAAGATACAAAAAATAAACTTCAATATGACCTGTATTATATTAAAAATTACAGTTTATTCTTGGATATGACTATTTTATTTCAAACTGTACAGGTTGTATTATTTGGTCAAGGGGCAAGGTAAAAGAGTTTTTCCAGACAGCTTTTGTTTGTCGGAGTTTAGATTAGTAGACTTAGACATCCACGCGCTCTTTTCTAAATCATTAGTGATGATCAATTAAGATCGTTATGCTTTTCAATTACGATTTTTGCTTTTAATGGGGTTTGCACAGATCGAACCCAGTGTGTGACAGCACCATTCTTAAAATACACTATTGAATCTCCATAATACCAGGTGTCGCCATCCGTTCTTGAAGGGATTCCCTGAATGTTAATAACATCTGCGATGCTAGAACCACTTGTGAAAAAAACATCGTCGTATGGTTCAATGGGTTTAGGTGCTGTTTGTTCTGAGGGAGCGAAGTGCTTGTAAGGCTCTATTACCAGATTATCTTCAAGGTGTGTTTTGGTTGTAGTTTGCGGGGTGTTTTTTTCATTGATATCGATAAACGAGGCTTGACTGTTTTCATCGGTATTTTTTTTATTGATCATTAAGCTGTGAATGTCATCGGCAAATAAATAATAGATTGAACCCAACATAGTGATGGTGATAAGTTTTCTAAAATAAGTGCGCTCTACAGGTATTGTGCGCTTTTTTCGAAACTGCTTTTTTTGTGTAGCATCTTTATTTCGCGGTTTAGTGTCTACCTGACTATTGTTTGTTGAAGGTGGAGCTGTAGTATTATGCGGAACCTCGTCAGATGTTTTATTTACAGCTGCTTCGTTCGGTTTATGGAGGGTTTCTATCTGTGGTAGTGTGTTGTTATTATTGCGATAGTATTGATGTATTTGGTCATAGGCAATATTAATTGCTTTTATCTTGGTGTCTGCAGCAGATTTTTCTTTGGAATTTGCCTCATAACGGTCTGGATGCCATTTTTGGATAAGCTTTTTATAAGCTCTGCGTATCTCATACCAGCTAGTATCTGGTGTGAGATTTAATATATTGTAGCAATCTTTGAAAGAATAGGATTTTTTCATGGTAATACGTGGTTTTTCTTTCAAAGCTGAGTTTGTCGGAAAGATATTAACACTTTAGCAGCATATTTATATAGCTAAGAATATATATTTATAAGCAAATTAAATCAGTTCTCAAATAATATTAAATTATTTGGTAAATAGTATCCGAAGTAACTGACTCACGTCAGTTTTAGATGGATTTGTCGGCGAAAAATTCGTAAAATAGCCTTATTTGACTGAATGTAAAAAATCAGATCATGGAGTATGCAGGTCATATATAAAACGGACCTAAGTATGCAATATCTAACGGACTTTGCTGGAGAATTTCAATGATTTATGCTTTTCGGGTTGTAATATTAACCCAATTTCTAACTTTTATATTAACTGGGTGTACATCTGATGCACATATTCCGGCCGGCTCAAGTGTCTTAAATGATAATAATAGCTCAGAAACAATTCATGAATACCATATTGGAGTTGATGATACGATCAATATTAATGTTTGGCGAAATGCTGAATTGACGGTTACTGTTCCAGTTCGTCCTGATGGGAAAATCTCCATGCCTCTTATAGGTGATGTTCATGCAGCGGGTTTAACACCAGTGTATGTTGCCAAATCTATTCAGAATAAATTAAAAGCTTATGTTCGTGACCCGAATGTTACCGTAATAGTTACCGGTCTACGAAGTAATGAGTATCTAACCAGGTTACGTATTACCGGGGCTGTCGCAAATCCGACTTCATTAAATTACCGTCAGGGAATGACCGTGCTAGATGCGATATTGGCTTCAGGTAGTGTAAATGATTTTGCATCGCCCAATAATACAAAGATTTACAGAAAAATTAACGGTAAAGCTAGAGTAATTTCAATTTATCTTGGGGATATATTATATAAAGGAAAATTAGAAACAAATATTGAGCTAAGACCCGGTGATATATTAACCGTACCTGAACGTTTATTTTAATTTCGCCGGAGTGACAGCAATATGGCTTTGTCAGTTGATTTACTAATAAAAGTTTTAGTCGCTGAGATTTTTGCACGACGTAATTCTATTTTTGTAATTTTTGTAATAATAAGTCTGTCCCTGCTGACGGTTGGAAGCATGTGGCCAAAACGTTTTACCTCTACCAGTTTAATACTGGCCGATGAGTCAAATATTTTACAGCCCCTGATGCGGGGTACCGCTGAAGCAACACGCAACACCGATTATGTTGGTAATGCGCGTGAAATTATTTTTGGCGAGAAAATAATGAATCAGATATTAAACGAGGCAGGATGGTTAAAATCAAATCCATCTGAAGTTCAGCAAGCTCAGTTGAAGAAAAGTATTAAAAGAAATATGTCTGTTAGGGGAAACAAAGGTAGCATTAAAATATCTTATACAGATAATAAGCCTATGCGGGCTTATATTACGGCAAAAAGAATGACAGAATTATTTATTGAAGAAGGCGAAAAGTCGAAAATAAATGAAAGTCAGGCTGCTTATGAATTTATAGAAAAACAGGTAAATGAATATTTAAGTAAGTTAACAATAGTTGAAGAACAGCTAAGGGAGTTCAGATCAAATAATCCAGATGCTAGGCCTGGCCTGGTAACAGAAGTTTCAGGGAGAATTACTCGACTTACAACAGATATTGAACGAACACATCTTGAGCTTCGAGAAGCAATGATAAGGGCTGATTCACTGCAAAAACAGTTGTCAGGTGAAGCCGCTATTACAATCAGTCAATCTAAAGAGGGTCAGTATCGAGCCAAAATAGCAGAGTTTCAGGCTATGTTAGAAACATTGCGTTTGGACTACCAGGAAACTTATCCTGATATTATTAAATTGAAGCATCAGATTGAAGACTTGAAATCATCTATGAATGCTGAAATTCAGACCCGAAAAGAAGCCAAAACTCATGCGGCATCAAGCGGGACAAGTTATATTGATGAGTCGATTCTTTTAAATCCTATTTATCAACAGTTACGTAGTGATGCATCTTCGACGGAAACTCATATTGCTACATTGCACGCGCGTATGGCAGAGATGAATAAGATGCTCGAGAATGAGTTCCTTCGTGCTAAACGTATTCACGGTGGAGAGGCAGAGTTAGCTAAGCTTACAAGAGACTATGATGTTAACCAGGAAATTTATCAGGATTTATTGCGCAGAATGGAACGTGCTCGTGTATCTAAAAACCTGGATAAAGAAAATCAGGGTTTAACATTTAAAATTCAAGAGCCGGCTAAAATTCCATTATTACCAACAGGCGTTCGGTTCTTGCACTTCGCTTTAGCTGGGCTGGTATTAGGATTAGCTGTTCCTGTCGGTCTTGTTTATGTTTTGTTGCAGATTGATCCGCGAGTTCGCTTCTCTCAAGTTATTTCAAAAGATTTAGGAATCCCTGTTCTGGCCGAGATTAATATCATTTCAAGCCGATCAGATGATAGGAAAATTAGAATCAATATGTTAATTCTTTCAATCGGCACACTTATGGTGCTTTTAATTTATGGGTATGTAAGTTGGCTTAAATTTACGGGGCAATTGTAATGAGTAAGATTGAAGAGGCCCTTAATAAAGCAAAGCAAGAAAATAAATCAAATACTAGAAGTTTAGCTTTAACTAACTCTGATAAGGCGAAATTAAAATCTAGTGAGTTGATGCCGTTACATAATTTAGATAATGAAATTCAAAGAAAATCTTCTACAAAAGAAATTTCTTTGATGGATAATGGTGAGATCCTCGATAGTAATCAACTATCAGAAATGAAAATTATTCATTCTGAAATGACAGATAATAAAATTGCAAATACTTATCGTGACTTACGTACAAAGTTAATACAGAAAAGTAAGGGTAAAAACTTTATAGCGATGGTTACCTCTTCAGTTAGTTTTCAAGATTCAAGCTCAACTTCATTGAATATAGCTACTGCATTTTCATTTGATGAAAGCAAAACATCACTCTTAATTGATTGTAATTTAAATAACCCTAAGTTAGACCAATTATTAGAAATGGAGAGTGATAAGGGGTTAACGGATTACTTGGAAAATGAATCCATTTTTGTTGACACAATTATGCATAAAACGGGTATTAAACGTTTAAAAGCAATTCCGGCAGGAACTTCGAGAGAGACAGCTACAGAGTATTTTACATCTTTAAGAATGCGTCAATTAATGTCAGATTTATTGGCGCGATATTCTGATAGATACATATTTTTAGATACTGCGCCAATTAACGGTTCTGCAGACACAAGAATTCTTGTAGATCTGTGTGATTTTGTAATACTTGTTGTACCTTACGGCACAACAAGCAAGGGTCAAATTCAAGAAGCAGTAGATGCAATTGGCAGCGATAAGTTATTAGGTGTTGTTTTTAATGAAATCCCTAAATTGCCAGTTTTTATGCAATCGAAAAAGAGTTAATAAGTTTCATGGATTATAGATTGTAATGAATTGGAATGTTTTACTCTTATCGCTCTCGATTTTAGCCTGTATACCAAATAAAGTTTTTGCCGCTGACTTTAGGTATGAATTGGGTTTTGAAGCAGGGTATTTTGAAAATTTAAATTTAGAAGCAGACCCCGTTAGCGATGAAGTTTCAGGGCTTGTATATGCCGGTATTTCTGTTTTTGAAGATGATGCAAATTTTCTAATGCAATTAGATTCTAGAATTTCTACGATTAACTATCATAGAGATGTTGGTCTTGATCAGAACCGTGCAAATTTAGAGGCAAATTTAATTTGGAGAATTCAGCCAGGAAGATTTGAGTGGGTGCTGAGAGATACATTTACTCAAACGGCAATAAATACGATTGAAAGTGATATACCGACAAACAGACAAAATATAAATGCTTTTACAACAGGTCCTAATTATATAATAAGACTAAACCCTAAAAATAATTTAGCCTTTGAAGCACGTGCAGAAAAATATACCTATGAAGTAAATGCCAGTAACAATAGGGGATCTATTGCTGCTAGATGGGTTCATAGTGTTAATCCAGCATTTGAAATAACTTTAAATAATGAGGCGTTGACAGTTGAATTTGATGACCCAGTGTTTAATGATTTTAATAGAAATGATATTTATCTAAGCTCAAATTATAGACGTGGTGCTAACGAGATAACGGCTGAATATGGCTATACTATTCTTAATACAGATAATATTGAAGATGTTGATGAGGATCGATTTTTATTATCTATATCGAGTGCAAGAACTCGAACGAGCTCAATACGTTTAACCTATTCGGACTTTGCTACTGACACTGGAACTCGAATACTTGATGGAAGTAACGATAGCATTGATGATTCGTTAAATGATACAGCTGCAAATGATATCTTTATCGATGAGACACTACGATTTCAAATTTTCAATTCATTATCTCAGGGTAATATATTATTCGAAGTGGCTAATACGGATAGAGCATATAAGCGCCAGACAGATCTTGATGTGAATTTAAAAGCCGCTATAATTAGTGGTGCCTGGAACCTTAGAAGGTCAAATTTTTTCACATATAATTTTCGTTATATAAACAGAGACTATGTGAATACTCGAGAAGATAATGACTATGTTTATTCACTATCATATTCATATGCGTTATTAAGAAATTTTAGAATAAATTTTGATGTGGTATCTCTTGAACGTGCCAGTACTTTAGAAAATGATTCGTATCAAGATCTAAGATTTTTAATGTCATTCAATTACACTTCTTCATAAGGAAACATAAATATGTATATGGAATACTTTGGATTAAATGATTATCCATTCCGTATTACTCCAGATACTGACTATCTGTATATGAGTTCAGCTCATTCCCGAGCTAAGGCATATATGGAGTATGCTATTTTCAATCGTGAAGGATTCGTTGTTATAACGGGTGAAATTGGTTCAGGTAAAACTACTCTAATTAAAAAATTATTAACTGAATTAGACGATAATGTATTAGTTGCAAAAATATTTCAAACTCAGTTAGATGAAGTTGAGTTGTTACAAGCAATACTTGTCGAATTTGGCTTAAACCCATTTAGTGCTAAAAAAGTTGAATTACTTAGTATGCTCAATCAGTTTTTGGTAAATAGTTATCTTGATGGTAAGCAGATATTACTCATAATTGATGATGCGCAAAATTTAAGTAAAAGAGTATTGGAAGAAATAACAATGCTCTCAAGTGTAGAAACACAAAAAGAGAAAATACTGCACGTTATTCTAGTTGGGCAACCAGAGCTTAATCACAAACTAGAAGCAGCTGATATGCAGCAGTTATTACAGAGGGTAAGCTTACGTTATCACGTAAGAGCTTTAAGTTTCGAGGAGATGAAAGAGTATATTGTCTATCGATTAAGTGTTGCTGGATTAAAAGATAAGATTTTTTCAGATGTAATTATGCCGGGAATTTATGAATATACAGGTGGTATACCCAGATTAATAAATACTCTTTGTGACACATGTTTAACTTGTTCGTTCGCTGATGATCTTCAAAATGTTGATATTGATGTCTTCAATAGTGCTATTAATGAGCTTCAATGGAAAAAATATTCTGATGTTAGTAAATTTGAATATGATAAGTTGATTAGTTTAGATGAAGATGCATTATATGAAGAAGATAATTTTGAAGAAGAACTACTTGATCAATCTACGGTTAATAATGTAGTAACGGATGCTTATATTCCTATAGCTTCAAGAGCACTTGTCGAAATTTCCAGACAGTTAAAACGTATAGCAGATTCAATGGAAAATAAGAATAAAGATAATATTTAATAATCTTTTGTGGTGGATTAAATATTAACAACTGTGTTTTTAAATAATTAATGAACATATATTTGATCATAAATACACCTTTACGATTTTGAGGTTATAAATTGGTTTTGAGTTTATATCGCTTATTTTGTGTCAATATAAATATAGCCTAAGCCAGGTTAGTTCAAAACTAATAAGGATGAATAAATGATAAAAAATAATAATTTAAATGCATTTACAGTTGATGTTGAAGATTATTTTCAAGTAGAAGCATTTAGTTCGTTAGTCGAATTTAATGACTGGGGTAAATTTGAGTCTAGAGTTGTAAAAAATACACATATAATTTTGGATCTTCTTGATCAGCACAATGTAAAGGGAACATTCTTTGTGCTTGGCTGGGTAGCAAAAAAACATCCTTATTTAGTTAAAGAGATCGCAATAAGAGGTCATGAAGTTGCATCTCATGGTATGACACATAAATTAATTTATAATCAAAAAAAAGAAATTTTCAAAAATGAAACATTTTATTCTAAAAAGTTACTTGAAGACCTTTCTCAGCAATCAGTAAATGGTTATCGAGCGGCTACATATTCAATAATCAATAAATCATTATGGGCACTCGATATATTAGTTGAAGCTGGTTTCAAGTATGACTCTAGTATTTTTCCGATGAGGCATGATCGTTACGGCATACCAGATGCTAATCCAGTTCCTCATGTATTAACTACACCTAATGGCTCAGAAATTATTGAGTTTCCAATATCCACATATAAAACTAAATATTTTACTTTACCAGTGGCGGGCGGTGGTTACTTTAGATTGTTTCCATATTTTCTAACTAAGTGGGGACTTCGATCAATAAATGAAGGAAACACACCATTTGTGTTTTATATCCACCCTTGGGAGGTTGATCCTGAGCAGCCTAAAATTGAAAACACTACAATGCTAACTAAATTTCGACACTATATAAATCTTAGTAAAACTAAGCATAGATTAGATATGCTATGTCATGATTTTAAAATGGCACCAATTAAGGATGTTCTTAAAGAACTAGATTTATTAACAGATGAACATCACAAAGAGTAATTACTTGTGATAATTTGGTTATATCTTGTAACAGTATTTATAGCTCCACAGTTATGGTTAGAGCCATTTATTGGTATAAGAGTTGATACCGTTATTTATCCGTTGTGGTTTGGTATATTAATTCTTAATAACAGATTAAGTGAAGTTTTTAAATTTAAAACAATTGATAAAGTTTATATTCTATATATTATCTGGATTATACTTTCAATTACTTTTAATGAAAAAACGATTGCAAGTAGCA
>Ga0316206_1002129_pt1 | contig 14402 bp, 16 predicted proteins | sample 6monthpyrite_MG_FD_204942 | JGI IMG/M metagenome (GOLD analysis project Ga0316206, IMG submission 204942) | Microbial mat bacterial communities from mineral coupon in-situ incubated in ocean water Damariscotta River, Maine, United States -... | ecosystem: Environmental > Aquatic > Marine >...
ACGACCCCGCACAACTCTTGGTGGTCTCAATCAGGGGACAGAGCGCTAAAAAGCAGCGGTCTTTCCCCGAGGGAGATGTTCCCTGGCAGTGCAACTTGCCAACAAGCAAAGCAATCTAACAAACTTCCGCTTCTGGCTAGTTTGAGTCACTTCATACTGTCAGATGAAGCCCGAGCGAGTACAGCTAGCACCTGCACCAACTCTTAAACTTCAAGCTATAACGTCAGTTTGTTATGGCTTAAGTTTTTCAGTGTTATTTACACATTTTAAGATTATTTAACTAAACTCTTTATTTAAATAACTTAACTTTGTTTGTAAACATGCTTAAAAAAATATCAGTCGAAAATCTATGCATCGGAATGTACATAGATAAATTCGACGGCAACTGGCTTAAACATCCTTTCTGGAAAACCGCCTTTAAGCTCGAAACCAGCAAAGACTTAAAAACCATCAAAGGCTCCGAGGTCACTCACCTATGGATTGATACCAGCAAAGGCGACGACATAAAAGACACCTCAACACCTGCACCCGAAACGCTAACTGAAACATCTCAGCAGAATCCACCGCCCAGCAAAAAACCAAAAACTGCACCAAACATTGACATCGGCCAGGAAATACAAGCGGCCCAGGAAATTCTGACTAAAGCCAAACAAGCCACAATAGATATGTTTAACGATGCCCGCATGGGCAACTCTATTTCAACCGCCGAAATAAGCCCGCTTGTCGATGAAATATCAAGTTCAATCACCCGCAACCCGGCGGCCATGATTTGCATCACCCGCATGAAAAACAAAGATGATTACACCTACCTACACTCTGTAGCGGTTTGCGCTTTAATGATCGCACTGGGCAAACAGCTTAATTATACGGGGGATTTCCACGCCCTGGGCATGGCTGGGCTTTTACATGATGTTGGTAAAATGGCGATACCCGAAGACATCATCAACAAACCGGGCAAACTGACCGATGATGAATTCGATATAGTAAAAACACACCCTAAACGCGGCTGGGAAATACTTCAGGAAGGCAATGTGGTAGACGAGGTTTCACTGGATGTGTGCCTGCATCATCATGAACGCGTCGATGGCCATGGTTACCCTGAAAAATTATCTGCCGATTCGCTTTCATTGGTGGCGCGTATGGGTGCCGTCTGCGATGTCTACGATGCTATAACCTCCGAGCGCAGCTATAAAACAGGCTGGGAACCCGCCGACGCTTTAAAAAAAATGGCCGAGTGGCAAGATGGTCATTTTGATGCCGATGTATTTAAAGCCTTTGTAAAAACCATCGGCATTTACCCCAGTGGCACATTAGTCAAATTAAAATCCGGGCGCCTGGGCGTGGTAACCGATCAATCAACTAAAACTTTACTTAAACCTAAAATAAAAATCTTTTTTTCATGCTCAAGTAAGAGCCCTATCCCCACCAAATTCATTGACCTTAATCTCTCTAATGAAAGCATTGAGAGTGTTGAGTCTCCTCAAAACTGGGGCTTCGATCGTCAACACTTAATGAACTTACTTAAGCAGCAATAAATATCACCACCCACCTGTGTTATGCTTGCTCGACAGATTATAACTGGATCACGCTTTAGTCTGTTTTTTTAGCTTAATATTACAATATAATAAACACTCACCATAAATGGACTAAAATGATGAACAAGTATACTCGACTCGCCCTTGCAATCGCGCTAACTTGCAGCACTCAAGCGGCACACTCACTGACCATTAACTTCGATTACAGCTACGATACCAGCGGTTTTTTTGATACTCAGCGCATGAATATTCTACAATCGGCCGGCAACCAGATTTCCTCCCGCGTCAATGACAATCTAACGGCCATCACCAGCGATAGCTCTAACCAGTTTAATGCGATAATTCCTTCACCAGACGGCTCTGGACAAACCACTATTAATAATACCAGCATAAGCGCTGACACCTTAACCATCTATGTCGGTGCGCAAAATCACAGTGGCAACACGCTCGCGACAGCAGGTCCCGGCGGCTTCTCTTTCTCTGGATTCTCTTTCGACCCTGATCGTGGCCAGGCCACAACGACTGGCCCAGGCGCAACCGACTTTGCCCCCTGGGGTGGCAGCATTTCATTTGATGCAGACAGTAACTGGTACTTTGATGACAACACCGCCACAACCGAAGCCTTCGTCGGCAATGATTTTTATTCGGTTGCACTGCACGAACTGGGTCATGTCTTTGGTATCGGCACCTCCGATTCCTGGGCAAACCAGATATCCGGCAATTTATTTACCGGCACAGCCTCTAGCGCATTATTTGGTGAAGACATCGCCCTTAACAATGGTGGCCATTTTGCTGATAACGTCAGCTACAACGGACAGCAAGCCGCAATGACGGCGAGCATTCTTAGCGGCACACGCAAAGAATTTACCGAACTTGATTTTGCCGCACTGAGCGATATTGGCTGGGAAATCAGGCCCGTACCACTACCTGCAGCCGTGTACCTTTTTGGCACTGGACTCCTGGCTTTAGTCGGTTTCAGCCGTAGAAAAAAGGTTAATCATTAATAGCTCAATAGCCTGCCCCATACTTAATCGGGCCCATACTTAATTTGGCCCATTTAAGTCTGGCCCCAATGCCATTAAGTTAAGATTTTTTATGGAGGTGCGGCTTTAGCCGCGCAAATAAAGTGACTATGAAATCAGCTAGTTAATGCGCGACTGAAGTCGCACCTCCAGAGTGATTATCCTTAACTTAATGGCATTGAGTCTGGCCCGCAAAAAAATAGTCGGTTACAACCGGCTATTTTTTTCACAACTGAACCACCTTTAATTATGCCTCCACAATTACTCTGCATTTTTGCTCTTCTTATTTTTAGCACTTCACTGTTTTCAGGTGAACGCTCCAATGACCCTCAAGATAATAAACTGGCAGAACCATTACGCGCATATCAAATCACGCCTATCAACTATCAACGCATTATGCCCGCCAGTAATGCTCGAGAAACCTGGAAGCAAAATAAGCTCATTGACTATGTGTTTATCCGTCAAAATAAATGCTATTGCGACCTGGCAAAAAATGCTCAAATTTATGTTCTCAATAATAAAATTATTCAAGTAATCGATCTGGACAACAAAAAAACATACACCCAGGCATCACAACTAAAAAAATACAAAACCATCAACCAGCTATTTGACTTTATTGACAGTTCACTGTTAAAGCACCCCGATAAAATAGACATAAATCACGATCGATTTTTAGGTTTCCCCTCCCGCATATTAATTGACCCGCGTAAAAAACACGCTGATGATGAAACCAATATCACGATTAATGACTTACAGTTACTGACAAAAAAACAAACACGCCAGCCAATAAAAGAAGACTAAATTGAAAAAAATCGCCCTGTTTGTTGATGTACAAAATATTTATTACACCACTCGTGACACCTACGCCCGGCAATTTAATTATCGAAATTTCTGGAAAAAAATTGATTCACAGGGTGACATTGTGTCTGCCATTGCCTACGCCACCCAACGAAACGATGATAAACAAATAAAATTTCAGGATGCGCTAAGGCATATCGGCTTTAATGTAAAACTCAAACCCTTTATTCAGCGTAGTGATGGTTCTGCGAAAGGCGACTGGGATGTGGGTATTACTATCGATGTTTTAGAATCAGCAAAAGATGTAGATACGATAATTTTACTTTCTGGAGACGGCGACTTTGATTTGTTATTAGACAAAGTCAGTAATGACTATGGCGTGCAAACAGAAGTTTATGGTGTGCCCGCACTCACCGCAAACTCTCTGATAAAAGCAACGAATACGTTTAATGCCATTAATGAAGAGCTATTACTCTGATTTCACGGCCTGTACTTAAACTATTTCAGTTCCAATGTAATATAGAAACACTATACCCTCAATCAGAAACCGATACTCGCCCCCGTAACTGCTTTGATTTTCCCCTGCGGGTTTTGCTATCGAGGCGTCGGGCTTTTGCGGCACGCCCCGGTTTGGTAGCAATACGCTTTCGCTGCACCACCGAGACACTTTGAATTATTTCCCGCAACCGCTCAAGTGCATCATCGCGGTTTTTATCCTGGGTTCTAAATCGTTGTGCCTTAATAATAATCACACCCTCTTTAGTGATGCGTTTATCATTTAAACTTAGCAGTCGCTGCTGATAAAATTCCGGCAAAGAAGAGGCCTGTATATCAAAGCGCAGATGTATGGCACTGGACACTTTATTCACATTTTGCCCGCCCGCACCCTGCGCTCGGATAGCATTTAATTCTATTTCGTTTTCAGCTAACGACACGGTGTTTGATACGAAAAACATAATCAGATTCTTTTTACTTAGTTATTGATTTGAACACGGTAATATAGCCCGAAATTATGATATATTATCGCCACTAGCTCACCAAATAAAACAAGGGCATACATATGAATTACACCAAAAGCCATATAGCTGAACTCGACATCTTAATTCAATACAGCCTGGATACAACCCAGCAAGGTTTAAAAATTCACTCATCTGCCGATGAAGAAAAAATATGCGCGGTAGAGCGATTATTTGACAAAGGTCTGGTCACGGCGATGGACGGAGGCTATTTAACCGAATTAGGTAGACGAGCGGCGGAGCATGCACAGGCACTCATTTTAATGCTGGCCCCGCATAACGAAAATATCGCCAGCTAAGCAATTTCAAACCTTTCACTAGAGAAAGCCTTACCCAATTTGCTGCACATGCACTGCGCATTATGCCTAACGCTTTCGCTTTAATTTGTGACGCCTAAAACCCAGTCCACTAACCAGTCCACTAAAATGCCGCCGCTAAAGGCGTCGACCACTATATAAGCTGGCACCAAGAACACTGACACTTATTAAGCCAATACTAACTGATAACAACATCAGCGCTTCAGCCATTGTCACCCCAAACAATAACTCTGGCGTATAGCCACAGGATGTTTCCACCTGATACATCCACGGCAACCACTGCTCAATCGCAAACCAGGCTGGCAATCCGGTATCAAAACCACAATCGGCAAACACAAAACCACGCTCGGTGCCCAGCAGTAAATAACTGCGCTCAATAAGGCCCATCGCAATCAATACCACCCCGAACTGCGTAACAATATTTGGCCAGCGCCTGTTTCGCAGCCATAAACCGAAAAACGATACGATAACCAGCAGTGAAACCCACAAACGTATTTGTATACACACCACACAGGGCAGCTCTTCAAATACATATTGATAAACCAGCGCATCCGCCAGTAATGCCAGCCCGCCAACCACATAAGCCCACCAATAAAGCGCGGACGTTGCCAGTGTGTTTAACTGTTTTAGTATTCTTATCATCACATCATCCTTTTCATCACATTACCCCATCAGCTCTTACCTTAGGATCAGGCGAATAAAATCAACGGCTAAATTTAACTGGGTATTCACTTTAAAAAGCCAAACTTTCAGAGCCCCACCATCCGACCTTTACCCACTGTATCTAGTTCAATTTAAACACATTTCATTAAAAGTGGCTTATATTAGCTTTTAATGTATAATGCGCACTCAATTTGCAGTGCTCACGCCACTGTAAATAACCGGTGCACCTCGGTCTGCACCTGTATTCAACGCTTTACTCAGCTCGAAACAAATTAACTGTTTCCGCCTTGACCGTCCCATATACGCTACTGCGATATGGATGGGCAGACACCAAAAATACTTAAGAGAATAAATTTAGATGTCATTTGAAAATCTCGGCCTGCGGGCTGAACTACTCCGTGCGGTTTCCGAAAAAGGTTACACCACACCTTCTCCCATACAATTACAGGCCATACCTCCCATATTGGAAGGCAAGGATTTAATGGGCGGCGCACAAACCGGCACCGGCAAAACAGCTGGTTTTACATTGCCTTTGCTGGAAAACTTAATGTCCTCCGGCAAACAACAAAAAGGCCGCGCCATTCGCGCACTAGTCCTTACCCCCACACGTGAACTCGCCGCACAGGTTGGCGAAAGCGTAGAAGAATACGGCAAGCATTTGCCATTACGCTCCACGGTTATTTTTGGCGGTGTCAGCATCAACCCACAAATTAAAAAACTGCGTAACGGCATAGATATTTTAGTGGCGACACCGGGGCGATTATTAGATCATGTCAGTCAAAACACCCTTGATTTGTCGAAGCTGGAAATTTTAGTATTAGACGAAGCCGATCGCATGTTAGACATGGGCTTTATTCACGACATTCGCAAAGTGCTAGCACTGGTACCAAAGCAGAAACAAACACTGTTGTTCTCAGCCACTTTCTCTAACGATATTAAAAAATTGGCTAATGGCTTATTACATAACCCGACATTAATTGAAGTAACACGGGTTAACACCGCAACTGAAACCGTAACTCAAGTTGTGCACCCGGTTGATAAAAGTCGCAAGCGCGAATTGCTTTCATTTTTAATTGGCTCAAATAACTGGCAACAGGTTTTAGTTTTTAATCGCACCAAGCATGGCTGTAATCGTCTGGTTGAACAACTGGGCACTGACGGCATTACAGCCGCCGCCATTCACGGTAATAAAAGTCAGGGCGCTCGCACCAAGGCACTGGCCGATTTTAAAGCCGGAAATATTCGCGTGTTAGTCGCAACCGATATTGCCGCGCGGGGCATTGATATTGACCAGCTTCCGCATGTTGTAAATTATGAGCTGCCAAACGTACCCGAAGATTATGTACACCGAATTGGTCGCACCGGTCGTGCGGGTAAAGAAGGCGAAGCCATGTCTTTAGTGTGCGTAGATGAACTCAAGTTACTTAAAGATATCGAACGTTTAATGAAACGTGAAATTCCACAGCTCATAATTGATGGTTATACACCTGACCCGACGATTAAGGCCGAGCCCATTCAAAATGGTCGACAAAACAACAAGGGCCGTGGCGGAAATAACCGTGGCGGACAACGTAGTCGCCCTGCCGGTAACAGTCATAATTCGGGCAATAAAAGTCGACCAGGTAACCCGCGTCGTCGTAAATCTGAAGCGGCATAACACGTAAGCAATCGATTTAAAGAATAAACAAAATTCGTCATTCCCGAACACGTGTATCGGGAATCATTGACTTTGATGCACTCAAGACCAATGAATCTCCAACAACAGCATTCGGAGATGACGAAGTTAATAAATTAAAATTTTAGGAACTAAAACAGTGCTAACAACAGCAAACATCACCATGCAATTTGGCTCAAAGCCACTTTTTGAAAACGTCTCAGTTAAATTTACTGATGGAAATCGTTACGGTTTAATCGGCGCAAACGGTTGCGGTAAATCGACCTTTATGAAAATTTTAGGTAATGATTTAGAGCCAACGGCCGGCAATGTTTCCAAAGACCCGCACGAGCGTCTCGGTAAATTAAAACAGGACCAGTTCGCCTACGAAGAATTTAGCGTTATCGACACCGTACTTATGGGGCACGAAGCACTGTGGGCAGTTAAGTCTGAAAAAGATGCCATTTATGCCAACCCGGAAATGACCGAAGCAGATGGTATACGCGCCGGTGATTTAGAAGCCGAGTTTGCGGAAATGGATGGCTACACAGCTGAAGCTCGCGCCGGCGAATTACTAATCGGTGTCGGCATTCCAGTTGAACAACATTACGGCCCCATGTCGGCGGTGGCCTCAGGCTGGAAGTTACGCGTATTACTGGCGCAGGTTTTATTTTCTGAGCCAGACATCATGTTACTCGACGAACCCACCAACCATCTTGATATCAAAACCATCAACTGGTTAGAAGGTATATTAAACGCGCGTAACTGCACTATGATTATTATTTCTCACGACAGGCACTTTTTAAACAGCGTGTGCACCCACATGGCCGATTTGGACTATGGCGAAATTCGCATGTACCCAGGCAACTATGATGAGTACATGATGGCATCAACCCAGGTGCAAGAACAGCTGTTAGCAAACAATGCAAAAAAATCAGCCGAGATTGCAGACCTTAAAGCCTTTGTTAGTCGCTTCTCAGCTAACGCGTCTAAATCAAAACAGGCAACGTCACGCGCCAAAAAACTAGATAAAATTTCTCTCGACGAAGTTAAACCTTCGAGCCGTAAAAATCCATTTATCCAGTTTGATGAAGATAAAAGATTACACCGTACTGCGTTAGAAATTGAAGGCTTAGGAAAAACATTTAAAGGCGAAACATCAGATAACAATGTTTTTAAAGACTTTAATTTAATGGCAGAAGTGGGTGAGCGCATCGCCATTATCGGCCCCAATGGTATTGGTAAAACCACTTTACTAAGATGTTTGTTTGGTGACCTCGAGCCAACAGCAGGAAAAGTTAAGTGGTCTGAGAACGCAGACCTGGGTTACTACGCACAGGATCACACCGCAGATTTTGAAAAAGTCAATACGCTGATCGACTGGATGAGCGAATGGGGCCAGGAAAAAGATGACGAACAAGTTATACGTGGCACCTTAGGGCGTTTGTTATTTTCTCAGGACGACATTAACAAATCAGTAAAGGTTTTATCCGGTGGTGAACAGGGGCGCATGTTGTTCGGCAAATTAATGTTGCAAAAAAATAATATTTTATTATTAGATGAGCCAACTAACCACATGGATATGGAATCGATTGAATCATTAAATCTGGCTCTGGAAAACTACCCCGGCACGTTAGTGTTTGTTAGCCACGACCGTGAGTTTGTTTCTTCATTAGCCACCCGTGTTCTGGATTTAACCGATGAGGGTATTATAGATTTTCGCGGTACTTATGAAGATTATCTGGCAAGTCAGGCACCCGCAGGTAAGGCCAAGAAGCAAGCTTAAGTGTATTTCCGGTTATTAGAAAACAATCAGAAGCAGTTTATTACTCCCCTCTTAGTAAAAGAGGGGCTGGGGGAGATTTAAATATGGTGTGTTTTTCTTAACCTATCAAATCCCCCTCAATCCCCCTTTTGCTAAGGGGGAGGCTATTAGTAAAAAGAGCAAAACCACTGCTCCCCTCTTAGTAAAAGAGGGGCCGGGGGAGATTTAAATATGGGGTGTTTTTCTTAACCTATCAAATCCCCCTCAATCCCCCTTTTACTAAGGGGGAGGCTAATAGCTAAAACAGCCTAACGCTTAGTACCAATTATTACCGACTTAAGCATAACCATAACGTTCAATCAGTGAATTAACATAAACCCATGACTGCCTTCTCTACTCTGCCTTTATCAAACGACTTTTTAGAAAACCTAAATTCTCTCGGTTACACTGAGATGACGCCCATACAGGAAAAAAGTATTGCGCCCGTTTTAGCAGGTGAAGACATTATTGCACAGGCCAAAACCGGCAGCGGCAAAACTGCCGCCTTCGGCATTGGCTTATTAAACAATCTTGATTCGAAAAGCTACCAGACTCAATCGTTAATTCTCTGCCCCACACGCGAGCTCGCCGATCAGGTCAGCAAAGAATTACGTAAGCTAGCGCGCCCGATTGCCAACACAAAAATCACCACAATCTGCGGCGGCACGCCAATGATCCCACAAACCGCATCACTACAACATCACCCGCACATTGTTGTCGGCACACCGGGCAGAGTGTTAAAACACTGTCAGAAAGGCAATTTAAATTTAGAAAATTTAAACACACTGGTGCTCGATGAAGCCGATCGCATGCTCGACATGGGATTCTTTGATGACATAATGCAAGTGATAAATTTCACGCCTGATAAGCGACAAACCTTATTGTTTTCAGCCACCTTTCCGGAACAAATAAAGAAAGTCAGTCGAAAAATTCAAAAAAATCCTACTGAAATAATTGTTGAAACGATTCACAAAGATAACAAAATTAAACAGTTTTTTTACGAAACCGAAAAACACAGCCGAACCCATGCACTTATTGCGCTGCTCAATCACTACACCCCGCAATCAAGTGTTGTTTTTTGTAACCGTAAACAACAATGTAAAGAGCTAGCAGAAGAGCTGTGGGAACAAGGGTTTCATGCGGTTGCACTACATGGTGATTTAGAACAAAAAGAACGCGATCAAAAACTCGTGCAATTTTCCAATAAAAGCAGCTCCATTTTAATTGCAACCGATGTTGCCGCACGGGGCTTAGATATTAAAGATTTAGAAGCCGTCATCAATTACGAATTATCACCCGATCCTGAAATACATATTCACCGTATCGGACGTACTGGGCGCGCAGGTAATAAAGGCCTGGCACTCAGTCTATTTACACCCTCAGAGGCGGCAAAAGTCAATGCCATTGAAGATTATCAAAAAAGCCCGGTGAAACTTGAAAATATTTCGGATTTAAAATTCAATGCCAACACAAAAATAATTCCCCCGATGAGCACATTGTGTATTAATGCAGGCCGTAAAAATAAAATTCGTGCAGGCGATATTTTAGGCGCACTCACTAAAAATACAAACCTACCCGGCAAACAGATAGGCAAAATCGACATCTTTGATATCGTGGCTTATGTCGCGGTTGAGCAGAGTGTGGCTAAGCAGGCTTTAAAAATATTATCTGATGGCAAGATTAAAGGTCGTAATTATCGGGTTAGAAAGATATAAACAAACTTCAAAATTATTTACAACCTCTTATTTACACCGTCTACAGCAGCTTAAAATCATTTCCTGCACTATCGAGCTATTATGCTTTTAAACACCATACAGGGAGGTATTACCTCCCTTATAACCTAATAGTTAACATCAATTCTTCTTGCTACACAATATCCATTTGCTTTATTTAAATCATTAACTAACACCTTAACGGTTTTACCCGACTGGGCAGCGGCAAGTGCGGATGCAAATTTCTTATTCGCAGTTTCGATGCTTTTATCATCAAATTGAGCCTTACAGTCAAGTGACACCCACCCATTGGCCGGACAAGTATAACCTATATTTTTATCCATATAGATCATACAGCCACTATAGTACTGATCCACCATAACGGTTTTAATCTTACCCGTTACCCAAAAACTTGTGGCACTAGCACTCGACATTGAAACAATACTTGTCATAACAAGTAGTACATAAATTACTTTATTCTTATTCACTTTAAACTCCATTCTATTAAACTAAATTTATATCCGATCAGCGGAAACAAAGTCACCTACTTCATTTGGCTCGGTTGATGCGCTATCAGCTAACTCGTCTATCACCCTGAACTCACCAATTTCCATCCCTTCCAATGATTCGGCATTACTTATTGCATCAGGTATTTCATCTTCAATATCCAAATTATTTTTGTTGTTTAAACGGCTTTCCTGATACTCTTTTTCAGACAACTCCACTTCTTCCGGCATAGCAGGTACAAAATCACCTACACTTTGAGTATCGACTTCATCGTCAGCCTCTTTTTCATTCCCGAACTCATCCGGGTTATTAGCCAATAGCACTCCATTTTCTTTTTGTTGATTTGTAGCGCCACCCAAATCATCCTCATCACTTTCGGATAAAACGCTCATCCTTACATTGGCCGCTTCGCGGTTTTGAATCGTTATAGATGACGCTTCAATATCACGATTTAAATTGACTAAATTTTCAATTTTTATCTCATTGGATTCTGAAAATTCACGCTCCTCGCCATCATCTATAAGATAAAACCATAAAGCAGCAGCACCTAATGACAAGCCCACTATTATTTTAAATACCATTTACATAACCTCGAATAAAAGCATTAGCCATATATATTCTTCACATCTCTAGTGTCTTCACATATATATTATTAATAGGTGACATCTATTCGCCGAGCAACGCAATACCCATTCGCTTTGTTTGCATCATTCACATAAACACTAACCGTTTTACCGGTTTGAGCGGCTGCAAGTGCGAGTGAAAATTTATTTTTGCCGGTCATCTGGTCTTTGTCATTAAACAGGCCTTTACAATCTAACGATACCCAAGAACCAGGGCATGTACCACCTATCGCTTTATCGAGAAATATCATGCATCCTGCGTAATTTTGATCGGCCAATGTTCTGTTTATTTTACCGGTCACCCAAAAACTAGCTGAGCTTGCCGTTGCAGAAAAAACTATAGTCGCTAGTACTAATGCTACAGTAGATGTTTTTGTTTTTTTCATTATCTATCCTTAATTTCAATTGGTTTAATTTTAATTGGGGTCAGAGCACAATTGTTTCTAATATACATAGTAACCTTCGCCTTCCTTCACTCTGGGTCTTCCCGGCCTTCCCGGTACTGTTCGTCTATTTGTCATCATCTCTATCTTTTCTTTAAAGTAACTATCACCTAAAACCAGCTCATGATTCAGTGCGTCTCTAATTTCATGCAATTGCTCATAAGCTAATGCACCGAGAAACAATTCTCGATATTTAATTAATCGCTCTTCTCTTTGTTTCGACAACATCATATACACAGGGTGCTTTGTTAAACAGCTCAAACCATCTCCGAATGCATTGGCTCGATAACTGGACCACTTATACTCACCTGGAACATCTGTCATACCGGCTCTAACCGGGTTTAGCTCGATGTAACACATACAAATCAGTAAATAGTTATTAGTATCAACCAAACTCGCTTTAAATCGACCTTCCCACAAAGTACCTGTTCTTTTATATGTGTTATTTATATAACGTACATACTTCGCACCCACCGACTGCATCATTTGTGACACCGCATATTCCTGCTGTGGCGTTACTAACAGATGTACATGATTTGTCATTAAAACATAAGCATGTATCAGGCAGTTATATTTTTTCGAAAACGCTTCAACACAGTCGAGATAAAAACCATAATCTTCTTCTGCATAAAAACAGGGTTCACGGTTATTACCTCGTTGTATAACATGTTGCGGTACACCGATAAGATTAAACCGTGGTTTCCTGGCCATAAATTAACGCCTTTTAATTTATTATACATTTAACCTATATCACGTACGCTTGCTTCACTTGGAGAAAGAGCTTGTTTTTTAATCTCTGCCCCCTGTTCCTAATACCACCAAGAGCAAACAATATAAACCAAACTATTTCACAAAAACTCAAAACAAAATCAAATATCACGAACAACGAATATTAGAAACAATTGTGCTCTGTCCCGTTTATTTATGACCCCGTTTATTGACCCCGTTTATTTTCTAAAAACGTTTTTATCACCTCATCCAACGAGGTTTCAGAATAAAATACCACATTAATATTTTGATTGTTTACCATGACATATCTTGTCAGTATTTTTGTATTCGAAAAGTAACCTTTTTTCTCATATTTCAAATAGGCATTTTTCGCCAACTCATCACTTGTATAAATTAATTCAGCAATTCCAAGGTGCGATACTTCTTTTTTGCTTAATTCCTGTACCTGAATTTCCTTATAATTAAGATTTTTTGCATCCGCGAGTAATTGCTTACCCATCACTTTCTCAAGAAACGCTTTCTTATTATCTGACTTTGACTTTATTTCAGATATTTTATAATCGTCATAATATCCTGCCACATGCTGTTCAAAATCATTTTTGAGACGCTCTATATTTACTAACTGGTTACTCACACCTGCATTACAAGCAGTAAACATAATTGAGAGCAGAGCAGTACAGAATAAACGCATTAACATTTTCTTTTACCCTTCAAAATTAAGGTCTGGCTATTCGAGGCCGCATCGCCTTCAAATAGGTTATCGTCATATTTTTAGATTGCCCTATTTCCCTAAGTTTCGCATCTCTATTAACAGCTTTTGCCCCAGACAATAAGATAATAAAATCGTTAAACATATCAAAACCCTGCGGTCCATTACAGACTTCTACGCATCCGACAGATGCATAAGCTTCTCGTTTAGGATCGTCCGGGCCATCATGAATAAGAAAATTATCATAAACCTGCCACGCACCTCTCTCTAATGAAGCCGCACTATGTACAGTATAATGTGGCAGCCAAGCTTTAATTATATGTGATTGTTGATCAGCCAAACCTACCACCCTTGGTTTGTCGCCTTTTGGACCCTTCACACCAAACCTTAATACTTCGAACTTTTTCTGCTGCAAAAAACCACTATCATTCTTTCCAGAAACTGTAAGCTCATACGTTGGTATTTTATAATAACCGTAGGCCTCCCCATAAGGATAAGCCCAGGTTAATGCAGATCCAATTTCCTTATTACCAACTTGTAACTTAATACTTCTCATCGTTTACTTCCTTAAATAAGGGGCCAGAGCATAATCAATGAACTCCGTTTAATTTATTACTCACACAAATTTTATCTCGTATACTTGCTTAACTCGGGGAAAGAGCTGGCTTTTTTGCTCTGTCCCCTGTGGTTAATACCACAGAAGTTATTCGAAGCAAATCTTACTCATTCCCATAAAACCAAAAAAACAAAACATCAGGCACCGCGAATATTAGAAACAATTGTGCGCAGACCCGTCCTTGCGTTACCAATCACCGTGGTATCAACAAGGGGACAGAGTGCAAAAAGCGCGCTCTATCCCCGAGGGAGACG
>Ga0316206_1002130_pt1 | contig 14392 bp, 13 predicted proteins | sample 6monthpyrite_MG_FD_204942 | JGI IMG/M metagenome (GOLD analysis project Ga0316206, IMG submission 204942) | Microbial mat bacterial communities from mineral coupon in-situ incubated in ocean water Damariscotta River, Maine, United States -... | ecosystem: Environmental > Aquatic > Marine >...
AAGCAGATTTAAGGTAAAAAATGAAATATAAACGGGCAGTTTTGGGTGCAATGTTAGCGACTTTGATGAAATATTGTTTGTGATAGATAAATTAACGAAAAACAGGACTTAATCAGAGTATCCCTAGCTTTCGCTATAATATTAGGTCAACATCGTCATATCTATCTATAAATAATCTTTCTATAGATCCTGAGGCATTTAAGTCTGGAGCAAATTACTGCAATCGAATTCATGCTGTGCGTAGTAAAATGCGCGCAATCTTTTCTCGTGTTGTACCAGCGGATATTTTGTTAGAAGAGATGAAAATACTTTCTCGACTTGATGCGCCAAGGTTTACAATAAATGCCGTGGATAACTATATGTTGTCGGCTAACAATAAACCTTTAACTAAAATTTTTAAGTATTCAGGATATGAGTTGGTAGAACAACGTATTACTGATATGTGTGATTCTGATTTACGTACACAACTTAAATATATTGAAGATTCAATTAAGGGTTAATTGCTCATTAATAATTATCTATAAAGTAGGATTATAGGATGAATGTAACTAGTGATGTACTTGATGAGATACATAAATCTTATCAAGTTGATGGTAATGGATTAGCTGTAATTGCTGAATCTGGCATGTTAATGAGTATGCTGCATGATTTTGCGGATTATGAGTCTTTTCTCAGTGATCGAAACAAGCAAATTAATAGTAAGAAATTTATTAAAAAAATATCTAAAGGATCTAATATTGTTTATGGAAATACTGTCGATACGGAGTTAAGAAAAATATTTTATTACGCTCATTTGGCTGCTTGTTGTGAGCTATTTAATGGTTGGGTATTGCCATTAAATAGTCTCAGCCGCGAGACTATACATGCCTTAGTAGAAAAAAGCTTATATCCGATTAAAGATACTGCTTCCTCTGACATGCTTAGTGAAATTCAGTCAAGAATTCATAAATCGGATGTGGTTAGAACTATTCAAATTCTTAGGCTGATGGGGCTATTGACTTCTAATAGTGTAGTGCAGAGACAATTATCGGTTGCCGCTGGAAATGCACAGCGCGAACTTGATGGTGTGCATATGGTTCCTGAAATTCGTCATCAAAAAAATATTATTGGCAACAATATAGGTGCTATTGAGTTTAGCAAGATTATAAGTCGTCCAGAAAAAGTAGTGTTGATTGATAATGCTCCTGCATTTAAAGAACTCTACCAAAAATTGAACACTGATCATGCAGATTGGGTGTTGGCACTTAATGAAGATGCTGATAGTGCTATAAAGAAAATAAGCGATTTGATTCTCGATAAAAAGATGAAGCCATGTAATTTAATTGCTGGGATACGTATTGATCATGAAATAGTACCTGATGTAGCCTGCTTTTTTAAGCAGTTAGTCCCTGTTCTAGATTCGGTTGCAGATTTAATTATTTCTGTAGGTGCGGGTCACACCGTAAAAGAGTTTGAAGGGCGTATAAATTTAATGTCTGCTATGTTTGATTTCTTAAAAAACAAGGGCATGGAGCCAGTTAAAATAGTATTACATGGTAGTGGCAATGTAGAAGAGCAGAGGTCTACTCCGCTATTTGCAAGCGGCCCAACCACAACCTACGAAATTCTTTATTGTAAAATCAAAAAAAAGAAATTGTTATAAGTTATCTGTTGTTCTCATTTCCCATTGGTTGTGGGTTATTAATATGTGATCTTTCAGTCCTGTAAATTATGCTTATTGTCCCGGATGCTAGTTAAAACTACGCACTTTAGTGCAAGGCTTTAGCTGCTACACATGCATTCATTAATGGATAGTTAAACTCTTTTCAAGAAAAGTAGATACCATCTCTCCGAACCCGCTTCAATCATTATTATTTAATTAATTGAGGCTGGTATTCACATTGGTGTTTAATAACACCAAAACAAATTTGAACTAATTTTCTCATCGCCGCACCCAGTGCCTGCATCTTTGTTTTACCGGCCAATAACAAACGCTCATATTGCGCCTTTATATCCGGATTATGCTGTTTAGCCACAATCGCAGCCATATAAAGTTTGGCGCGTAATCGTCCAGGCCCGTTTTTACATAACGTCGTTCGTCCTTTCATCTTTCCCGATTCCCAAAGCTTGGGCACTAACCCTATAAAAGCAGCGGCTTGGCTGGCGCGTTTGAAGTCGCGACTGAGTAACACCGCTAGCATTTCTCGCGATACGACATCACCGATTCCCGGTATGCTTTGGAGCTTTTCTTTGTTTTGCTTCAAGTCTGGATGTTGATCAATATGAAGATCAATCTGCTTTTGAACTCGACTTATTTCTTGCTTTAGTCCTTCAGTCATAATATGAATTGACTCAATAACGTCCACAGAGGCCTGGCTCACTTGTGCTTTTTCTAAGCGGTTTAATTCCCGCTGCATATCCTTCTCTAGTGCGCCAAGGCGTGCTAACATGGCCTTAAGCACGCGAATGTTTTTCGGTTCAGGCTGCCAAAGTCGAGGCCTCATCAAAGCACAGTAACGCGCAATGACCATACTGTCCTTTTTATCTGTTTTACTTCTTACGCCTAATGACTTTGCAAAATCACGGATAAAAGCGGGGTTGATAACGCTCACTTTTATACCCATCTCATGTAATGCGTAAGCGAGTGCTTCATGGTAAATCCCCGTCGCCTCCATGCAGACATGGATATCACTTAAGTTGTGCGTGATGTTTTTTTCAAACCACTGACGTAATAATTTAAACCCATCAGGTGTATTAGCTAACACCTTTGTTTTGATTTTAAGCGTCTCTATGTCTCTTAACCATAAGCAATCAAACTTATCTTTTGCAATATCAATACCTATAAAATAACTCATCTCATAACTCCCCTTGTACATGCAGCATCACTTTCTTCGAAAGGCGCCTTGGATACCATCCAGTATATTAAGATAAAATAGAACTGAGGGTTTAATCTACGAAACAGAGTCTAAGCTCTTAGGGTGGATACAAACTCTCTCAGTTCTGCGTTATAGTGATAGCTCATCACGCTAACAAGAGAGATACAAGGGTGGATCAAGCGCAGCGGATCCACCAGAATTGAGTCATGATATAGGTGGATCCGCTGCGCTTGATCCACCCTACAAATTGATTGAATTTTAGTGCAGTTAATAAATGTATTGTGAGTGATATTGAGTTACATGTTTAGATAGTGTTTTATATAAATAATAAAAATCAAATTAGAAAGTCCATGTAATAATATCACCGTCACAATATCGTTATACCTCTGATATATCCAGCCATATATCATCGATGGAACAAATACACTTATGCCCCAAAGGCCTTGCGTGGGTAGGTGGAGTAATGAAAAAAATACAGATGTAATAATATTTGCATGATAGGGCTGTAAGCCAGATTTTTCTAAACGCGTCATAAAATAGCCGCGAAAAAACCATTCTTCCGGTAATGCCGTTAATAATAATGTGCTGAGAGCTATTAATTTATAATCATTTTCAATCGTTACCAGAATCAATATTAGAAAAATACATACTAGCCAGCGAGCTATTTTTTTCGCATTAATATTTAGCTGTGGCAATGCAAATGATCTATCAATAAAAGGTAATATGAGCATCAAGCCAGTAAGAATAGTTGTGCGCCAGGCATAATCAAAAACGGCGCAACCCGTGAGGATTGCGCCGTTAATGATAAGCAGATGGTTTCTGCTTAAGTGGTTTCTCAAAATTACTGAGCCTTATTTCTAAGTCTAAATAATCCGAGCATTGTTAAGAAAGCTGCGACTAGTAACCAGTCTGCATGGTCACGTGCATTAGCAGGTGTATTGCTCATGCTGCAACCATCTGAGCCACTAGTGAAGTATGTTTCACTAACGCCGCCTGGGTCTACAACAGTACCATTGGCTAGGCCATCTGCATCATTAGGGCCACCATCGGTGATGGTTAATCGAACACAACGGTCGCCTGAAGTTAGGCCATTAATGTAACTAGCATCGTTGGCAACGGGGCAAATGGTATCGCTGCCCGAGATAGTACCAGCAGCAGAGGCAATTGAGTCATCTGTTAGATCAAAATCTTGCCAGCCGGTAGACATGAGTTTGCGGTATACAAGCTTATGACCTTGGTTACTTAAAATTTTAGCTGGGATTGCGGTACCTAAAGGTAATACAACTTGTGCCTGAGTACCGACTGTTACACCACTAATAGTGAAATCGAAGCAACCACCAATACAGGATTGGCTCACGCCTTGTTCTTTACCGAAACCCGTATCATCAACGCCTATGTCTGTTGTAGTAACAACACAAGATGTATTGCTTACAGAGATGGCTGTAGTACCACAGGTTAAAACACCCTCTGGTGAGGTAGGTGTACTGGCACTACTGGTTACAACTTCTACAGTTACCGTAGCATTTAGTGATTGAGCAGATTCTACATCTGTTAATGTGTATGTGAAGCTATCACTACCAGCATAACCTGCAATTGGAGTGTAGGTTACCATTCCAGAGCTAACTACTGCTGTACCATTGCTTGGTGTATTAGTAATAGTAATTGTGCTGTTTGTAATTGCATCATCATCGGTATCGTTGCTAGTCACATCAATATCTACGGCAGTTCCGGCATTTGTTGATATTGAATCTGCATTGGTCACAGGTTTTGTATTTGTGCTAATAACATTAACAATTACTGTTGCAGCAACGCATGTCTTCGTATCGTCAGCAATGGTATAAGTAAAGGCATCTGAACCGATATAACCAGCAGTCGGTGTATATGTAATAACACCTGTTGTGGTATTGATGCTTATGCCGCCATTGCTAGGCGTGCTGGTAGCAATAGTTGAGTTATCTAATGTTTTAGATATATTACCGGCAGTTGCAAAATTACTCACCGTTAAGTCGCTGCTGGTATCTTGATTGAGTGATAGCGTTGCTCCGTTACAGGTAGGCGCGGGGTCAGCTTGTACATCGATAGAGACAAGAGCCGAATTTGACCTTGCTCCATTATCATCAGCTACGGTATAACTAAAGGTATCTATGCCAGTGGTGCCATCATTTATATATGTAGCAACACCTGAGGAATTAATACTAATCGTACCATTGCTAATACTGCCGTCTTCTATAACAGATGTTGCATCAATGGTGTTATTACCATCGGCATCAGTGTCATTACTTAGTAGGTTTATAGTAATAGTACTGCTTGGTGTTGTTGATGCGCCATCTGCATTGGCTACAGGTATCGCATTAATAGTAACGCTTACAGTTGCAAGATCTAGCGAACTAGCAGCTCCATCACTCACTTTGTAAGTAAAGGTATCTGATGTTGCACTTGTGTTTGTGTTTGTGTAGGTGATTGTTCCAGTGTTTGCACCGCTCAATGTACCATTATTACCAGGCACAAGGCTTACAGCGACTAGGTTTGCGTTGTCGCCATCTGGGTCATCGCCTGTGCTGGTTACATCAACTGTGCCAGTACCACCTGCATTTACTGTAATGGCTGAACCGCTTACAGTAGGTGGGGCGTTAACTTTACCAATTGTGCCTTCAAGGTGCAGTTGGTATGGAACACCTGTAAATGCACCTGTGGGTACGTTTGTTTCATAATCAAGCGAAAAAGTATCGCCTAGAGCACAGGCAGCCGCACAGGTAAGTGTTGCGATGCCTGCACCCATATCGATATTACCTTCAGCGCCCCAGTTTACCGTCCAACCCGCCATGGTGACATCGTAGGTGTTAGCACTACCGGTCGAGGTGGTTGCTAAAGCATTTAGCGTAAGGTGTCGGCCGTTGGGCCCCCCGAAGATCCAATCAAGATCAATTTCACCTACGGCTTGGGCTGTCTCCAGTGTTACACCGGTACCAGAGCTAAACATTGCAACTCGTGTTTGCTCGATAAATCCAGTGCCGTTAAGGTCCATGGCAAAGTAGCTACCAGGGTCTACTGTTGTTACATTGTAGTTACATGTAGGGTAAGTGCCGCCAGCAACGCAGCCGTTTACACCATCGGTAAAATTTAAAACAGCTTTTGCTGGTAATGCCGCTTGCGCTGCCTGCTGGGTTAATACGCAACCTGCCAGTAGCAGGGCGGTGCTAATGGGTTTAAGTAAGTTATGTTTGTATTGCATTGTTTTATACCTTGTTAGTCATTATTGCTTACAGATAGTGAGCGTTTAATTAGGTGGATGATTAAAATTTCATCGACATGCTCGCGCCTAGCGCATCTGTACTCATAGCAATTTCGCCATAGCCGCCAATGTATGTTGGCCCAAACTGTTCGTTTTTGAATGCATGACTGTATGAGAGATTGAATTCAATATCTTGAGTGTATTGGTATGTTGCACCTAATGTTAGGTGGTGTTCCGTTGTTGCAGGTGCAACCATGCTGAATAAAATGTCGGTTTCAGAGTTAATAGGGCTTTTGCCGTAGTTCCATCCGCCTCGCAACGTCCAGCTTGGATTGTATGTATAGGAAACGCCTAATTTATATACGGTCTGGTTGTCCCAGCCAAAACCAAGGCCTTCATCCAGGCCTAACTGGTTAGTGCTAGCGCCTGTCACGTACAGTGCGCCACCGGCGCCCTGGCCTGGACCAGGGTTACTAATAGAGGCAATGTCTTCATACATAACATAATTAATATCTAGTGCAACCATTAGATCGTCTGTGGGCTTATAAGATGCGCCAATGCCGATGTTACCCGGTGTATTTAATTTGCCTTGTTCAGCAAATAACTCACTGTAACTGTCAAATTTGCTCATATAAGTCTGAGAGGTGTATTCCGCACCTAAGCTCAGTTTGTCACCCATGAAATTACCCATCCAGCCTAAACGAATACCCGCTCCGTAAGAGATATCTGCGCCCTGATCAGTAAGGCGGTCTGGTGAGTCGGATTCAGTAAATGTCTGGAAGTATGATAAGCCATATGACTTAAATACCTGCAAGCCAATTACCAAGGTAGCGCCTACGCTGTTGTTTTCATCCAGCTTATAGGCAATGGTAGGGTTTATGTTCATCACTATAAGTGATACACCCATCTTTTCATCAGTTGGGGCACCAGCGATAACAGAATTGTAAATATTAGGCTCGTAACGGCTACCGCCACCACCCACTGGAACCATAGTGAAACCATAACTTAAATCACCTTTATTCCAGCTTGCACCTAAACTTGGCATCATATAGATACCTTCAGAAAGGGCTAAATGATCGGGTTTACTGTCTACCGTTACGCGGTCTAAGTAAACACCGTCTTCACCTAAAGAGGCCTGAGCATTGGCTTTAAATATATCGCCGCCTATATCGAAGTGATTGCCTTTTATAAAGGCCATAGTGGCAGGGTTTGCCGCACTGGCAAGTGTGTCATGTGTCATGGTTATACCAACACCACCCATGCCACGTGATTTATTTCCATAGCCAATTAAGAACATGCCATTCGTGGCAAATACCGATGCCGGTGCGGCTATCCCTAGCGCACAGCTCAGTGCAGTTACCAGCTTTAACTTACTGTTCAACATTTATTTTTCCCCTGTGAGAATTTTATCGTGTGCATTTTAATTTTTGTTAAATAGTAAAGGGTGAAACAAATCACTTAAGTTTACGCATTTAATTTTTCCGTTATCATGAGCAGCTGGCTTTTATTTGTCAAGAATGAAAGTTTATAAAACAGGAGTTAATTATGTAATATGAAAAAGCATAAACAATATTATGCTTTTCTAATGTTATTTATGCTTGGACAGCATGTTCGGATATATAGAGTGTGATCAAATTTTCTGCAGATAATGTCTATTAATATGATCTTTGCGCATTCGCATTAGGGTTGTGCCAGCTGCGAGATCATTATAGGTTTTGTATAAAACATATGATAGATAATGCTCATTTGTAGTAGCCATTGAAGTAGGGGTTTTAAAAGCAGGGTCTTGAAGTTTGGTGATCAACAATATTTTGTCTTTTAGAAAGTTGATATGTCAACAGACATGGTATTTTTACTATCAGGTACAGATCCTTTATATGGGGATTTATCCTGCTTTGAGCTAGCTGTGATCTATTTATGATGCTTAGTGTCTATAGTGTTCAATCGTCGTATGTTGGCTGTCTTACAGGTGTTGCCCGTCTTGCAGGCATGTAAAATGGGCTTCTCAGAATAGGATGTCAGAATTATTTACACTCTGTTTTGGTGTTTATTGCGTAAATGCTTCTTAAAAAGCCTATTAATTAAACCGATTGTAAGGATTAACAGGCTAAATTTATAAGTTAAGCTTTAGAAACCTGATTTAACCTATTGTTATTTATCTATAAATAACAATAATGTTTTTTTTATTATCACGTCGATAATATTTACACTTTTATCCATATTAATAGCCTTGTTTTGTATGGATATTATTAACTGGTTGAATTTATTAGGTATTTATAAAGTGGCACATGCGTTGCATTTGTTTAATCACGTAACTGAGAAGTTCAGTTTCTAAAATTGATAAATAAAAAATGAAATATTTGGAGTTGTATAAGATGAATAAAAAAATTATTGGTTCTGCAATCGCAATGGCTTTAGTTAGCTCAAATGCAATGGCTGACATCGCTTCTAATGCAGTGTTAAATTATGATAATGGTGTAAGCTTCTGTGAAGCTGGTCCTGATGCAAGTACAGCTACTGGTTGTAAGTATAACGCTACTGATGTTGCTGGTTCTTACTTCGGTATGGATACATCTGGTAACGGTCTTATCGAGAACGCCGAAAAAACAGCACTGACTGGTGTTGACGGTATCACTATCGGTACTGCTCAAGCTGGCGGTTCTATCGATGCAGGTTGGTTTTTTGGTGGTGCAGCTGGTGAGCACTTCACAACTCAAGGTCTATCAGTAACGGGTACTGGTAACACTGCTTCTCTTGATATGACTGGTTGGACTGTATTCTGGAATGGCGGTAATATCGATATGGGTTCAGGTACTGCTACGATAGATGCTACTGATCCTGCCAATGTTATTGTTACACCAAATCCTGGTACTAACTTCGCGACAATTACTTGTGGTGTTGATTGTGCAGAGGGTGATTCTTTCACTTTAGATTACGCAGCGAATGTTCCTACAGGTGGATTCGCTGGTTTCTACTACACGCTTAGCTTAGTAGGCACAATCGGTGCACCAGCAGCAGTTCCAGTTCCTGCAGCAGTATGGTTGTTCGGTTCAGGTCTGGTTGGTCTTGCAGGTGTTGCGCGTCGTCGTAAAGCTGCATAATTAGATACTCGTAAGAGAATCTAAATAAAAAAGCGGAGCCCATTAGGGCTCCGTTTTTTTTTGCTTAAAATTAAAAAAATAATATAAAAAAACCTGTAAAATCATTCGTTTAGGTGATATTTGATACATTAAATATGTTTGAATTAAAGTAGATTTGAAGACAGAAAATTGTTTGTTTTTAATGCTGTATTTTTTTAAAAAAGATCAGCCTTGTTAGAGATTAAATAAATGAAAAAATATCAAATTAAAAAACTTCAGTTCGCAATATTGTTTGCTTTATCTGCGAGCAGCGTGGTTAATGCGACGGTATGGGAAACATCAATTATTAATGGTACGGCAACGTTCGATGACTGGGGTTATGTAGGGCCTGGTGGTCGTACAGCGATGGATTTTGCTCCAGAGAATGGTGGTTTTGGCGGTCCAGCTGAAGGAAATGCGCTTGACCCAGCCGGTGGCGTTGGACAAATTCAACATGTGGTAACAACGGGGCCTGACTTTTTAACACCGGACGGGGGTTATACTTTTTCCGAAGGTTATCCCAATATTTATACCGATGCGAATGTGGATTCAGGTGTTAATTTTTACGATAAAGTCTATACAACTGTAGCGGGTTCAACCTTTAATAATATGCGTATAGATTATGATGGTGATTATCTGGTTAAACGAGAAGATATGACATTTAATTATTTTCGTACATTTGATTATCAGCTAAATACAGATAGTCCTGATCTTGATCCTGAAACACTGGGTTGGCCTAGATTTATTAACGATGGTACATATCAAACCGCTATTCAGTTTAAACCTTATGCACTTTCAGATGCAAAGGGCTGGTGCGGTTCTGTCATGGTTAGTAACCCCGGTGCAATGGAGGCAATGGCTGGGCAGGTTCAGTTCGATTTTGTTTTTGAAGCATTTATAGGCAGAAAGTTATTCAGTGGTGAGGGTACACCGGGTACCGGTGCTTTACAGATTGTTCCAGAATTTCAAATGCGTAGTTATGGAACTATAACGATTAATTCTCTATTTCCAGATGGTTCTACCTATACTTATGAAGCTAGTGCGGTTGTAAATAATACCAATCCTACAGCCGGTGCAGTTAATCCTGTTACGGGTTTAAAAGAAGTAGGTGGAACCGGTGTTGACGAAAATTATTATAATAAAGTTTCGTTTATGGGGGGCGGGGCGGTTCCTGATAAAGTGTTTGTTCGTCTTTTTGATATGTCTACATACGATGCTTCCACACTCACGGTGTCCTATCATCAAAACATCGACAAAGTATTTAGTTTAATTGACGCTAATAATATAGTCGCAATTTTTGATACTAATAACGACTTTGTTGAAGCGCAAGATGCAACAACAGGTGCAGTTTTGCCAAATGTTGTGCTGCATAATAATGATTTTTCAGGCTACGGTTTTATTTTGCGTGCTGATGGTATCCGTGTAATTAATGCTTTTGATTTCAATATATATAATGATTTTTCTGGGATACCCACTTCATCATATAATGCAAATGGCGAGTTAATTAATTTAGACGGGAATGCTGTTCGTGACCTAAGTGTGACGGATGTTAATCCAATTGATCCTGATGGTGATGGTTTAGTCGACTGGAAAGATAATTGTAGAGATATTTCGAATCCTGCTCAGCAAGATACGGATGGAGATAAATATGGCAATGCATGCGATGCCGATTTTAATAATGATAATATCGTAAATTCTCTAGATATTGGACTGTTTAAACAAATGTTCTTAACAACTGGTGATGTTCAAGCAGATTTAAACGGTGATCAGCTTGTTAATTCTCTGGATATAGGGCTATTTAAAGCTAAATTTTTACAACCTGTTGGTCCTTCTGGCACAGTGAAATAAAGGATAAAATATATGAATCACTATAAAAAAAGTTTTTCTGCAGCTGCAGTCTTGTTGTCATCATTGTTTTTGATTTCATGTGATCAGACATCTGATCAGCAAGCTGATGGCTCACCTAGTACTCAAGAAACAGCGGTGACTGTAAGCGCTCAATCAGGCTCTTATGTTTCTATGTCAAATACTAATGTGAGTGTTGAAGATGGTGAACTATTCACACTTCAAGTGCTTGCTAATGATTTTTCGACATCAGAAGGTGGTGCTATAACGCTACATTTTAATCCTGAATTATTACAGGTGATTAGTGTGAATGTTGATAGTAGTGTTTGGGATTTTGTTAGTAAAAATGGCCAAATTGATAATGCTAAAGGAAGCATCTCTGATATTTTATTCAGCAGTTATAAGGGCGTGTCTGATGATGCGGTTATTGCGACTATTGATTTTAAAGCTGTTAACAGTGGCTCTAGCAATGTAACTATTGAAGAGTCAGAAGCCAATCCTTTCGCTAGTAACGGTGAGGCAATGACTGTCACATTTGTAACTACAAATGTGACGTCTAACTGATTAAGGAATATAGGTAATTATTATGAAAAATGTGAAAAAAATAATTGTTGTGCTGTCATTATTATTTAGTGGTTATGCCACAGCTACAACGGTTTCAATGGGCAGTGCATCAGGCATTAATGTTAATGATGTCTTTACTCTTGATATAGTTGGTTCTGATTTTTTAAGTAATGTTGACGGAGGTGGTGTCAACTTCTCATTTAATCAAAACGTGCTAAATGTATTATCAGTAAGCATTGATGAAACTGTGTGGAACTTTGGTAGTTTTGGCATTAATACCGGAAATATAAATAACTCAACAGGAACAGTTGATGGCATTATGGTCAATACATTTTCTAATGTATCTGGGGACTTTGTTATTGCAACTATTGAGTTTCAGGCAATTGATTCAGGCAATAGCTGGTTGTCATTATCAGAATTAGCTATTAATCCCTGGGCAAGTGGGGGTAGCTTGATTAATCCTGATTTTATTGATACATCCGTAGCAGTTATATCGGCTGTTCCTGTTCCTGCAGCTGTATGGTTATTTGGTTCAGGTTTAATTGCCTTAACGGGGTTTGCAAAACGCAAAAAATTAAACGTATAGGTTTGACAATATTTTTTGTATAGAGAAAAGTGATAAATTTTAACTTTATCGCTTTTTTTTTAAATGATAATAAAGTGGAGAAACTATTGTGATTTATTCTAGTAAATCAATGTTTAGAATTGTGGCTTTTATAGCTTGTCTGTTGTTTTCACAGCAAGCATTAATGGCAGCAGAAAGACTTTATGTTGCTGCAGAAGGCACCAATAATGTTGTTGTTATTGATGCCGTTACAAATGAGGTTATTACAAATATTGATGTGGGAGCAGGTTCGACTCCGCATAATCTTGTAGCAAGCCAGGATGGTAGTAGTGTATGGGTAACTCTAAAGGATACACAGCAGGTTGCTAGAATTGATACGGCAACTAATACAGTCGCTAATACGTTTAGTACAAGTAACGGGAGTGCAAATAGTGGTTACTCACCGGTTCATTTAGATGTATCAGCTGATAGTTCATCATTGTATATTGTAAATAAGGTCAGTGATGAGGTTATTAAAATGAATTCTTATACAGGTACTATTCAGGCAATATACAATTTTAGTGCTGTACCTAGTCTTATCTTCAACCCACATGACATTAATATATCACCTGATGGAACTCAGGTTTGGGTGACAGATGAAACTACAAATATGATAACAGTGCTTAATACGAGTCTAGATACGGTATTAGGTACGATAGCTGTTGGAGATCGTCCCATACAAATTGAATTTAGTATCGATGGGACTCAAGCATTTACTACTAACTATAACGACAATACGGTTTCGGTGATTGATGTTGAAACTATGGCTTTGTTGACATCGTTTGATATGGGTGGAAATGGTGCCATGGGCCCGATGGGTTTAGTTGCAGACCCAGACGGAACAACTTTATGGATGACGGGGACAGCGGGTAATACGGTGCATGGCCATAGTCTGACTGATGGTGATGATTACAGCTATACAGCTACTGATGATCTGCTGGCGGCTCATGGTTTGGATATAAGTGAAAACGGTGATTTTTTATATACCAGTATATTTTTTGATAATACCTCAACCAGTCGTGATGCGATTGCCGTTATTGATGCCGCTACAGGCCAGGTAGTTGACAGGTTTTACACGCCGGGAGCAGATGATTTACACGGCGTACTTTATGTGACAACCGTGCCTCTTCCAGCCGCGATATGGTTATTTAGTGCTGGCCTTGTCGGATTGGTTGGCTTTGTTAGACGAAGAAAAGTTTAAAGAAATCTGTTAAAAAGTAAAGATCTGTATTTTTAGAATGTGGATCTTTATTATTTTAAGTTATTAGTTAGAGTTATGTGCTTCAGTGTAAGGCTTTAGTTTTTGCAAAAGCCTCATTTATCAGTACTTGCTTAACTGTACGGAATAACAGATTTCTAAAAATGTTGTCATGCTGTTACGCATGTGAGCGGAATTTAGTTAGTTAATCTATTCTTTTGGTTTTGTAGGTGCGAACTTATTCTCACCTACTTTCTTACAATATAGGCGTTGAACCCTACCTGTTTTTTTTTCTTTAGGTTGAGTACCCGGAGCTCGGAGTAATCCCTTTTTTTGTGCAAAATTTTTTTCAATGTTCTTTCTTAATTTGATTGTTCGCATGTTCATGGCTTGCTATATCAAGACTGTAGTTAATGTTTTATAAAGTTAATATGATATTAGTAAAACTAACTGTCGAAATAAATTACAGTCTAATCTTTTTTTTGTTTAGGTTTTTTGCAAGTTATTGATATTTAAGCTATAAAATTAGCTGGCTTAATGCTTGCTTCATAGTTTAGGACGTTCTCTAGTGTGGTATGTTGATGATGTGCAGGAAGTTACAATTTATTCAATGGTCTATATTGTTTTTAGTGTTTGCTTACAGCAGCTCTGTATTGTCAGCAAATAAAAATTCAGGTTCTGTCCGTACGGATCACTTATATTCTCACCTGGTTAAGTTAGATAAGAAAGTTAAAACTAGAAATGTGCCTATTACTGTTATTCTAGAAGTAGATAACTTTGATTCAGCCTCTAGATCTAAAATAAAATTAAACAAAGGAGTTGTGCGCTATAGTTCTGGTAGGCGACATGTGTACTGGTCAAGTCCAACCGGACACTTTATCTAAAGATTTTTCATAGTTAATGGGTGACTGATCACCATTCGCAGTATGCAGCCTCTCAAGGTTGTAATACCTCATGTAAGCCGCCACATCTTTT
>Ga0316206_1002132_pt1 | contig 14374 bp, 15 predicted proteins | sample 6monthpyrite_MG_FD_204942 | JGI IMG/M metagenome (GOLD analysis project Ga0316206, IMG submission 204942) | Microbial mat bacterial communities from mineral coupon in-situ incubated in ocean water Damariscotta River, Maine, United States -... | ecosystem: Environmental > Aquatic > Marine >...
CAATGCTTCCAGCACAACGCCAAAGCAGAGGTCGTTCCAAGCGCCGCCGGGCACACGATGCAATCACCGGCAAGATCCCCACCATCTGTCCACTGAGCGGGATGCCCAAGCTGCACCATCGCGTGTGCAGCGAATCGGGATATGCGCGTCCGGGTCTACGGATCAAGGTCCGCAAGTTAGGTATCGGCGTCAACACCTGATCCATTGTCTTCTTGCACCTTCACCCTCGCCGGAGGTCGATTTTTGTCGATTCGCATCGCCATTGATGTTATGGGGGGCGACAACGCTCCAGACGCCATCCTTGATGGGTGCATTGATGCGCTCACGCATCTCGAAAAGACTGATGCCCTGATCCTGATTGGGCCAGAAGAGGTCATCACCAAGTCACTCGAACAACGAGGGATCAACGACCCCCGCATCGAGATTGTACACGCTACCGAGGTGATCCCGATGGGCGCCTCGCCGACCGTGGCTGTTCGGCAACTCACCGACTCGACCATTGTCAAGATGGCCAAGCTTGGGTCGAATCGTGCTGAGGTCCGCTGCGATGCGGTGATCTCCGCGGGAAACACCGGCGCGTGCGTCGCTGCGGGTCAGATGTATATGAAGAGACTCCGCGGCGTTCATCGCCCCGGGATCGCGGTGACCTTCCCTTCATTCCACGGCCCGGTCGTTTTATGTGACGCTGGCGCGAACCCAGAACCCCGCGCGACGCACCTCTGGCAATACGCCATCATGGCCGATATCTACGCCAAACGCGTGCAGGGAAACCCGAACCCGCGCGTCGGGCTTTTGAATATCGGATCCGAGGAGGGCAAGGGCTCCGGGATCGCCAAAGAGACCGCCGAACTGCTTAAGAACACCCCAGGGATCAACTACATCGGGTTCATCGAGGGACGCGATATCTTTGGTGGGGTCGCCGATGTCATCGTGACAGACGGATTCGTGGGCAACACGGTGCTCAAAATGGCTGAGGGATTCGCCAAGAGCATCTTCCAAGCGATCGCTGAGGAGATCTTCGAGCAGGACCCCAAACTCGCGGCCCAGTTCGAGCCGATTGTCAAGTCGATCTATAAGAAGAACGATTATCATGAGCATGGCGGAGCACCGCTCTTGGGTGTCAACGGCGTGATGATGATCGCCCACGGGACCTCCGAAGCGAGAACCATCAAATCCGCGATCCGCAACACGCTCGAGTATGTCCGCAGCCATGTCAACGACGAGATCGTCGAACGGCTGGCGCAGCTTGCCGAGATCGAGCTCTCTCGAACTGAACAAGGCGAGCCCGCATCATGAGTCAAGCCTCAAGCCCTCTCTCGCTCTTCGGCGTTGATATCATCGGTTCTGGCTGTGGGCTTCCCGAACAACGATTGACCAACGCCGATCTTGAGAAGTGCATGGATACCTCGGACGCCTGGATCGTCAAGAGAACCGGCATCCACGAGCGGCGAAAAGCGGACATCGAAAACGGCGAGCTATCCTCAACGCTCGCGCTCAAAGCGATCAACAACGCGGTCAAAGATGCGGGGATTCAGGTCACCGACCTCGACATGCTCCTCGTCGCCACCATGACACCGGATATGCCCACGCCCTCGGTATCTTGTGTAGTGGCGAGACAGCTCGAGGCCGGTCATATCGCGGCAATCGACATCAACGGAGCATGCTCGGGCTTTGTCTATACGATCTCGCTGGCGAGTTCGCTCGTCGCATCAGGAATGTATAAAACAATCGGCGTCATCGGTGCCGACACACTCACCCGCTATGTGGATTACACCACCGAGGGACGGGCGGCAGCCATCCTCTTCGGTGATGCCGCGGCGGCGTTGATCCTCCGTCGATCTCAAGACCCATCCAAAGGACTCATCGCCCACCGGATGCACACCGACGGCGTGGGCTCCAAGCACCTCTACATCCCGAGCACCAAGTTCGATGTCCCCGAAGATGCGGAATATGATCCATCGATGATCCACCGCGTTCAGATGAACGGACAGGCGGTGTTCAAGTTCGCGGTCTCGAAGTTCCAGCAAGTGATCGAGGACACCCTCGACGACGCGGGGCTCAGCGCCGACGATATCGACCACTTTATCTGCCATCAGGCCAACTCGCGCATCCTCGATTCCGCCCGCGATCGGTTCGGGATTCCGGAGGAGAAGATGCTCATCAATATCAACAAGTTCGGCAACACCGTCGCCGCCTCGGCACCGCTTGTGTTTGTTGAGCTGATGGAATCCGGGAAGATCAAGCCGGGCCAACGCGTGATGTTCCTCGCCTTCGGCGCCGGGCTGACCTGGGGCTCTTCACTCTGGCAACTCTGAGCCGGGTACATACAAATGACACGATGGAGGATTCTCCGATGAGCAACATCATTCTTTGCCCCGGGCAGGGCGCTCAAACGGTTTCGATGGGCAAACTCTGGAGCGAGACATCCGAAGCAGCACGCGCGATCTTTGAGCAGGGCGACGAAATCTTGGGCGATTCGCTCGGTGCCCCGCTCTCGACCCTCTGCTTCGAGGGTCCACCCAACACACTCAACCGGACCAATGTCTCCCAGCCCGCGATCTACACCGCGTCGCTCGCGTGCTTTGTCGGGTGGCTTGACAGCGAGAATCGGACGAGAAAAGAACTCAACATGGTCGCGGCTGCGGGTTTATCGCTCGGAGAATACACCGCGCTGCATCTGGCGGGTGCATTCTCGTTTGAAGACGGGCTCAGGCTCGTCGCGTTGCGGGGCAAAGCCATGCAGGAGGCCGCCGAGGCTGCAGACTCATCGATGGTCGCATTGATCGGGGCCGACGAAGAAAAAGCTAACGCCGTATGCGAGAAAGCTCGTGAGAACGATATTCTTGTCGCTGCCAACTTTAATGCGCCCGGGCAGGTCGTGATCTCGGGCTCGTCCGCTGCCTGCGATCGGGCCGAAGCGATCGCCACTGAGATGGGGCTGCGGGCAACCCGGCTCAGCGTCGCGGGCGCGTTCCATTCGCCATTCATGGCATCGGCGGCGGATCAGCTCGGCGAGGCACTTGCAGCGACACAGATCAACACATTGAACTGCACCGTGATGTCCAATGTGACGGCCATGCCGCACGATGCGGATGCGGATTCGATCCGCCAGCGTTTGGTCGAGCAGCTCACCTCGCCGGTGCGGTGGGCGGCATGCTGCGAGTATTTGATCGCAAACAACAAAGGCACCGAGTTCCACGAACTCGCCCCCGGAAAAACTCTCGGTGGCATGATGCGCCGCATCGACCGGGGCACCAAGGTCCAGAATCACATTGAACCCGCGGCTGTCTCTTGAATAGCTGATTGACTGAAAGAGTTTCCCATGACTGACAAAAGAGTCGCCATCGTCACCGGAGCATCGAGAGGTATCGGACGGGCCATCGCCACCCGCCTTGCAAGCGATGGACGCCATGTTGTCTGTGTCTCCCGCTCGCAGGGCCCGCTCGATGAACTTGTCGCCGAGATCCAAGCCGCTGGCGGTTCGGCGAGTGCGCAGACCTGCGATATCTCCGACTTTATCGCTGTCGCCGCGATGGTCGAGGGCGTTGCCAAGGAGCATGGGCGGCTTGATATCCTCGTCAATAACGCCGGCATCACCAAGGATAACCTGATTCTCCGCATGTCCGACGAGGAATGGGATGCCGTCATCAACACGAATCTCAAATCGGTTTTTGTCGCATGCCGAGCGGCGGCCCGTCCGATGATGCGGGGCAAGTTCGGGCGGATCTGCAATATCGCTTCGACCTCTGGGCTTGTTGGCAACTCCGGGCAGGCGAACTATGCTGCAGCAAAATCTGGACTCACCGGGTTCACCAAAACCATCGCCCGCGAGCTGGGCAAAAAGAACATCACCGCCAACTGCGTCGCACCTGGATTTATCGAAACCGATATGACCAAGGATCTGCCCGCAGCCGTCACCGAGCACATTAAGACCGTGATCTCGACGCGCGAGCTTGGTCAGCCCGAGGATATCGCCGCTGCGGTATCGTATGTGACGAGCGATGAGGCACGGTTCATCACCGGGCAGACCATCGCGGTCGACGGCGGCATGACGATGTGCTAAGGGCTAGGCTGCGTCGCCGTAGTCAAAGAACCCAAAGTGCATCCGGCAATGGTTCAGGTGCACCAGAATCCACAACTCGTGGGTCATCTTGCCCAGCAGCGGGCTGTCTTTGAGCATCTGCTCGCCCGCGTCGATCCGGTCGATCTGGGCACGCATGTGCGCGAGCCCGTCTTCGACGCTCACCTCGTCGGCGGGCAGCATCGAGCTGGCCTTCTTGGGGAGCTTGATCCCTGGCTTCATCTGGCTGTTTGGTTTGTTCATCATCGGCTTGAGCACCAACCTCCCGATAACCCTGATCGGCAGCGGCGCCTTGCCATCGAACCCATCGAAAGTGAATCCGATGAACTTGGCACAGTGCTCAAGGTTCTGCCCAACGCTCCACCCGCCGGCAGTGGATAAGGTGCCCGCCTTGTGGGCAGCTTCGATCTTGTCAAGCTCGGCTTTGAGCTCATCGATCGAGTGGATTGATTTGGGTGACCATTTGCTTTTATCCGCTTGTTTCATGTGGGTGCCCTCTGAGTGTGCATGATTCTACCCAACCTTCGTCGTTAACACCGGCGGGCTCAGTTGGCTATCCTCTCGGGTATGAAACCTGAATCCATTCTCGAAACCATCATCTACGCCAACAATCTCGAAGAGGCAGCATGGTTCTATCACGAGGTGCTCGGGCTCGAGATGCCCCGCGGATTGTCCGATCTTGCTGCCCTCTTCCGGATCGATGAGAACCATGTCCTGCTGGTCTTTGACCCAACGGTCTCCGATCAACCCGGGCGGGCGGTGCCGTCGCACGGGGCGCGTGGACCGGGGCATATCGCGTTGCGGATCCAAGATAGGGACTATCAATCTTGGCTCGATCGGTTCTCTGAGCACGGCGTTGCGATCGAGCAAGAGCAGAAATGGGACGAAAATGACATTGCCCGATCCATCTATGTTCGTGATCCGTCGGGGAACTCGGTGGAACTCATCACCGCAGACATCTGGAAATAAGGCTTATTTTTCCCCATATTACGCCACGAAATATATTTCTGATCGGAATTTCGGCTTTTCTGGTTTGGACTGGGCATGCAGCTGTGACAGAATAGGTGATTCAGCCAGAGCGTTGACGGATGCGAGAGGGATCATCCGTTCGCTCTGGCTGTTTCTTGGTACTTGGTGTATCGAAGCAACTCGGTTGGGTTGATCCCCTAGACTCACCCATGACTCACCCACGAACCAATCTCTTCGCCGTTTTACTCTTTGTGTGCATGCTTGGCGTGTCGGGCTGCTCCGATTCGAAACCTGACAGCACTGCCGCAGCCGTCCCTGAGTTTGAGCCCGATACGAGCTACCTCGACCAACTGGCCAAGGATGAGGGCATCGTGACCCCCGAAGCACCCACCAACGAACCCGAGCAGCCCACAGAGATTGCCACCGCCGCGCCTGCCGAGAAGGAATACACCGACGAAGAACGCGAGTGGGCGAAAGAAGAGGGCTCCAAATCGATCTTCGGCAGATCCCGCGACAAGGCCAAGAACCTCCGCGATCGGATTCAGGATTCGACCGAGCCAGAGAACGGCATCGCCAACACCTCGTTCGACGAGGAGTACGCCCAAGCCGCGGGTTTCGCGTGGGACATGCCCGATGGGTGGCGCATGGCGGTCCCCGCCGGCGGCCGATTTGCAGAGATGTACATCAAGAACCCGCTGGGCAACGCATCGGTTGCCTTCTCCAAGCAGACCGGCTCGATCACCCAGATCAAGCGATCGCTCGAATCGAAGATCTCCGACACCTATGGTGACCGAACCATATCGAGACCCACCACCAAAGTTGTCAAGGGGTTCACGATCACCGTCTTTGATATTGCGGGCTCGTACATCGATCCATCGAGCAAGGGTTCTCGCAATGAGAGCCCGTTCTATGCGATCCACGCGGTGGTGATCGAGTTGCCCGCTACCAAGGTGCTTATCGAGCTCTGGGGTCCGCAGGAAACCGTCAACCGGAGCAAGTATGCTTTCGACGCAATGGTCGAGAAGATGTACGAGAAATAATCATCAATCGGACAGTCGCCACCAGCATGAATCTCAGGAGTTGATGTGCCCACACCCTGCCCGATCTGCGCCCACCCGTCGCTGACGATCGGCCCGATCGTCCACAACCACCCCCCTACCGTCGCCGGTGTGCCGATCGACCTCGGCGATGCCGTCTATACCATGCTCCGATGCCCGAACTGTGGGCTCGAGTTTAAGGCCCCGCCAATCCCAATGGACAAGTTGATCGCGTGCTATGCCCAGGCCAAAGAGGACCACTGGGAGCACGCCCCATCGCCACATAAGCGTCGGTTCGACGATCTCGCTCGGTGCATCACCACCAATGCGACCGGCAAGCGCATCCTCGATGTCGGGTGTGCCAACGGGGCGTTGCTCGATTATCTCCAGATGCAAGATCCTTCATGGGAGTGCTTCGGGCTCGAACCGGGCCAAGCCGCCGCCGAGATCGCGATCGAGCGGGGCATCACCATCCTCGGGGCGCTCTTCAACGATCTGGACCCGGACAACCCCGAGCACCGGTTCGATGCCATCATCGCGATTGATGTGCTCGAGCACCTGCCCGATCCCTACGCGTTTATGGTGCAAACCGCCAGTCACCTCGCGCCCGGTGGTATCTTCATCGCCCTCACCGGCGACACCGATGCGTGGGGATGGAAACTCCAGGGATCACGATACTGGTACTGCAACCTGCCCGAGCATGTGGTGTTCTGTTCCCGACTCACCATCGAATACTTCGCCGAGAAGTTCGATCTTGAACTCATCGACTACCAACGCATCAGCCACATGCGGTCGAAGCCCTCACGGATTGTGCGCGATTTTGTGCGCAACACGATCTGGGGTCTCTGTTGGCGGGCCAAAGGGTTTGGGATCCCCCCGTTTCGTCGATCGCTCGATACGAATCCGCCGCCGGGGTGGTTGCCCAATCGGGACCATATGCTCTTTGTGCTTCGATCACGGGCGCAGCGCTGAAGCCGCGTCAGGAAATGCACCACGGAGATGCTTGCCCGCAAGTTCGAGCGTGTCGTTCTTGGCGCCGGCACTCCGTCCATTGAACGCCTGCGTCGCGTAATAGGCGATGCGTCCGATCTGGTGGTTGATGGGGCGTTTGCGGAGCTTGGGATAGCGCTGATCGAGCATCGCCCGTTCGACTCGGTAGGTCTCGCCCCATGATTCGCCCTTCGCATCTTCGTGGACACGGTGCACGCCGATGTACCGTTTCATGCGCACGCACTTGGCCATAGGGATGAGCCGATACCACAGGTCGGTGTCCATAGTGCATTGAAGATTGCGATCGACGCCGCCGGCTTGGGTGTAGAGATCTCGCCTAAAAAAGGTGCTCGGCTGGTGCGATCGCAGGTACCCGTGCCTCACCCACCACTCCGATGGCCCGGCCCGGCGATCGCAACGGATGATGTTGGAATCCGCATCGACGATCACCGTATTGCCCTCGACGAGCCCGAGTTCTTCGTCAGCAGCGAATCGTTCACGGATGGCGTAGATCGCGCCGGGCAATATCACATCGTCGGAGTTGATCCAGTTGATAACCTCGCCGGTGCACCGCTCGAATCCGTCAGCGATCGCGTTGGACTGTCCGCCGTCGGATTGGGATTGCCAGTGGTCGATCTGATCGGCGTACTTCTCGATGATCTCAACCGATCCATCGGTCGAGCCGCCGTCGAGGATGATGAACTCGTGGATCTGGTCGCGTTGATCGAGGATGCTGAGGATGGCCTCTTCCAAGAACCGGGCTTGGTTGAAGCTGGGCATCACGATGGAGACCGTTGGCTTGGGCATCTATAAACTGGTAGCACAGGCGTCCCGCCTGTGTCTTGTTGGAAGCGGCATCAATAAAAAGAAGACACAGGCGGGGCGCCTGTGCCACGAAGAAAAGACTCAGCTCACGCCGAGGAGGTCGATCTCGAAGATCAGATCCGCACGGGGGGGGATCGCCCCGCCCGCGCCGGCTTCGCCGTACGCCTTGGCGTGGGGAATCGTCAGCTTGCGTTTCCCGCCGACCTTCATGCCGGGGATACCTTCTTGCCACCCTTGGATGAGATTGCCCAGCGGGAAGTTGATGGGGGCTCCGCCGTGTGATGAATCGAAGACGGTGCCGTCCATGAGTTCGCCCTTGTAGTGGACATTGACGGTCGCGCCGGAGACGCATTCTTCGCCCTCGCCGACGGTGAGATCTTCGATGATGATTTCAGTGATTGGGTCGCTCATTGTGATTCCTTTCGGTGTGTATTTCGTGGTTTCTATGGTAGACCCTGATTGTTCAGAGGTCGAAATAGTCCGACACATACGCTGGGATCGACTCCACTTTGGTCAGTTTGACCACATCCAATAGACGCATGAGGTCCCGCTGGCGCTTTTCTTCGATATGCGCTGGGTCAAGTTCGTCGTCATCGAGCGAGCGCACAAAGCGATATCGCCCTCTACCTCCGGTTTCGGAGCGGATGCTGGTGAGTTCGATCGCGCCGAGCTGGGCGAGTCGGATGAGGGCGTAGTCCATGATCCCGCCGCCCATGCCGTGGGCGTGCCCTTTGCCGATGACCATTAAACGGAGATCGTCGTCGTCGAAATCGTCCTCGGCAAATCGTGCTTCGATAGCACTCATCACCGACATCAGAAAATCAGCGCTGGGGTTCTGCCAGCGGATGAACTCCTGCTGGATCGCCAGATCGTCCTGGCAATAGAGCAACTCGCAGATCGAATCCGCGCCATCGCGCCCGGCCCGTCCGACCTCTTGGTGGTATGCCTCGATCGACGCGGGGACTTGGGCGTGGACGATGTAGCGAAGACCGGGCTTATCGACGCCCATCCCGAAAGCGTTGGTGGCGAGCAAGATCAACCCGTCATCCGGGCGTGCTTCGATGAACCGGTGATACACCCGCGATCGTTCTCTCGGCGGCAACCGCCCATGATATATCTCGATCTCTCGCCCGGGCATGGCTTCTTGAAGCCGATCCGCCATTTGTTCGAGGTTCTTGATGAGCGTGAAATATACGATCCCCGTCGCGTTGGTCTTGGAGGCGATGGCTTTGATGTGCTCAATCTTCTCGCCATCGTCCCAGACGACGCTTGAACTGAGTTTCAGGTTCGGTCGATCGACCGGAGCAGCAAAGAGAGGCATCTCTTCGATGCTCAGCCCGAGCACCGCGCGGATGTCTTCGCGGACGGGCTTGGTGGCCGTCGCGGTGAGGGCGATGGTGATGGGTTCGCCGAGCTCTATTCGGAATTGACCGATTTTCTGATAGGCGGGGCGGAGATCGTGCCCCCACTTGGTGACGCAATGGCACTCGTCAATCGCCAGCAGGTTCACGCCACCGGGGACTTGATCCAACGCCTCACGAAAATCGGACTTCTCCATCCGCTCGGGGGTCGCGTAGAACAGTTCATACTCGCCAGCGGCCAGTTTCTGATACCGCTTGAGGCGTTCTTGCTTGCGCACCGTAGAGTTGACGAACGACGCCTTGATCCCCTTCTTTCGAAGCGCCGCGACCTGATCCTCCATCAGCGCGATCAAAGGCGAGAACACCAGACCAACCCCCTCCCCCCCCGATTCCTCACGCATCGCGATCGCGGGGAGTTGGAAGCAGAGCGATTTCCCTGATCCGGTGGGCATCACAACAAGGGCATCGGTGCCTGCCATCAGATTGTGGATAATTTGCGCCTGAAGTGGGCGGAGGGCATCGAGGGCAAACCGGGATTGGAGGATTGAATCGAGGGTTGTTTGCATCATGTGCGTATTGATTATTGCCTGCTCAACCCGGCAATTTGATTCGGTGTCGATTTTGTGGTATGCTCCTCTCGTTCTTGGTGCCCGGGCATTTGTTTCCATCCGGGTGAATAGGGAAGTGCGGTGAAAAGCCGCCGCGGACGCGCCGCCGTAATGGGCAACGATGTCTGCTCTACGCATCCTTTGATTTCACTCGTGAAATCAAGCGTTGAGATGCAAGCCACTGGTTCACTGACGAACCGGGAAGGCCGAGCAGATTGAGCCCAGAGCCGGAAGACCTGCCTTGAACGCTGTATGTCGACCCTCGCGGCTTGGGGTTGGTGGACCTGCTCGCGCCCCTCCCCGCGCGGGAATACCCACCAAATCTCTTTTGAACACGCTGCGAACCTCGACGGAATTTGTTCCGGGGAGTGCTTGTGTTGTTGCACAAGTATCCATCAACGGTGCCGCGCTATGCACCAGAAAAGAGGTTGAACCATGACTGTGGGTTCACTCATCACCGTCTCCATTGGAGGCTTGGGCGGGATCGGGCTTTTTAGCTCGACCGTCGTTGCCAATCCATTTGCCAGTTCTGTCATATCCTATGACGAGGGCTCCAACGCTGCAGCCGGGTATACCGATGCGCTCACCGCACTGGGCTCGGCGGAGCGATTCACGGGTGAAGGCATCTTCCCCGGCGGCGTCACGCCGTTCAACCCCGCATTTGGCACCGATGAACTCGTCTCGGTCGGCAGCGGCGGGCAGCTTACGCTCGGATTCGATGCTGCCTTCACCGACGATGCTTCGCACGCCTTCGGGATCGATCTGATCGTGTTCTCAAACTCAGGCTTTGTCGACACCTCGTGGTCCGATGCCGACCCGAACAACGATGGCACGGGTGTGATCGGATCCAACCCGTTCGTCTTTGGCGCCGGCGGGGCAGCGATCATCCAGATCTCGCAAGACGGATCCAACTGGATCACCGCGACCACCACCGTGCTCGATCTGTTCCCGACACTTGGGTTCAGTGATTTCACCGAGCCCTCACCGGGCTCGATCGGCTCGATCGAATCTGACTTCAGTCAGGCGATGGATCCATCGCTGGCACTCGCCGACCTCGCCGATCTGAGCTTCGCTCAGATCGTTGATCTCTATGACGGCTCGGGCGGCGGGATCGGGATTGATATCGCTTCGACCGGGCTTGTGTCGGCGAGTTTCGTTCGTTTTCTCAACGAATCCGGCGAGGCGTTCGAGATCGACGCGGTCGTCGCCGTCCCGGCTCCGGGCTCGTTGTTGTTGATTACCCTCGGTTCATTGGCTGTTTCGCGCAGACGGCGGGGTGAGAGTTGATTATTTGTTGTCCGTTCCCCATTGGGAGCGGAGAGAGATCGCAGTCTGCTCGTGGAAACATGGGCAGCCTGCTTCACGGCTCAGAACGGATTTTTACTATGCACTATTCTCTCGGATTGCTCATTATCGCGCTCATGTGTACGCCGATCATTGCGCAGCCTGAATCAACAGATGGCTCGTCGGTGCCCGCATCGGGACCCGGCATCACGCCGCTCGACGGAGGCGCAGCTTGGACGCACTATGGTGGCAATGCCCGCCATCAAAGTCGGGCTTCAGGGGGGATCACATCGCCATCGCTCGTCACGCCCGCCTGGATCGGATCCGGCGACGGCACCACGACCTATATCCCCATCCCCCAGTCTGGGCTCGTCGTCGATTTCAAGCAGGTATACACCCTCGCGGGCAATCCGGCCCAGCCCGGGGCGGCGTTCGCTATCGCGTACGACCGCATCACCGGCTGCTTCCTCTGGAGCACCCCCGTCCCCCCCACGATCCTCGATTCGTGGTCCACACCCGCGATCGATATCGAGCACAAGCAGCTCATCGTCGCCACAGGACAGACGATCACCGCGATCGACGAGAACACGGGCGTGCCCAACTGGTCCACCGATATCGGCGCGATCGTGGTCAACTCTTCGCCGATCGTCACCACCGATCTGGGAAATCAAGACCGACTCTTCGTCACCAACTATTCCTTTGGCGGCGGCTCTTCGGCGGTGCTCACCTGCATCAATGTCGATCCGTTCGATTCAACACAGAACCCATTCGAGCCCGGCGAGATCGTCTGGCAGACGCAACTCAACGGGCAGAGCTCGGGCAACACCCCCGCCTATAGCGCCGGGACCGTGTATGTCGCCACCGCGTCGAGCCCCGGCTCGAACGCCGGGCGGATACTGGCTTTCGATGCAACCGCCGACACCGCTCCATCGCCGATCTGGACCTTCACCAACACGATCAATGCGGGGTTCTTCTCGGGGGTATCGATCGCCCGCGGCCATGTTTATGCGTCATCGTTCAACTTCTCGGGGCTCCAACTTAACTCCAACACCGTCAAGGTCAACAAACAGACCGGGCAGCTCGTCTGGTCTGTCCCGACGAACCGGACCGACGCGACGCCGATACCGCTGAGCAACGGTGATGTCGTCGTCTCTGGCGGGATCGCCATTGGGGCATTCGACTTTCTCCCATTCTTTGGATCGCTCCCGAGCATCGAGTACATCGCCGACGCGGGCTCGTCGGCGACACTGCTGTGGGATTCGGCGCTCGACACACTCGACGACACCAACAGCAATGGCATCTGGGACTTTGGCGAAACCTTCCTCTCGATCGGGGGGTGGACGCATCAGCCGATTTCGTTCACCATCGGCTCAACGCCCATGCTGCTCGTCGGGACGCTCGCCGAGACCAACCCCGGGGTCCTCTTTGGGCACAACACCGATATCCAACTCGTCGACCTCACCAAAGCCCCAACAGAATCCGGTTTTCTCACAGAACACTACAATGGAGCGGGCGCAACTCCTGCGATCGTAGGATCTTGGATCTATACTTCGGGCGCTGGCGGTGTCTACGCCTTTGCACCCCAGTCCCCCCCGGTTACGCCGACGGAGATCCTCAATCTTTATCTCGATGGGCGGATCACATTCGAGCAACTCTTCGAGCATCTCCGCCGCTGAATATCCAGTGAAGAACTCTAACTCTCCAACCCGAGCATTCACACTTATCGAGCTTCTCGTCGTGGTCGCGATCGTCGCATTGCTCATCGCCATCATGCTCCCGTCGCTGTCGAGCGCCCGCCAGTCGGCCCAGGCGACGGTTTGCGCATCCAACCAGCGCCAGCTTGTCACCTCGTGGATCATCTACACCGACGACAACCGTGGGTACGCGATGCCGCATCTCAACACGAGCGGCACCGAGCTCCAATACTGGTTCGGTTCAGAGAACATCGCCACCCAGACCTTCGACCATACCAAGGGCGCACTTGGTCAATATATCAATGCCGCCCCGGGAGACACCTCCGTCTTCGAGTGCCCCAACCAGCCCATCGGCTCATACACCGCGCAGGGATCGACGGGCAGCTTTACATCGACCTATGGGTACAACGCCTACGGGCTCTCGCCATCGACCACCGGCTACTTCGAGCTATATCAACAGCGGACACTCCGCGTCTCGGATATCGTCCGTCCGACCGCTCAGCTTGTGTTCGCCGACACCCTCATCGCGCTCTGGGGTGATCTCCCGTCGAACTCGGCCCTGCTCGATCCGCCAATGCTCTTTACGCCAGGGCAGGGTTGGCGAGAGAACTACTCACCCACCACCGCCTTCCGCCACAACAAGCCCAACGGCGACGGGTTCGGCGTCGCGATCACCGCCCGCGCTGACGGCTCGGTCAGTCAAGAGAAGCACGATCCCGATGCCCGATCGATCGAGACCCACGCCATCGGCTCGATCTCGAAATCCAACGATCCGAGCTACATCCAGCACCCCGATCGGTGGAACTGATGGCCGTCGATCGGTGCACATGCCACGAGGTCACATTCGCCTCGCTGGTCCCGATCATCGAAACACTCCGGAGCGATGGGATCACGGATGAACATCTGATCCTCGAGCAGCTCCGCATACGGACACAATGTACGAGCGGGTGCACGATGTGCGAACCATATATCCGTCTGACGATCAAGACCGGTGAAACCTCGTTTTCGCCGATACCCATTCCGATTACTTTCGATGATATACGATGACATGCTCGATCAATAGTCCCGCCCGTGCACACCGTCATTGGTGTTATGGAGCCTGATCGTCTCGCCAGTCATCTGGTTGACCACCGGCTCAGAAGCATCTCTCGGCAGGAGCACCTCGGAATGCCCGTCGGCGAATCCCATCGGAGTATTGGCATCGAGGAGCCCATCGATCCGCTCGGGCATCTTCTTGCCAACCATGTACGAGAGATCATCGTCCCAGAGCATGACCTTGCTCGACGGGTATCGAACATCGTGAGGCTTGGTCGCCCGCAATAAGCCCAGATCAACGCTGCTCTGTGTTCCGTCCCAGTAGCTCGGGCGGGTCACGAACGAGTTGGAATAACGGATGGAGATCATGTCGTCGATCCGGAAGTCTGGATCCATGCTCAGGTCCTCGAGCTTGGGCAGCTCTTGACCCTTCCTCGGCGAGACCCATGTCTCCCAGTAGGTTGGCCACTCGTCGATCGGCGCCACCATA
>Ga0316206_1002133_pt1 | contig 14370 bp, 10 predicted proteins | sample 6monthpyrite_MG_FD_204942 | JGI IMG/M metagenome (GOLD analysis project Ga0316206, IMG submission 204942) | Microbial mat bacterial communities from mineral coupon in-situ incubated in ocean water Damariscotta River, Maine, United States -... | ecosystem: Environmental > Aquatic > Marine >...
GCTTTTAAAAATAGTCCTTTTGCTAAAGGAATGACGGAGTTTGTACGTAAGCTAGCGCAAAAAAATGTACTTAAGGCTTTGGAAAAGATCGCCAAACCCCAAGATATGGGAAAACCAAAAAAATCTGGGATTGCGGGATCAGATTTACCAAAAGTTGCTGGCCAAAATCCTTGGATCGAACTTAAGTCTCGCATCCATCGCTCCTTAGTAGAGGAAATGGATTTAAAAAAACAAGATGACAGCGACCCTAGAGCGAAATTAATTCTGCGAGAACAAACAAAAAAACTTGTTGTTGAACTATTAAGTAAAGAAGATACAAAAGGAGTCTTAAATTCACGCGAGGAAATGAATGGCATCGTCAAAGAAATTCTCGACGAAGCTTTGGCGCTTGGCCCTTTAGAAGATTTATTGGCAGATAAAGAGGTCTCAGAAATTATGGTGGTTGGGCCAGATAAAATTTATTATGAAAAAGATGGAAAAAATAAAAAGTCGGAGATTCAATTTACCAATGATCGCCAGGTGTTAAATGTTATTGAAAGGATTGTTGCTCCCATCGGTCGTCGTATAGATGAAAAGACACCTTACGTTGATGCTCGTCTCGCTGACGGCTCTAGAGTTCACGCAATAATTCCCCCCTGTGCATTAAATGGATGTGTTATAACTATTCGTAAATTTCCAGAGAATAGAATTACCTATAAAGAGTTAATAAAATTCGATTCAATTACGCAATCTATGGCCGACTTTATGAGGATTACGGTAGAGGCACATAGAAATATTGTTGTTAGTGGTGGTACAGGATCTGGTAAAACTACATTAATTAACGTCTTAGGGGGATTTATACCTTCCAATGAGAGAATCATTACTTGTGAAGACTCTGCAGAACTTGATTTCCCTCAAGAACATGTTGTACGCTTAGAGACTCGACCTCCATCCTTAGAAGGTGACGGCGAAATTGATATTAGATGCCTTGTTAAACAAACCTTAAGAATGAAACCAGATCGCATTGTAGTCGGTGAGTGCCGAGGTGGTGAAACTCTGGATATGTTACAAGCTATGGGAACAGGACATGATGGCTCAATGACGACTGTGCATTCTAACAACCCAAGAGAATGCTTAGGTCGTTTGGAAGTATTGGTACAATATGCAGGCGCCGGTATTAGTGCTAAGGCGATTAGAGAATTAATTGCCAATTCTGTGCATATGATTATTCAGCAAAAAAGACTAGATGATGGTTCACGTAGAGTAACTCATATTACTGAAATAGGAGGGATGCAAGGTGATGTGATTACCCTGCAAGATATATTTACTTTTAATCAAAAAGGTATGGATAAAAGAGGAAAAATAATGGGAGAGTTTCAAGCATCTGGTTTTATTCCACGATTCATAGAAGTGCTGGAAAAGAAAGGGTATAACATCCCAAGGGGTCTATTCTCTAATGAGGGGAATCGTACGGACCAACAAAAACCAGCGGTCAAGGCTAAACCTAGTATTAGTGAGAAGACGAATCGACCAGCTACAGCACCACTAAAGAAACCAATGCCACCATCTAAAAAAATAGGAAATAAGTAAGCTTTATGGAAGAATTTATCGCAATACTCGGTAGAAAAGGAATTTTATTTATTGTCGGGATAATGTTTTTTATTTTTTCCTACAAATATAATAAGAATATCTTTACATGGATTGAAGATAATACATTTGGTACACGAAATTATATCTTAGAAAAATTTGAGCTTCTTTTTCTAGAGGTCAATCCAGATCATATAACTTACGTATTACTTTTTTTATCTATAGGAAGCGGAGTGATTGTTCTTAGTATCTTCGGCTTTTTAGACGTGTGGGGTATGGGAATATTTTTGGCACTTTTGTCTTCTTTTATTGGCTTTAAAATTCCCAAGCCAATTATTGATTATTTGGTTGAAAGAAGAATTAAAACTTATTCAGGACAAATGGTAGACGGTTTGACCTTATTGACTAATGGAATTAGGGCCGGTTTGTCCGTTCCCCAGGCTATCGGTATGGTGGTGGACGAAATGCCCGCACCAATTAGTCAGGAATTTAATCTAATCTTGCAGCAAAATAAAATCGGCATCCCGCTTGAGGAATGTTTTGATAATTTGGCAAAAAGAGTTCCCACAGAAGATAATGATATGTTTGTATCTTCAATAAATATTCTTAGAGAAACTGGGGGTAACTTAGCAGAAACCTTTGATACAATCGTAGGGGTAATAAGAGAAAGAATTCGCCTACAACAAAAAATAGATACCTTAACGGCCTCTGGTATGTTTCAAGGCTTGGTTATAGCAATGATGCCTTTTGGAATAGGTTGTATCTATGCTGTTTCCGACCCTGAATCCATGAAACCCCTTTTTACGACTCCAATTGGGCTTTCTCTATCATTCTTAGCTTTAATCTTTGATTTGGCCGGTTTTATAGTGATTATGAAAATAGTTAAAATTAAAATATAATTAAAATATACTAAAGCTTTAAATTGAGATTCCGAATAGAGACTAAGTTTTGTAAATGGATTTAAAGAGGATCGAAGCAATGAAAATTATCACAATCTTATTTTTTACATTTTTTGTCACTGCTGTTCAGGCAGGAGTCAACCTGAAAAATGGAAATCATTATATTTCATTTACAGACCTGATTGTTCCTGGAGATGGTCACGATCTTGAAATAATTAGAACTTGTAATTCTAAGTCAATTGAAAAAGGTTGGTATGGTGCTTGTTGGGGCAGTGATTTTGAAACCTATTTGACAATGTCCGCTGATGGCTCTGCTGTCATACATGAAAATGGTTCTGGCGCACTTACAAGGTTTACCCCAAAGGGCCCGATTAACGCAAAAGCCGCAGCAGAAAAGATTGTTACTGCTATGAGAAAAAAGGCCACCCTCGATCCTAAGTTTGCTGCGAATTTGATTAAAAAACTAACGAATGATGCCGATTATAGGCGAGAGTATGCAAAAAGGTTTAAGGTGAAATCAAAATTGCCAAAGGGAGCAGTTCTTTATTCGAATACCCGAGGTCTACAGGAACTACATAAGGTGGCAGAGGGTTATGAAAGAAAATATAATGATGGCAAAGTAGAGTTTTTCGATACTAATGGCCGCCTTTCAAAAATTTCAGATAAGCATGGCTATAAAGTTAAATTAACTTATAACAAAGCCGGACGCCTGGAACATATCAAGGATTCCCGCGCCAAACAAATTTTCTTTGATTGGTGGGATAATGGCAGAATCAAATCTTTATGGTCGGGTGCAGATAAGAAAAAGGCATATTATAAATACGACGGGGATAATTTGATTGAGTCAATTGATGTAAATGGTAATAAGTTTGTTTATACTTATGATACCTATCATAATATGACAAAAATTGTTTATTCTGATGGCACTTCAATGAAGATTGATTATGAGCCAAAAACTCAATTCGTCTCTAAAATAACTAATCGAGTGGGCCATGAAACTAAATATAAATACGAATCAAACCCCAAAAACCCCACCTTTCACTATTGGACATTAGTAACCAAAAAACGAGGTAAAGAAGTAGGTCCAACGAATCGATATGAATATGAAATTAAAACTAGGCCAGATGGCTCTCAATATACTTACAGAATCTATACTATTGTTAATAATCTAAAGACAGAAACCATCTATACGGAATGCTGCACTCTTCCTTTGGTTATTAAAAGAGGAAAAAATGTTACAAATTTCGAGTACAACAAAAAGGGGTTACTCACCAAGAAAACTTCAACTACAGGCGAGTATGTAGAGCTGGAGTATCATAAAAAGTTTAATAAAATTACAAAAGTTGTCAACAAAATTGGTTGGACAAGATTTGATTATGATCCACGCGGCAATTTAATTAAAGCGCTTAATAAACAAGGTAAAGGGGTTCGTCTTTTTTATGATTATAAAGGGCGTATCACTAAAATGGTGGATAACGATAAAAAAGAAAAAAAGCAGAGAGTGCTGAGTTTTAAATACAATATACTTGGAAAACCTGTAGAAATTGCAATGGAAAAAGTTGGTACGATTAACGTGGCCTACGATAATTATGGTGAAATATTGAAAGTTGATTCAAAGGCCGGGCATAAGATGGCTTTACAGGTGACCTCGGCTTTTCAATCTCTATTGACTATCGTTAAGCCGGCCGGAGTAAATTTAAATCTTTAAATGAAGTAATATGACTAATTTATTTAAACATATAAAAATTAAAATGAATAAATGGAGTAATTAATGGGTAGCTTTTTTAAAATGTCGATATTAACAGTGGGATTCTTTTCTTTGAGTATTTGCTCTTTTGCAGACGAGGATATCTCAATAGTTAGTAATCTGGACGAACTGAAGCCCTTATGTAAAACTATAACGATAGATAAGAAAGCTTGCTCTAAGCAAAAAACAGCATTGCTGAGGGCCTGTTGTACTCACCAGAAGGACCCCCAAGGTGTTAACTTTCCAGTCCAATTGTCAAAAGCACCCTCACAGAATACAAAAGGTTGTGTAAAGTGTGGTGGAACTTGTATCAATGATTCAAGCGCCAGTAACACGACGGCATTCTCCGCAGATGGTGGTGATGGTCAAACTACTATAAAGAAAGATTAGCCCATACCTGGGCATTTTTTTGTCTAAGTTTTAGGCAGTATAATGGCCTTTAGACAATAGCTTCTGTAAATAACTCTATAACCTCCTGAAACCTTGTTAATGACTTTTGGCATAGCATATGCATTAGAGTTGATAAGGAAATCAACTTTTGAGAGGAGAAAAGAATGAAAAATTTATTATTAACAATCGTATTATTAGGTTTATCAGTAAGTGGTTATGCAAAGGTAAATGTGGCAAAAGATCCCAGCAAAACAGGAGTTACCGAAACTATCTGTAAGAATAATCTTGACCATCTAAATAGAGTATCTTCAGCTAACAACCAAGTAGATAAAGATTCAGTTGAGACTAACACCACTGTAAAAAGTAAAAAGTAAAATTATACAATTTATTATATACCACCCCCCCTAGGTATATAATATAATGGCCCTATGCTTTCAACAGCATAGGGCTTTTTTAGTCTTTGCTGGTAAGCGATTAATAGGCATTTTCAAGAACTTTTTTTAGCAGGTCTTCTTCTTCTACGGTGTATTCATTTTCATGAATAGAGTGATTATTATTTGTGCTCTCTTTTTTTATGGATGATTTTTTAAGGCGAACAGAGTCTTGTTTCTTGGGGCGGGCGTTGGAAAAAAGCTTCAGCCCTATTCTTTTGCTTTCCTCAAAGCCCGCTTCTGTTTTGTCCCTTACCGATTCAAAGAGCGGCTGCGTTACTGGAGCGACGAATTCGTGGAGATAATCAAATACGGTGGCATGCTTAATAGGGATGCATAATAGAATAAAGCTAATCGAAAAATAAAATAAAAATTTTAATAAAAACATGCTTTCTCCTAAAGATCTTTTTCTTTACCAACTTGCATAGAGATTTTACTTACGGATCTAATGAGGTCTTCTCTTTCAAATGGCTTTTGTAAGAAATCTATCGCACCACTCGAAATGGATTCAATAATGATATTCTCCATTTTTAACGAAGAAATCATAATAATAAAGACACCTCTTTTATTGTCACTTAAATGCTTTGCTAATTCAATTCCGCTTATTTCAGGCATAACAACATCAATGATCCATATATTGCATGGAGTTTGATGAGAAATTTGAATAGCTTGAGTTGCGGATTCTGCTTCGCCAGCAACATTAAATCCGGCACTGTCCAATGTCTCTATAATGGCCTTTCTCGATAGCTCAGAGTCGTCTACAACAGCGATACTTACTTCATTTTTTTTACTAATAATGGCCATTACTATAAATCCTCAATAAGGAGATCTTATCATTTAAATGTAATATTAAAAGTAAAGAGAGAGTAGTTGAGGCAATTTATTTACTATGCTGCTACCGGGGGGATATTTTTATTTTTGCTCCGAGGTCTCTTTTTACCTGTGCTTTTTAGTTCATTTTTATTTGTCCAATCTACTAACGCAATTTCTAAAACTTCATGAAACGTTCTCACTGGAACAAAATTCAATTTTTTTCTATATTCTTCTGGTATCTCAACTAAATCTTTTTTGTTTCTATAGGGGATGATTATAGTTTTAATATTCATTCTCATGGCAGCTAATGCTTTTTCTTTTAAACCGCCTATGGGTAGAACTTTTCCTGTTAAAGTAATTTCTCCCGTCATCGCAACGTCTCTGCTGATTGGGGTGTTACTGAGTAGTGATACTATACTTGTCGCTAAAGCAATGCCTGCTGATGGTCCGTCCTTGGGAGTTGCTCCTGCGGGAATATGGATATGGATTTCTGATTCATCGAAAATGTTTTCATCGATATCGTAGTCTTGGAGGCTGCTTCTAATATGTCCAATAGCAGTTTGTGCTGACTCTTTCATGACTTCACCAAGTTGACCCGTTAGGGTGAGTCCTTTGCCTTTCATCTTGGTTGATTCAATATAAAGCACTTGTCCACCAATAGAACTCCAAGCAAGGCCCGTCGCAATACCGACTTCATCACAAACTCCCCTTTCATCTTCTGTAAACATTGGAGGACCCAAGTATTTTTCAACAGTTTCAGATAAGATATGAGTCTTTCCAACTTCACCTTTAGCAATTTTCATTGCTACCTTTCTACATAAAGCTCCAATTTGTCTCTCTAAGCTTCTAAGTCCTGCTTCTGCAGTAAAGTTTTTGATGACAATTGAGAGGCTTTCATCTGTAAATTCTACATGCTCTTTCGTAATGCCATTTTCGAATAATTGTTTTGGAATTAGATACTTTTTAGAAATAGCTAGCTTTTCTTCCTGTGTATATCCGGTTAAATTTAGCACTTCCATTCTATCTCTTAGTGGCCCTGGGATATTCTCCAGCATATTTGAAGTCGCTATAAAAAGAACATTGGATAAATCAAAATTAACGTTGAGATAATGATCTCTAAACGTATTGTTTTGCTCGGGGTCTAAGACTTCCAGTAATGCGCTCGCGGGGTCGCCCTTATAATCGCCACCTAATTTATCAACTTCATCAAGTAGTATGACTGGGTTGTTGGTTTTGACTTGTTTTAAGGCTTGGATGACTCTACCGGGCATGGCGCCTACGTAGGTTCTTCTATGGCCACGAATTTCTGCTTCATCCTTTATACCACCTAAACTGATGCGACAAAATTCTCTACCTGTTGCCCGTGCAATAGATTTCCCAAGAGATGTTTTGCCCACACCTGGAGGACCAGTAAAACAGAGAATTGGGCCTTTCATATTTCGGCCTTTTAATCCCTTGACGGCAAGGTATTCCAAGATTCGTTCTTTGACTTTTTCCAAGTCGAAATGATCATCATCGAGAATATTTTTTGCTTCGTCGAGGTCAATATGTTCATCTGAGGACATTGACCAAGGTAGGTCAACCATCCACTCAATATAGTTGTTTAATATGCTAGACTCTGAACTATCGGGGTGCATTTTTTCTAACCGACCCAATTGTTTTTGCACTTCTTTCTCAGCTTCTTCGGGCATTTTAGATAAGATAATTTTTCTGCGTAGTTCCGAGAATTCGTCTTCTGGAATTTTCCCTTCATCGCCAAGTTCATTTTTTATAGCTTTAATTTGCTCTCTTAAAAAATATTCTTTTTGAGTTTTAGAAATTTCATCTTTTGCTACATTTTTTATTTTTGCTTGCATAGCTAAAATTTCTAACTCGCGGGAGAGGATGTCATTTATTTGATGAAGTCTTTCTACCGGATCTAACACCTCTAAAATCATTTGTGCTTCTGCAACATGTAAATTTAGATTTGAAGCCACTAGATCAGCGAGGCGACCAGGGTCTTGAATATCTTCAAGAACCATAAGAATATCTGGTGAGAGTACTTTTCCTAAGGTAATGACTCTTTCTAATTGTTCTCTGATATTTCTCATCAATGCATTAATGGTAACATTTGGATCATCATTGATAAGGTCTTCTACTTTTTGCAGCTTTGTCATAAAGAATGGTTCACTGTGAATAAACTCAGTGATTCTAGCTTTTGATAAACCCTGAACGAGAATTTTAATTCTTCCATCTGGTAGTTTTCTCATCCTCATAATCATTGCTACAGTGCCAAGATCAAAAATTTCTGATGGAGAGGGCGTTTCAGCAGTGATATCTTTTTGACTGGCAAGCAGTACGAGTCTATCAGATTTATTAAGTGCATACTCAACTGCTTTAATGGAGGAATCTCTGCCGACAAATAATGGTAAGATCATGAAGGGGTAAACGACGATATCTCGAATCGGTAAGAGTGGGAGGTTTTCTCTAAACTCAATGTTATCGCCTTCATAATTAGTAACCATAATATAAACTCCCGTCAGTTCAACGTTTTCTTGTTTTCATCTATGAACATGTTCGGGCAAAAATTGCTAAGTCTTTAAACTTTTTATAATTATTTGGTATTTTTTTAGCTACTATAGTGGACTAGATATTAATATAATTTTTTAGTCTGGTGTTAACTCATTGATATGAGTTTTTACTTGATTTAATAGATCAACAACTCTAAAAAGAATATTTAGAAGGAATTTCTATGACTGATAAATTTGGTATTGTCATTTTAGCTGCTGGCCAAGGTACAAGAATGAAGCAGTCCGTTGCTAAGCCCCTCGTGCCTCTTCAGGGGCGCAGGCTGGTAGATTACCCACTGACAGAGGCTTTTCGCTTTCTCCAAGAGAACAAGTTATCCGGAAAAATTTGTTTGGTGACAGGACATCACCATGAACATGTAGAGTCATATATCCATGAGAAATATGTAGATAAAAAACTCCATATGGTTTTCCAAAAGGAACAAAAAGGCACTGCAGACGCGTTAAAAACTTATTTGCAGGATTGTCCCTGGGCAAAAGATGTTGAGTACACTTTAGTCCTCTGTGCAGACACGCCTTTGCTCAGCTCATGGGTTTTTGAGTCTCTTTTAAAGGAATTAATTTTACTTAAGAAAGATGGAGTGGCGGCAACTTTTTATCAAGAAAATCCTACTGGGTATGGCAGAGTTGTGCGAGCTAAAAAGCAAAGTGGTTTTAGAATTATTGAAGAAAAGGACGCCGTAGGTGAGTTGTCAGAAATTAAAAAGGTACAGGAAGTTAACTCAGGAGTTTATTTATTAAAGACGCAGTTTATTTTAGATCATCTTTACAAAGTCGATAATATAAATAAAGCGGGGGAGTTTTATCTAACCGACTTATTCCAAGATGAGCTTTCAGTTGCTCCGCTCTATTTCTCCGATCCACTGTCTGCTCGATTATTTTTAGGCATCAATGATTTGTTGCAGCTAGAGCAAGCTGGCAGCTATTTAAAGCGTAGAAAAATGCATGAACTAAGAGAGTTTGGTGTCCGTTTTATGGATTCTTCTCATACTTATATTGATCAAACTGTCAGTGTTGGAGAGGGAAGCTTAATTTACCCAAATGTCATTATTGAGGGGGATTCGATCATTGGAAAAAACGTCGTTATCGAAGCTGGGGCGATAATTAAGAAGTGCATAATAGGCGATGGAGCGGTTATCAAGGCTTATTGCCATCTCGAGGAATCCGAAGTTTGTACCAATGCACAAATTGGTCCTTATGCAAGACTTAGAACGGGAAGTCATATTGGGGACGATGCAAAAATAGGAAATTTCGTTGAGACTAAAAAGGCGATCTTGCATAAAGGTGCCAAAGTATCCCATTTAAGCTATGTTGGTGATGCAGAAATTGGCGAAAATTCTAATTTGGGTTGTGGCTTTATCACCTGCAATTACGATGGGGCCAATAAACATAAAACAATTATTGGGCGAGACACATTCATTGGTTCAGATTCACAAATGATTGCCCCTGTTAATATTGGCAATGATTGTTATGTGGCCAGTGGCTCGACTATCAACCAAGATATGGAAGATGGCGCCTTCGCCATTGCCCGGGCGCGCCAGCTAACAAAATCGGGGATGGCAAAAAAATTTTTGAAATCAAAAAAATAATGATGACTCTTTAAAAAAGGACACATATATGTGTGGAATTGTTGGTCATATTGGACCTAAAAATGCTGTCGAGAGTGTCTTGCAAGGGCTGAAAAGGTTGGAGTATCGTGGTTATGACTCAGCTGGTGTAAGTTTCAAAACAGCTGATGGTAAGCTTAAGCTTTTTAAAAAAAGTGGTAAACTACAAAATTTAAAAAACTTACTCGTAGGTGAAAACTATTCTTCTCATTCTTGTGTTGGGCATACCCGATGGGCGACCCATGGTGAAGTCAGCGATTCGAATTCACATCCCCATTTAAATGGTAAAATTTCTATCGTGCATAATGGTATTATTGAAAACGCTAAAGAATTAAAAATTGAACTTATAAGAGAGGGTGTAAAGTTTTATTCCGAGACTGACTCTGAAGTTTTTCTAGGGCTACTCGTCTACGAGACAAACCAGGGACGAAGTATATTGCAAGCTATTTGTAATTCTTTTAAAAAGATACGCGGGAACTCTGCTTTTGTTATTCAAAGTAGCGATACAGACGAAATTTATGCGGTCAAAAGGGGAGCCCCTCTCGTTTGCGGTACCCATCAATCTACTCATGAGGCTTTGGTTTCTTCAGATCCATACGCTTTAGTTGGCGCCGTGGACGAACTCTTTTTTCCCGAAGATGATGTTATTTGTGTTCTTAAATGTGCTCAAGAATCTAAAATTCTTTTTTATAATCTAGCGGGTGAGCGAACAGATAAATATTTGATGTCACCACAGGAAATGTCTTTAGAAGAAGCCGATAAGGGGGAATTTGAGCATTTTATGTTAAAAGAAATTTACGAGCAGCCAGCTCTGATTCGCTCATTTATTCAGTTTTATTTTGGTGGTCCCGGGGCAAGTAGTATCGCTCGAGTGCGCGGTGAAAAACCTCATAGGGTGCATATTTCGGCTTGTGGCACAGCATTTTATGCAGGCCTAATGATTAGAGATTATTTCGAGCATATCACTCAGGTACCTAGTTATGGAGAACTCGCCAGTGAGTTCAGGTATCGAAATCCCTTATTGTTGAAAAATGATCTGGGCCTCTTTATTTCACAATCGGGAGAGACTGCAGATACCCTGGCTGCCCAGGCCCTTTGTAAAGCCAAAGGCGTCAAAACTTTTTCTCTGGTGAATGTGCAGGGCTCAACTCTCTACAGAGATTGCGATGAAAACTTACTGATTAGGGCCGGTGTGGAAATTGGAGTGGCCAGTACCAAAGCTTTTACCCAGCAAGTATTAACGGGAAGAATTTTGGCGACAGTTATGGCAGGTGGTGATTTAGATGAAGGGCTTGCCGCAAAATTGAATTTATTGGCGGATAGGATGGCAGAGCTTATCCAAAATGTTGAGGTTATAAAAAGTATTGCGGAAAAGATTTATAATTATAATGGCTTCTTTTTTACAGGCAGAGGGATTTATTATCCGGTGGCATTGGAAGGGGCGCTAAAGTTGAAAGAAATTGCCTATGTTCATGCCGAAGGCTATGCCGCAGGAGAATTGAAGCATGGGCCGATCGCATTAATTGACGAAAATATGGTAAATATTGCCATCATTGGACCAGAGCTTTATGAAAAAACAATTTCTAATGTTGAGGAAATTAAAGCACGTCGTGGCAAGATTGTTTTAATTGGTCCGGATAATTTGGAAATTTCAGACTTGGGTGATTATCATATTCCCATGAATTACGATGGCCTGGAAGAATTGGCCCCTCTCTATGCTAATGTGGCCAATCAATTATTGGCCTATTATATGGCAAAATTCAAGGGAACCGATATCGATAGACCGAGAAATTTGGCGAAATCCGTTACCGTTGAATAAGGCGTCTAAAATATATGTTAGATTTAAGTAAGCTGAACGAAGTTCAAAAAAGTGTCGTCTTGCAGACTGAAGGCCCGATGATGGTCTTGGCGGGCGCAGGTTCAGGAAAAACGAGAACACTAGTTTCAAGAATCATTTATTTATTGGAAGAAAAAAAAATCAGTCCATTCAAGGTTTTGGCCTTAACTTTTTCCAATAAAGCAGCAAGAGAAATGCGCGAGCGCGTTGCCTCTGAAATAGAAATTGATTTAGGAGCTTTGCAGATTACGACTTTTCATTCGTTCTGTGCAAAAATTTTAAGGTCGGAAGCAACTTATTTAGGTTTGAGCCGGAATTTTACAATTTATGAACCAAGTGAGTCGAAGTCTGTTGTCAAGGCCCTCTTGGGCAGACGAGGTGTTACAACCAAAGAGATTAATCCTTTTGAAATTCTTTACTTTATCGATAATATTAAAAACCACGGCTATTATCCTGGCCGCAATAAAACCGAGTATTATGAGATCGATACGGAAGACCCATTTTATTCCTATTATCAAGAATATGAATCCGAAATCCATCGGGCAAATGCTATAGACTTTGGCGGCCTTATAACTGGGGTTATTCAACTTTTTGAAACCCATCCAGAAGTCTTAAGGAGATATCGGGATCGCTTTCAATACCTCTTGGTGGACGAATATCAAGATACTAATCGTGGCCAATTCGATTTAGTCAGAATGTTGACGGGGGTAGAGCAAAATATTTGTGTCGTTGGAGATGAAGACCAGTCTATTTACTCTTGGCGTGGAGCCGATATAAGAAATATATTAGATTTTGAAAAAGAATTTCCCAACGTAGAAATTCTAAAGTTAGAGCAAAATTACCGTTCTTCAAAAAATATTATCGAAGCGGCTTCTTGCGTAATTCAAAGAAATGAAATGCGTAAGGGTAAATCAATGTGGACCAAAAACCCTGAGGGAGAGTCAATCCGTGTCATTGAAGTATCAAGTGACAAAAAAGAAGCTGAATTTATTGCTAAAGAGATCTCCCATCTTAAATACTCGGGTACTTCTTTTAAAGATATCGCTGTTTTTTATCGCAACAACTCACAGTCTCGTTTAATTGAGGATTATCTTAGAAAAGAAAAAATTAATTATCGTATCGTAGGCGGAGTTAAGTTTTATGAACGCAAAGAGATCAAAGACCTATTGGCGTATATAAGAATCATAGTCAACCCTAAGGACTCTCTTGCGCTTAGTCGAATAATAAACGTACCCACTAGAGGGATAGGCGCTACTACTTTAAGGAAAATGGAAGACGAAGCCGTCAGAATGGGAGTTTCATTGTGGGAAACGGTTGAAAATATTATAGAGAATCCAGATAATTTTACGCATATTAGATTGAGCGCCAAAGTTAAAGCGGGTATTCGAGCTTTAGTGAGTTTAATAAATGAAGTTAAATTTTTAAACAACGAAAAAGTTCAACCTTCCACTCTTTATAAAAAATTACTACACGAATCTGGATATTTTGATTTTTTAAAGGCCAGCAAAGATTACGAATCATTGGCGAGAATTGAAAATTTAGAAGAATTAACAAATGCTATCAATCAATTTGAAGAAACTAACAAATTGCCTACCCTATTAGGATTTTTAGAAACAGTTACTTTAGATGCGCAAACTAAAGAAACACAAAGTGATGATGATTCGGGACAAGTTTCATTGATGACTGTTCACGGGTCAAAAGGATTAGAGTTTTCCTACGTTTTTGTCTCAGGTGCGGAAGAAAATATTTTTCCATCCTATAAGAGTTTAGAATATGGTGCGGATGCCATTGAAGAAGAAAGAAGGCTTTTTTATGTGGCAATGACTAGAGCAATGGAAAGGCTTTATATAATGTTTGCTCAGGGAAGGATGCTCTTTGGCCAATTAAAGTTTAACGGACCAAGTCGTTTCATTTATGAAATACCTAATAAGTACTACGATTGGCAAAAAGAAATGACGAGTTCTCAAGATCAAGCTTACCGGGAATACTCACTGCCAACGGATTGGAAAACTGAGGACTTTAATCAAGAATATAAAGAGTCAAACCCAATCGCGTATCAAACTCAGTCGAATAATGAAGTATCAAAGTATCCTAAGGACACCTTGGTTCTTCACAGTCTCTATGGGGAAGGTTTGGTACTAAGTACAGAAGGTCATGGTGGCAGTGAAAAAGTGCTTATTAAGTTTAAAGACGGTACGAGAAAGAAATTTATGGTTAAATATGCACCACTAATCGTAGTATAATAAAAGCTCAAGAAGAGCGATAATGTCTAAGAAGGATACTAGGAATACTATGTGAGCAAAAAAATCAAATATTTTGTTAGTGTTTCAGCCGCAATGTTGGCAGTGATTTTTATCGGTCTTTATTTCTTAACGTTTGTTATTACTCCAAATCAGTTCAAATCTAGTTTTCAGGAAGCTATGGAAACCTTCTTCCCAGGATATTCAGTTGTCTTAGGTGATATAAAAGTTCATCCCGGTCCCATAGTTAAAATTACGGTTAGACACCTTAAA
>Ga0316206_1002134_pt1 | contig 14356 bp, 12 predicted proteins | sample 6monthpyrite_MG_FD_204942 | JGI IMG/M metagenome (GOLD analysis project Ga0316206, IMG submission 204942) | Microbial mat bacterial communities from mineral coupon in-situ incubated in ocean water Damariscotta River, Maine, United States -... | ecosystem: Environmental > Aquatic > Marine >...
ATCAATTTACTGACTTTGCATTATCATTAGGTACGGTGGTGCTTGGTCATGCTTATGAACCGGTACTTGAAGCAGTGCGGCATGAATTAGCTAAAGGTGTAAATTTTGTTCGCCCGTCACCACTCGAGGGAGAATTAGCCGAATTATTATGCGATATTATTCCTTGCGCAGAAATGGTTAAATTGGCCAAACATGGCTCAGACGCTACTACTGGTGCAATAAAATTAGCGCGTGCTTATACCGGTAGAGAACATATAGTGCGCTGCTCAGCCGATCCATTTAATGCAGTACATGATTGGTTTATTGGTTCTACCGTGGTTGATCGTGGTGTGCCAGAATGTGTCAAAAACTTGACCCACCAGTTCGAATATAACAACTTGGCAAGCTTACAAGCCTTGTTTAGTCAATATCCAGCACAAATTGCCTGCGTTATTTTTGAACCAATTTCATTTATTGAACCTGCCGTTGGTTTTTTACAAGCAGTGAAAGATTTATGTGAGGCCAACGGTGCAATATTAATTTTTGATGAAGTCGTGTCTGGTTTTCGTTTTGCTATTGGTGGTGCACAACAATATTGTGGTGTTACCCCTCATTTAGCGGCATTTGGTAAAGCAATGGCGAATGGTTTTTCGGTAAGTGCATTGGCTGGCCGTAAAGATATTATGTCGTTAGCTGGTATTAATCATGATACGGAACGGGTATTTTTACTGTCTACCACGCATGGCGGTGAAACCCATTCAATTGCCGCTGCCCTAGCGACTATTCGTATAATTGAACAACAGCAAGTGATTAAGCATTTTTGGCAGGTTGGACAATCATTGAAACGCGGTATTTTACAAGCGGCTGATGCGGCAGGTATTAGCCAGTATGTTTCAGTTGGTGGCTATGATTGTAAACCATCGTTTGCGTTGCTGAACCAGCAAGGTCATGCTTGTATGCAATTAAGAACATTATTTTTACAAGAAACTATTAAACGTGGTGTGTTAATGCCCTGTTATAGCCACACGGATACTATTATTGAGCAAAGCTTACATCAGTTATATGATAGCTTTGTGGTGATGGCACATGCTATTAAACAACACACAGTAGCCGAATCGATTGTGGGTGACATAGTTAAACCAGTATTTAGGAAATACAATTAATGATGCGTTTTAATATTGCGGATCGATCGGTTGGTGACGAGCAACCTGTGTATATTATTGCTGAAATGTCGGCTAACCATGGTGGTGATTTAGCAACAGCAATCGAAATTTTACATGCGGCTAAACGGGCTGGCGCTGATGCGGTTAAATTACAATCATACACCGCAGACAGTTTAACGTTAGATGCACAACAAGCCGATTTTTTATTACCGCAAAATAGTCCATGGCGTAACCATCATAATTTTTATCGTTTATATCAGAAAGCCGCAATGCCGTGGCAATGGCATGCCGAACTATTTGCACAAGCTGAACAATTAGGCTTAACCATTTTTTCCTCGCCATTTGACCATCAAGCTGTAGAGTTATTAGCGAATTTACAGTCAGTGGCATATAAAATAGCGTCACCTGAAATTACTGATATCCCGCTGATTGAAGCTGTTGCGCGCCAAGGAAAACCGGTTATTTTTTCCACTGGATTAGCTGAACAAAGCGATATTGAATTAGCTATTCAAACTATGCAGCAATGTGGCAATCAGCAATATGCATTTTTAAAGTGTACCACTGCTTATCCTGCGCCAATGGAACAAGCTAATTTGCGGATGATTGCCAAGTTAAAACAAGATTATGGCTGCGTGGTTGGGCTATCAGATCATTGTATTGGTAATGAAGCCGTGTTGGCTTCGGTGGCGTTGGGTGCAAACATTATTGAAAAACATTTTATGTTAAATGATGGGCCAGAAACGGCAGATTCCTTTTTTTCACTAACTGAGCAACAATTTACCACTATGGTAAAGTCGGTGAGGGCGGTCGAATTAGCATTGGGCGACGGTAGTTATCAGTTGTCGGCAGCAGCTCAAGGAAATTTATCGGGGCGCCGCTCCTTATATATTGCACAAGATATTGCGCAGGGCGAAATGTTAACCGTACAACATGTGAAATCAGTTCGACCTAGTTTCGGCTTGCATCCTAAATATTATCATCAAGTGATTGGCGCTAAAGTGAAGAAGTCTTTGCGTTTTGGTGATCGATTAGCGCTTGAAGATATTGATGTGGGTCATTAGTAATGACTTGGTTAATTGTTTGTGATGGTGATCAACGAACGGGTCTTGGCCATATAAAGCGAGCGCAAACTTTAGCTGGTTATGTCAATCGTCAAGGGATTACTTGCCAAGTGGTTGGCGCATCGGCTAGTGCAACAGCGTTATTAATGAATGAACCGCTGACAACAATAACGCATACCTCTGCTTATCAAGTGATTATTTTTGATCTGCCTTATGCAGCGAGTAACTTAGTGGCACGTTATGCCGAGCAAGCAAATTATCTGGTTTGCTTAGATTGCTGTAGCCAAGTGCCAGTGGATTTATCGTTGTTTATTTTTTTACATCCTTATCAAGTGGTGGATAATGCTTATGTATCTGGTTATCAGTTGGTGATGATCAGAGATGAGTTTTTCAAGGAAACGATAACTGCACCACTCACTAAACATCGTGTATTTATTAGCATCGGTGGCGCGGATATTCATCATCAAAGTCTCTTCGTGGCTGAGCAATTATTAACTCAAAACTGTCAGGTATGTGTAGTGTTTGGCGAACTTTCAGAGCAGCAATTAACCAGTGCAGAGCAAATGAAAAGAGCACAATTACACGCACAGTACCCCGATCAATTTCAGTATTATTGTGCACCTGATAATTTTGCCACATTAATGAACCAAGCGGATTGGTGTATTACCAATGGCGGTGGCTGTTTGTTTGAAAGTTTATATTTACGCAAAGCAACTTGGGTATTACCGCAAACTGATGCAGAGCAGCGTATTGTTGATGATTTAACTGAACGACAATTAGTATTGGGCAGTGGTTTATTAACCTTAACACCACCGAATCAAGCGCAAATTTCACATCAATTTCAGGCAACTCAAGGTGTGGTTGAGGGACAAGGTTGTCGAGTTATTATGCAGCAAATAATGGAGCGGTGTGCATGAGTAAATGTTTAGTCGCAGTGACCGCTGGGCGTTGGCAAGCAACGGCCATTAAACGAGCTAAAGCTTTAGGTTTTATGGTGATTGCCATTGATAGCGATCAACAGGCGAGTGGCCTAAAATACGCTGATGTTACTATCGTTACCGCGCTAACGAATATCGATTATATTTTTGCTGAGCTGGCCGCTTACCCTATTGACGGCGTGGTAAGTATTTGTTCCGATGCTGGAATGGTGTTAGCTGGGCAAATTCGTGAGCGATTTAATATCGTTACTGGACCGAATGTCGCGGTAAGTCATGCGTTAATCAATAAATATTTACAACGTACCGCTTGGCAACAGCATAATGTTGCTCAGCCTCGTTGGTGTAGTGCTAAACAGTGGTCAGAGTTATTGCCTAAACTGGCAGATTTATCATGGCCACTGGTGATCAAACCGGTTGATAGTGCAGGGAGTCGAGGTGTAAATATAGCGCAAACAAGAGCGCAATTAGCCACATTTTTTGATCAAGCATTGTCATTTTCAAGCTGTAAAATGGTGATCGTTGAACAGTTTATGCCGGGTATCGAATATACCGTTGAAGGTTTTGTCCATCAGGGGCAACCGCATATTTATGCCGTGACCGAAAAAACCCATATTAAAGATAAGCCGGTTGCCTATCGACTAATGACAGCAACTTTATCCCCAGAAGTATTAGCGCAAACACAACAACTGGTTTGTGATGCCGTTGTGGCATTAGGCTATGCTAATGGTCCAATACATGCCGAAGTGATGATTGATGCAAACAATATTGTAAAAATGGTTGAATTAGGTGGCCGAGGGGGCGGTTTTTTCGTATTTGAAAAGTACGTACAACTTGCTTCAGGCGTTGATATTGTTAAAGATACCTTATATCAAGCGGTTGATTTACCTCTAACGATTGAACCAACTCAGACACAGTATACAATATTGGAGTTTATCCCCAGTGTCGCTGGTACTGTGCGAGCGATTAGTGGATTGGCACAGGCTAGCTTAATTCATGGTGTTGACGTCGACGCGTTAGTCAAAATTGGAGATAAACTCACCAGTGCGCAATCTGATGGCGATCGTATGGCCTATATTTTAAGTTGTGCACCAACCCTAGCAACAGCCGAACAGCAAGTAAATGATGCAAAACGTTGTATCAGCATCGAGGTAACATCATGAATTGTATTGATAGCCATTTACATTTAGACGCCTGGCAATATCCTGATATTGCGAACGCAGCGAAAGTATTAAATAGTCAATTGGTGGAAGCCAATGTCGACAAAGGTGTTGTACTACATTTACAAATTCAGCCATGGTCGGTGGCTGAGGTTTCTAAAGTGATTCAACAATATCCACGAATTGAAGCTTTTGTGAATGTACACCCAGATGATGCTGATGCATTGCAAGTGCTGGAGTATGCCTTAAAACATCAACATTTTTGTGGTATTAAACTGCATCCAAGGTTACAAAAATTTTCTTTAGACCATCCTAATTTAGCAAATATTTGTCAATTGGCAGCTGAATTATCAGTGCCTATATTGTTAGATGCGTTTCCAGATGGCACGGCTATGATGCAAGGTTTTTCGCCGCTTGATTATGCAGCATTAGCAAAACGACAACCCAATACTCGGTTCATTTGGGCGCACATGGGCGGTCATTATGTGCTGGATATGATGATGTTGGCGAAGCGGTTAGCTAATGTGTATTTTGATTGTTCTTATTCGCTGTTGTATTTTCGTGGCAGCTCAGTGCCGCAAAATATGATCTATGCAATGCAGAGTATGCGGTTTGAACGTATTTTTTATGGCTCAGATTATCCCGATCGAGATATTGCTAGCTCACTTAATCAATCACTGGCCGTATTTGCACAATTTGGATTAACGGATCCGCAACTAGAAAAAGTTTTATACCTAAATTTCAAGGAATTTATGGCATGGTAAAGGCAGTATCTGTACAGGATTTAGCCAAAGTAGCCGCATTTTATGATCAACGTTTTGCTGAACAAGGTGAACAGCCAAGTTCGGTAGGTTGGCGTGATCAACAATCGCAGTATTTACGCTTTGACTATTTGTTTCAAGGTTATGATGGTCAACATAAAACTATTTTAGATGTTGGCTGTGGCTTTGCTGATTTATACCATTATTTATTTAAAAAATACGGTAATCGTTTTCATTATATTGGCATTGATACCTCTGCGGCGTTACTGTCGGTGGCTAAAAAACATTGTCATGCGCAAAACAGTGAATTTTTTCATGGCGATTTACATGCATGGTACCAACAGGCCAGTAAAAATAAGCAATCTATTGATTTTGCTGTAGAATCAGGCATGTTAAGTTTTAAATTGGATAATAATAATGACTATGCACAACAGATCATGGCGTTGATGTATGAATTAGCGAATGATGGTATTGCGATGAATTTTTTGTCCGATCAAGTTGATTATCAACTCGACAAAAATCACCATTTTTCCGCACAACAAGTATTACATTGGGCAAGTGGATTGTCGCGCCATTGGGTGATTTATCAAGATTACCCGTTATGGGAATTTACTCTACAACTTTACAAATCAGCAAAACAGCTAAGGGGCTTATAATGTCAATTAAAGAACGGATTATCGATTTTATTAAAAAAAATCGCGTATCTACCACTGAAGTTGCCGATGCCTTAGGAAAGGTTGGGGCTTTACCGCAGGTGTTGCCAGTAAATGCCGATGTTCATGAAGTGGGTGAAATTTTTTGCGTATTTACCGCCAATGAATCGAATTATCAGGTGCACGAAGAAATGCGCGCAGTCCCCGAAAATAGTATTGCTATTGTGTTTACCGAACATTGTCAAGGCCGAGCAATTCTGGGGGAGTTAGTTACTAAATATGCATTGTTGTACCGTGGCGCGAAAGCCCTGGTAGTTGATGGTTTAGTACGTGATATTGCCGGTATCAGACGTTCAAAATTCAAGGTGTGGTGTAAAGGCACTACTCCGATTGGTTGTTTTAATAAACGTGCGGAACAATTTGAGCCCATTAAACGGGCAGCCATTGAGCAACGATATCAAGGTGCCATTGCCGTCTGTGATGATGGTGGTGTGGTTTGTATTGAGAACCATCAAATGACTGAAGAGTTATTGCTGTCACTAGAACGTATTGAATTACAAGAAGATATTTGGTTTTTTTGTTTAGATACGTTGAAGTGGGATACTAAAAAAATTGTATGTGATAAAGCTTACTTAACCGCGCCTGAATTGTTTTCAGCTGTGCATATAGAACAAATGAAAGCATTAACCGATAACAATAAAAGTTAATAAACTGTGAATCAAAATTTATTATCCCAACAAGATTCAATTAATGTGGCTTTGGCGAATCGGATCCGTCAATTACAAGCTGACGGGCAAACTATTTGTCAGTTACAAACGGGGGACCCTGATTTTGATACGCCAGCGTTCATTATTCAAGCCGCTTGTTACGCTATGCAACACGGCGACACGCACTATTGTGCATCATCAGGTAAACAACAGCTTAAACAGGCCATTTGTACTAAGTTGATGAAAGATAATGCGATTAATGTACAACCGTCAGAGGTGTTGGTGACACAAGGCGCTGTGCATGGTTTGTATTTGGCGTTACAAGGTATTTTGAATAGGGCAGATGAGGTGATTGTCATCGCGCCCTATTGGATGCCTTATTATGCCAATATTGTGTTAGCCGGTGCTAAACCTGTGGTATTAGAAACCCATTTGGTTGATGATTACGCGATTGATATTAATCAATTGCAGCGATTAATTACAAAGCGTACTAAAGCGATTATTATAAACTCACCGAATAATCCCACGGGCAAAATACTCAATCGTGCTGAGTTAACTCGTATTGGTGATCTTGCGGTGGCTAATAATTTGTACATTATTGCTGATGAAGTGTATGAACAGTTAGTGTTTCAAGGGCAGCATTTTTCGATTCAAGCCTTATATCCAGATTACCCTAATATCATTAGTTTATTTAGTTTTTCTAAGTCATTTGCTATGACGGGATGGCGTATTGGCTATTTGGTGGCGAACACTGACGTGGTCAATCAGCTGAATAAATTAACTCAGTATATTAGTACTTCGGTCAGTCCATTTATTCAAGCTGGAGCACATGCTGCGTTAGTGCATGAACAAAGTGCATCAGTGCGTCAGCAGATGTTAACCATTTACCAGCAACGGTTAACGCACATTATTGAGCAGCTTGATGATTCATGGGCTCGGCAGCAGTATTATCTACCTCAAGGTACATTTTATTTGTTTATTAATGTGAGTGATAAAACCGCCAGTGCCAGGCAATTGGTTGAACACTTGTTAATGGAACAACAGTGTGCATTTACCCCGGGTGTTGCGTTTGGTGCTGGCTATGACCAATATATTCGGATGACATTTGCCAGTAGTTTAGCTGATATTAATACTGGTCTATCCGTTTTACGAGGGTTATAGGGTATGTTTGCTTATATCCCCGCAAGAATTGGTTCTAAACGGATCAAACAAAAAAATATTCGTTTACTCGATGGCAAACCCATTATCTGCCACGTGATTGAGCAATTAATGCGAGTGCCAGCTTTAACCGGTATTGCAGTATCTACTGACAGTGAACTGATTCAAGCATGCGTATCGTCGTATAGTAAGGTAACTACATTAGCATTAAGAACAGCCGATATTGCTGACGATCAAGCCAGTTTTATGGATTTGATTCGCAACGACTTACCACGCTTTGAACAACATTTTGGCAGTCATGAAGTGGTGTTTACATTAGCGACTGCGGCGTTAATTACCGATAATTTTTTTACACAGGGCATTGAATTATATCAGCAACATACTGGTTTGGTGATGTCGGTGGCCAGTTTACCTACTAGTGTGCATTTAGCATTAGAAGTGAATGAACAGGGCAGTTTAGCGCCGTTATTTCCTGAAAAATATCCGTTGCCTACAGCTCAACTAACTCCGTTATATGCTGATGCCGGAGGTTTTTATATATTTGATACTCAACAGCTGCGTACTAAATCGATGTTTATTGAGCTAAACCCCATACACCCAGTGCCCTTGCCCGCAAATATCGCTCTTGATATTGATGATGAAGCCGATTGGCAATTATTGGAGCAACAATATGCGCAATTACATAGTTTTTGAATTTAGCGCCAGTTAACGGGACAAGTAAAGGCTGGATCATCAATTGAAAATTGCTCTAGCTCATTATATTTAATCGCTAACTGAGGTAATTCAGTTAATTGCTTGAGTTGCGCTAAACTATTTACGCCACAGATAATGTTTGTGATTTCGGGGATTTGTTCTACAAAACGGTAGGCAAGCGTTAAAGCGCTAGTATTATGTTGTTCAAGGTAGTTTGCCAAGCGCATTAACAGCGGTTTTATTGGAGAAAAGTAGCTAGGCAATTGCGCTAATGGCATCAATAAGAGCCCTTGCAAAAACACAGAGCGGACATGAATTTGAATATCTTGTTTGTGTAATTGTTGAAATACACCGTTATGTAACAACTGCTGATCAAGTACATTAAATGGTAATTGTACAATATCTATATCAAAGTGTTCGATGATTTGACGCAATTGTTGGGCATTATAAATTGATACACCAATGTGTTTAACTAAACCTTGCTGTTTGAGTTCCAGTAAAGTTTGATATAACCATTCGCCGTTTTTATTCAGTAAATTTTCACCATGATGCAATAATAAACTTTGTACCTGATGGCTAGGCATTAATGCTTGTGACTGTTGAAATTGTGCGACTATTTTAGCTTGATCGGCTGAGGTGATGGCTGTATGACCAAACACAGGGGTTTTAGTAATGATGTTAAAGGGATATTGTTGATAATTACCAATAGCTTGTTCTGCATCACCATAATTACATGAGCTGTCTAATACTTGAATACCTCGCTCAAAAGCGTATGTTAATATTTGCGACACTTCCGCTTGTGGTGTTTTGCCAAGTGGATTACTGACCCCATAATCTAGCCCGAATTGTACTGTGCCAAGTGCTAACTTAGATGATGTTGTCATTTACGCGCTCAATAATTGCTTCAGTGTATGAATGATATGTTCAAATTCGGTATTGGTTAGTGTGGGATACATCGGTAGTGAAAGACAGTTTTGATAATAGCGCTCAGCTTCCGGAAAATCCCCCATTTTGAATCCTAACTTTTGGTAATAAGGTTGAGTGTGAATAGGAATGTAATGCACATTTACGCCAATATCGGCGGCGCGGCAAGCATTAAATAACTGTAATCGGTTGAGGGGGCTCTCGCTAGTCAGCTGAATAATAAATAAATGATAACTTGGTGAACAATGCTCAGGTAGAAATTGACATATCACTGGCAAAGCTGCTAACGCAATTTTATATCGAGCAGCCAGAATTTGTCGTTGCTCAATAAATTTATCTAATGATTTTAATTGGCTTAATCCTAACGCCGCCTGAATATCCGTTAAGCGGTAGTTAAAACCGAGTTGGTGTTGTTCGTAATACCAAGCGGGTTGGGAGCTTTGCTGTAAGGTTTGATGTTTGATGATACCATGACTACGATACAAGGCCATTTTGTCTGCCAGTTTTTCATCATTGGTAGTGGCTAATCCCCCTTCTGCGGTAGTGATAATTTTAACTGGATGAAAACTAAAAACGGTAATATCACTATAAGCACAATTTCCTACTGGCTGCTGTTGATAACGCGCACCAATGGCATGACTCGCATCTTCAATAACATAAAATTGATAACGTTCAGCTAATTGAGCTATGGCTTGCATGTCGCATATTATACCGGCCATATGCACTACAATCAGCACTTTTGGAAGTTGATTAGCTTGCTCTGCTTGCTGTAATTTTTGCGCCAGCGCTTGGCAATCAATATTAATAGTATGAGAATTTATATCAACAAAATCTACGGTAGCACCACAATAAAGTGCACAATTGGCAGACGCAACAAATGAGATCGGGCTAGTCCAAACAATGTCGCCCTCGCTAACATTTAACGCTAAACAGGCAATATGTAATGCCGAGGTGGCGCTGTTACAAGCAACGGCGAAGGTTGCTTGACAATAATTGGCGATGGCGTGTTCAAATGCTGGTACGGTAGGACCTTGCGTGAGCCAATCAGACTGCAAAATGTCGTTAACCGTGGCAATATCTTGAGCCGAAATATGGTGTTTTCCGTAAGGGATCATAACAATGCAGTTTTATTAAATTCGATAATTTGTTCAACAGATAAATAATCAGGATTAGTGAAAGAATCAAATTCGTAGCCAGCGTCAACTAATTTACCTTGCTCATTTAAAGAGTTTGAGGTGAAGTCATTCGCTCGTGAAAAAAACTTGATCGCCGGCGCAATAACAAAATGATCATTAAATTCAAAGGTGTTGTAACATAACTCTCCCGGGCACATCACTTCGTGCAGTTTTTCACCGGGTCGAATACCAACAATTCTCTGCTCAAGCTCTGGTGCCATAGCAGTGGCTAAATCGGTGATTTTAATTGAAGGGATTTTGGGTACAAAAATTTCACCACCTTGCATTCTGGCAAAGTTTTTTAATACAAAATCAACACCTTGTTGCAGGCTTATCCAGAAACGGGTCATGTCTGGATGGGTGATTGGAATGTAACCTTGTTGTTGGTTAATATAATTTTGAAAAATAGGTACTACTGAGCCACGTGAACAAACCACATTGCCATAACGTACTACGGAAAACGAGGTTTTATGCCCACCAGCAATATTGTTAGCGGCGACAAATAATTTATCAGATGCCAGTTTTGTGGCACCGTATAAGTTGATCGGGTTAGCGGCCTTGTCGGTGGATAAGGCAATTACTTTTTCAACATTGTTGTCTAATGCTGCTTCAATTACATTTTCAGCACCGCCAATATTAGTTTTAATACATTCCATTGGATTGTATTCTGCGGCAGGAACTTGTTTTAATGCCGCTGCATGAATGACATAATCAACGCCGCGCATTGCTCTACGCAAGCGGCTTTGATCACGCACATCACCAATAAAATATCGCATGCAATCTTGATTAAACGTTTGTTGCATTTCGAATTGTTTTAATTCATCACGCGAGTAAATAATGATTTTGCGAGGTTTATGATACTTAAGCAATGTTGCGACATATTTTTTCCCAAAAGAGCCCGTACCGCCAGTAATGAGAATACATTTATCTTCGAACATATTCCGACCAATATTATTTGTCATAGATACCTCAAATCGTTTTAACCAACGAATTTGCCATGAATGAATTATTATTAAACCTTAGTTTATGCTAAAAGCAAAATGTATGCCTACTATCAAAGCTATATATCGATGAAAAATAACTAAAAAGTCAAAAATATGACATGTCAGCGTCATTTTTTTGTTGCACATTTTAACCTGCTGGTTAGAATCGTTACCATTATATCTATGAATTTTAATGATTACGGTGATTATGCAGAACCATAAATACATACTTGTGGTTGATAATGAACCCAATAGACGGCAGCAATTGGAAACAGTGTTGGCTTTTATTGGTGAGCGTTATCAAGTATGCAGTAGTGCTGAATTAGATCATATATGGACCAATAATCCCCATTTGTTGTCGGTGATTATTGCGGGCGAGTTAGATACCTGTGTGGTTGATAAAGTTACTCAATCGCCAATTATTCCGTTTATTTTATATGATGTGCTGGATCATCAGCCGGTTAAGCATTTAGTCAATGTGATTGGTGAACTACCAACGTCATTAAACTATGCAAAGCTCACCGAGTTAATTCATCATTGTCATCAGTACCATAATAAATTACCCACTAAACGCAGTAAAAGCGCTAGCTCAGCAGGTTTGTTAAAATCCTTAGTTGGGGTTAGTGAGGCAATGCAACAGGTGCGATTTTTAATTGAACAAGTTGCTGGTACTCAGGCGAATGTTCTTATTTTAGGTGAATCTGGCACAGGTAAAGAAGTAGTAGCGCGGAATATTCATCTATTGTCTGATCGTGCTAAAGGGCCGTTTGTACCTGTAAATTGTGGGGCTATTCCAGGTGAATTACTTGAAAGTGAATTATTTGGTCATGAAAAAGGCGCATTTACTGGTGCCATATCGGCCCGTAAGGGACGCTTTGAGCTTGCCGATGGCGGAACCTTATTTTTAGATGAAATTGGGGATATGCCGCATCCAATGCAAGTAAAATTGTTACGAGTCTTGCAAGAGCGTACGTTTGAACGTGTGGGTGGCAGTAAAAGTTTAAAGGCTAATGTGCGTATTATTGCGGCTACTCATCAACAACTGGAAAAAATGATTCAAGCGGGTGATTTTAGAGAAGACTTGTTTTATCGGTTAAACGTATTTCCAATTGAAACCCCAGCACTGAGAGATCGAAAAGAAGACGTACCGATTCTGTTACATGAGTTAATGGTACGTTTTGAACAAGAGCAAGGTCACAAAGTAAAATTTACTGAGCAAGCGCTGCAGTCATTGATGGAACATCCTTGGTCTGGCAATGTGCGCGAATTATCTAATTTGATCGAACGAATGATCATTATGTATGCTGATCAAGTGATTGATGTCGCTGAATTGCCAACTAAATATCAACACATTGACGTGGAAAGTTATCAACCAGAATATCCTGAAGAGTTGCAAGAGCGAGAAGCGATTAATGAATTGTTTGCTGGTTATGATGATATTGAAGAACAATTAGATGCGCCGCAAGTTGGGTTGAGTAGTGTAACTAGCACATCAACAGAAGCTACTGCGCTTGAACAGTTGCCAGAGCAAGGCGTGAATTTAAAAACATTTCTTGCTAATTTAGAAGTGTCACTCATTGAACAAGCATTGCATCGGCATGATTGGGTGGTTGCTCGCGCATCTGAAACATTAGGTATGCGTAGAACAACTTTGGTTGAAAAAATGCGTAAGTACCAATTACAAAAAGTGGATAACGCGTAACTTTATCCATCAAGACAAATATTTGACAGAAAATTTTTACCGTTATAGTTAGTTTAACTGTTTGTTTTTATTTTGTTTTATTTGCTGGCATGTAAAGTGCATATTTCGGAATAGTTAATCCGTTAGGTGTGCATTATGAGTTTAGCAGTTTCTACCACAACCAAATCAACAGCCTCAGTTGAGCCAAACTTGGTCAATCATTTCGTCGCGTTTGCGCCAAGTGACCAACAACGCTCAGTATTGAGTGGCCTTGAGCACAAAACTAAATCTGGTAATACAGCATCTGCTAGTTATTTGCAGCAAGTGTTAAATGAAAATCAGCAATTACGCGCTGAACTGTCGCAACATCAGACTCAAAATCAATACTTATTACAACTCATTGATGTTATGCCGACCGGCGTGGTGATTTTGGATGGTAACGGAGTAGTTGTTAAAGTTAATAGTATTGCCCGCGCATTATTAGATGAGCCTATTTTAGGACAGATATGGCGTGATGTGATCCATCGTTCGTTTAAACCTAGAGAAGATGATTGGCATGAAGTGTCATTGAAAAATGGCCGTCGTGTTAAGCTAGAGATCAAAGCGATTGATCATCAGCCGGGTCAATTAATTACCATTACCGACTTAACCGAAACACGATTGTTGCAAGATAAATTGAGCCACCTTCAACGTTTATCTTCATTAGGTAGAATGGTGTCATCGTTAGCCCATCAAATTAGAACACCTTTATCGTCTGCTATGTTATATGCGGCTAATTTAAATAATAAAAAATTAGCAGTATCAGAAAAAATAAATTTTCAAACCAAATTAATGTCACGTTTAAAAGATTTAGAACAGCAAGTAAACGACATGCTGCTATTTGCCAAAAGTGGTGAGCAACCGATTGTTGAACCTATGTCAATGCGCACTGTTGTTATTGAATCCATCAAGCAAATGGATGAATTAATACAACAAAAATCGGCGCAAGTTGTCTTGCCTGAAGGCCAACAAGATTGCTTTATTCTAGGTAATAAAACGGCACTTGCTGGTGCGATTCAAAACTTATTGAATAATAGTTTACAGATGGTTAAGCAACCAGCAGTTGTGCAGGTTGCATTGCATTTTCAAGATGCATACGTTTATCTCAGTGTTAAAGATAATGGTGATGGTATTGCTGAAGAGCTAGCGGATAAAATATTTGAGCCGTTTGTAACGTCGCGCGTACAAGGCACAGGCTTAGGTTTAGCGGTAGTTAAATCCGTCGCTCAAGCGCATAAAGGCGATGTACAATTGCTTAGTAAAGTAGGCGAGGGGGCACATTTT
>Ga0316206_1002135_pt1 | contig 14352 bp, 7 predicted proteins | sample 6monthpyrite_MG_FD_204942 | JGI IMG/M metagenome (GOLD analysis project Ga0316206, IMG submission 204942) | Microbial mat bacterial communities from mineral coupon in-situ incubated in ocean water Damariscotta River, Maine, United States -... | ecosystem: Environmental > Aquatic > Marine >...
GTCCGATCGGTGACCATCCGCGAACGCTTGGGCAAGCTCGATCACCTGCAGAAGGGCAATCTCTTCAAAATCATCACCAGCTCGGTGATCGTGGTTGTGGCATCGATCCTGATTGGGTACGGGCTGCTCAACAACTCGCCCGAGAACGCAGAGATGACTCGGCTCATCAATGAGCTCCCCAAAACGGTGACCACGCTCTCAGGCGAGGAGATTGTCAATCCACGGCTCGCCCAGATCCAGCAAGTCCAGCAGTTGCTCAACAATGCCAAGCCCGGGATGCTCTTGGCGGTGGGCAGCGCGGTGATCTCGCTGATGCTGGTGCTCGTGGTGTGGATGGGGCTCGGGCTTGTCTATCCGTTGCTCGCGGGGATCGCGGTGGGGATCTTCTTCGCGCTGCGCGGGACCTCATTCGAGATTGTGGGCTCGATCGCGGTGGGGATGATTATCCTGACGCTGAGTTTTATGATTCTGATGCGGGCGGCGAGCATGCTTCTGAGTCATTCGAACCCGGTGCTGGCGATTGCGCGCAATGTGCTCGCCGAGGCGATCCGGATGAAGATCTCGCTGGTCTTTATCGTGATGCTGTTCTTTGTGCTCGCCGCGATGCCGATGCTGCTCAACGATGACCAGTCGCTGCGCTACCGGATCCAGAACTTCCTCCAATACGCCTCGGGGTTCACCTTCTTGTTTATCGCGATGCTGGTGGTGTTCTTTGGGGCCGCGACGGTGACCTATGAGCAGCGCGAGAAGGTGATCTGGCAGACGATGACCAAGCCGGTGGCGGCGTGGCAGTATCTCTTGGGCAAGTGGCTCGGGGTGGTGACGCTGGCGGCGATCCTGCTGACGGTCTCGGCATCGGGGGTGTTCCTCTTTACCGAGTATCTCCGCAATCAAACCGCCAACGGCGAGGTTTTGCCCTATCAGGCGGCCGACAGCACGGGAATTACCGAGGATCGATTGATCCTTGAAACCCAGGTGCTCTCTTCACGCGTTGCAGTGCCTTTCACGCTCCCGTTCTCGTCGAGGAGCCCGTTCTTCCAGAATGCGCTCGAAGCACAGATCGAGAAAGAGCGACTTCAGCAGCCCGGGTATAACCCCGATCTGGCTGAGCGTCAGGCGCTGCTGAGCAAGATTTTCAAAGATGAGATCTCGGACTACCTCTCGATCGATCCGATCACCGAGAAGTACGAGATGTTCACCTTCAACGGACTCCAGCGGGCCAAGGATCTCGGGGTACCGCTGACGCTCAGGTACAAGATCAACGCGGAGGGCAACCGCCCGGATATTTTTTATATCCTGACCTTCGCCTTTGATAACGGCGTGATTTTTCCGCCGCGTCGGACGGGGCTTGGTTTCTCGCACACGCTGACGATCCCGCCCGATTTTATCAACGCCGACGGTCAGATCCGGGTCCAGATCTTCAACGGGCAACTCCACAGCGCCTCCGATGGCAATGTCGATATCCAGACGAACATCAACACCTTCACGATCCCGCCCGACGGGCTCGAGATTTCGTATTCGGTCGGCGGATACCGATCGAACTTCGTGCGTGTGTTCTTCGTCCTCTGGGTGAAGCTGGCGATGCTGGCGATGCTGGCGGTCTGGGCGTCGACCTTTGCGAGCTTCCCGGTCGCGTGCCTGATCTCTGGCGGGCTCTTCTTCATCGGACAGAGCGCCGGGTTTGTCCAAGATGCACTCCCCGGGTGGGGTACCACCGATGTCAACGGCGACCCGTCGTTCTTCAGGGCGGTGATCTACCACTTTGCAGATTGGATCAGCTCGCTCTTCAAGGTATACAACGACATGCGCCCGACCACCCGCTTGGCCGATGGTCGGCTGCTCTCTTGGGGCAGCGTGAGCAAGGGGATCGGGGCATTGGGCGCGATCGCGGGCGTGTTTTATCTACTGGGTGTGTATATCTTCCGCCGGCGTCAGCTGGCGATCTACTCGGGTCAATAATCTCCAGAGAAAGGATCAGCCATCTCGCACAATCGACGCGTCCAACTCATTGCTGTGTTCTTCCTCCTGGCGGGGTTGTTTGGTTCGGGTGTATTCGGGACCGCGATCACCAACTCGACGGGGCGCAACGAGCTTTCGTACACCGATCGGGCTGAGGATGGCGATCCGCCGATGGTCGCGCTCGGGATCGCGATGGGCGCTCTGCGTGGGATCTTCGTCAACTACCTCTGGATCCGGGCGACCAACGCAAAGGAGGAGGGGCAGTACTACGAGGCGGTCGAACTCGCCCAGTGGATCACCCGGCTCCAGCCAAGGTTGCCCAAGGTCTGGACCTTCCACGCATGGAACATGGCGTACAACATCTCAGTGACGACGCAGACCCCCGAGGAACGGTGGGGTTGGGTCAATGCCGGGATTCGGCTCTTGCGAAACGAAGGGCTCCGCGCCAACCCCAACGACATGCAGATGCACAAAGAACTCGCGTGGATTTTTCTGCACAAAGTCGCGGGGTACACCGACGACGCCAACCTGTATTACAAGAAACAGTTCGCCTACGAGTGGCAGAATATCCTCGGCCGCCCGCCAGCGATCGATCCGGACCATCGCGATCGAGACAGCGTGATCGAGCTCTACGCCCAGTGGATCCAGGCGATTGTCGATGCGCCGGCTACACGGGGGGGGCTCAAGAAGCTGAATCCCGAAGCCGAGAAGATCGCCGATGCCTACGAATCGACGCTCGGCGAGAAGCTTGGGCAGCGGTTCCTCGAACGCTATACACTCGACGATGAGCTCAAACGAGCGGGGCGGTTCAAAGCGGCGATGCGCAGCGCGGGGCCCAAGACCAAAGCCTTTGCCAAGCTCCGCGAGCTCTATCCAGACCCGCAGGCGTGGACGGATCTGCTCAATCATGTCCGTCAGCGGGTGCTGATGGACGACTACTTTATGGAACCCGTGCGGATGGTCCAGCAGATCCACAAGTTCGGGCCTGTGGACTTCCGTCTGCCGGCGGCCCACGCGTTGTACTGGGGGGCACGCGGGACTGATGTCGGTCGGATGGAGGTCAATGAGCACAACGCCGACTCGCTCGACTTCGTCAATGCCTTCCGTCTGGTGATGCAGTCGGTGCAGGATCTGTGGCGCCACGGGGATGTCTACTTCAACTACCTCGATGTGCATGAACAGAAGGTCGCCTACTACCAGGGCGTGCCCAACCCATACTTTGTCCCCACCTACGGACAGATGCTCGATGAGGTGGTCTCGAGTTCGGGGCTCTTCGAGGCGGATCGGCGAGCATACCGACAGTTCTCGGCGGGGTACGAGAACTTCCTACGGGACGCGGTGCGGTTCTTCTATCGTCGAGGCGATATTAAGCAAGCCAACAACTGGTACGACATCCTACGGAACTGGAAGGGACAGAATCTCAACGACGCCGAGCGGATCGACGAGATGGCGTTGTCGCTCAAGGACTTCGCCGAACGCCAGATCTTTGATTCGATGGGCTCGCCTCAGGTCGCGGTCTCGGAGGTCTACGGGGCGCTCCAGGGCGCGTTCTATTCCGGGTTGATGGTGGGGGACATGGAGGTATTCAACGCCCAGTGGGCCTACGCCCGCAGCGCCCATGCCTACTTCTTCTCCGAGCAGTTCAATGTTGTGGTCGCCTCTTCGGGCGGTGCCCGGATGGAGTTCATGGATCGTGACTTCGCGTTCTTGGCGGGGAATATTTTCGTTAATATACTCGCGGCGTTGGGCGCCGATGAGGCAGAGATCCTCTATGGCAACGCCCCGGACGATCTGCGCCGATATGCGTATGACTCGCTCGTGACGCGGTTCAAGCAGGATATCAATCAGCGGGCAGTCAACGGCGAGTCCGAACCCTTCGACATCATTTATCCTGAGCCTTCTGGCATGGTAGAGTTCCGCGCGGTCTATCAGCGCAAACTCGAAGCACGCCAGAAGCAAGGCGATCAGGGCGCGATCAAAAACTAGTGTCTTGTTACAGAGCCTAAGAGTCGAATTTTCGTGTATTCAATGAGTTAGCTGCCAACGAGCAGGTCGCGGGCTTGCTCGTATCGTTCGAGCGTGCCCAAGACAACTTCATTGGGCAACTCGGGGGCGGGCGGGGTTTTATCCCAAGAACCCGCATCGACAAGCGACTGGAGATACTCGCGGACAAACTGCTTGTCGAAGCTCCGCTGGGCCCGCCCCGGTGTGTATTCATCTGCGGGCCAGAATCGCGATGAATCCGGGGTGAGCGCCTCGTCAATCAGGATCGGATCGTTGGAGATCACCTTGCCTTGGGCGTCGATCGGGAGACCGAACTCGAACTTGGTGTCGGCGAGGATGATCCCGTGATCCTTGGCGTAGGCGCTGGCAGCGACATAGATATTGAGTGACCGCTCGCGGAGTAGGGTCATGAGTGTCTCGCCGCCGAGGTCCTCGACATGGGCGCACGCCTGCTTGAACCCAATATTCTCGTCGTGCCCCTCGTCGGCCTTGGTCGCGGGGGTGAAGATCGGTTCGGGGAGTTTGTCGCACTGTCCGAGCCCTTTGGGGAGGGGGACGCCGCAAACGGTGCCGGTGGCACGATAGTCCTTGAGCCCCGATCCTTCGAGGTACCCCCGGACGACGCATTCGACCGGGATGACCTTGCACAAGCGTCCGATTGTGGTGCGTCCTTCGAGCATCTGGCGGGTGGTTGAGGCGGTGAATGCCTCCTCGGGGATCAGGTCGAGTTCGTTGGTGATCAGATGCGTTGGGGAGAGCCCCTGGTCCTCGATCCATCGGAGCCAGAATGTGGCGATCTCAGTGAGCACGCATCCCTTTGTGGGGATCGCGGTGGGCATGACCACATCGAACGCGGAGATACGATCGGAGGCAATCATTGCCAGTCGAGGGGGGGTCATGTGCCCATCCGGGTCTTGGTGGGACGGGATGATGTAAGTGTCTCGGACCTTTCCAGCGCGTTTGTCCGGGAGGGTCAGATCCGTTGAAAAAACGGCTGGACCCCGATCAGAAAGCGGGTCCGAGAGCGAGGTCGGAGCGGATTGAGGACGATCGTGTGTTGGGTGGTTTGTATGCACAAAATGAGGATAGCATCGTTGGGGGCGGTGTGTCCACTCGAACCAAGAGTTGAACGACGGTGCACGAGAAACTCGCACGATTCCGTCTGAATTGGTCGCCCATTGGCATGAGATCCCATATCCTTATACACGAATCCCTACCGGATTCCTCGGCGTGATCGAGCGTACGGGGCTCGGGCGTGGGTCGTAAAGGAGTAGGTATCCGTTTATGCTGAGATTTGTTGGCCCCAAAGACGCGGTCTCGATGGCACAGCAAATAATGCCCGGTGCCTATCTCATCGGTCCGGACTCTGTGCCGATCGCGGGCGAGGTCAGCGTCGAGGATCGGATGGTCCGTTGTGAGAAGGGCACCCGCGAGGCAGCGGCGCTCGCACTCCAGGTCGATTTGACCGAATCTCGGCTTGCGACTTTGGGGATTTCTGAACCGATCATCGATGATATCTATCTCCGCCCGATGGGCGTGCTGACGCTCCAGACTTGCCTACTCCCAGATCGGGATCGCCCGTATATTCTCTGTCTTGAACTCGCCCGTCATCGGATAATGCAGTTTCTCACTAAACTCGAAGAGTGGCAGGCTTTTGACATTCCCGCCGACACGCAGGCGATGCGTCTCTTCGATGTTGCTCGCCAATCCTTTACACAAGCACTCGTCTCTTCGAGCGGTGATCGGGACTTGCTCGAGGAGACCTCGATGTGCGGGCTCGAGGCCTTATGGATCGCGCTAGAGGCGTCAGAGAGACTCTCGCTCTTGCAAACCAAACGGGACTTTGATGCCCGGATGAGCGGGGAACTCTACATCTCGCTCTCTGAAGATACGGGGATCACCAAGAAGGCGATGCCGGTGCTCCACCCAACGAGGGGCGGCGTGGTCCTCCCAACCAAGCCCGCGATCGGGACCATTGTCTCGCCCAAGATACTCAATGAAAAAACCAAGAAAGCAGTGGGGGATTCGTGCGATTTTATCTCGCTGCCTATGCGGTGGGTCGAGATGGAACCGATCGAGGGCGAGTACGCCTACACCCCGACGGATCAGTGGATCGAGTGGGCAATCCGCACGGCCAAGCTGCCGGTGATTGCGGGACCGGTGATCGATTTTCGTGCCCAGAGCGTTCCCGAATGGTTGTATATCTGGGAGAACGATTACGACACGCTCCGCGAACTCGTCTATGAGCACCTCAAGGCGATCGTGACACGCTATCGACGGACGGTGAGCCGATGGACGGTCTGCTCTGGTCTTCATTGCGGCGAGCACTTCAAGCTCGATTTTCAGCAGATGATCGATCTCACGCGGATCTGTGTGCTCGTTGTCCGCAAGCTCCACCCTCGTGCCAAGGTGCAGGTCGAGATCGTCGAGCCCTGGGGCGAGTATCACACGGGCGATCGGCGATCACTGCCGCCGATGCTCTACGCCGAGATGTTGACCCAGTCGGGGATCCCGATCGATTCGTTCTCGCTTCGCGTGCAGATGGGCTCGTACGAATCTGGTCTGAGCACGCGGGATCTGATGTCGTTTAGCGCGATGCTCGATCAATATTCGATGCTTGACCGTCCGATCGCGCTCTCGGCGATCGGAGCACCATCGAAGACGCTTTCTGCCCCCGAGCACCCAGAATCTCAGCCTCAAGCCGGGTATTGGCGACAGGCGTGGAGCGAGCAGGGGCAGGCGGATTGGTTGTCGGCGTTCGGGGCGCTGGCATTGTCTAAACCGTATATCGAATCGGTCTGTTGGCATGAGTTGGCGGACCCGACCGGTGCCACAGAGATGCCAGCCGGCGGGCTGCTCGACGGACAGTTTGATTCGCGTGCTTCTTTGTCTCGGCTGGTCGAGCTCAAAGAAGCGGTCAAGTCGGGTGTGCTCCCCGAGCATCTCTTGTCCCCGGATTGTCACGATCAGATAGAGCAACGGGCCGCCGAGATCCGCTCATGAGGGCTGTATCTGGATCAGACTGGACCCGGACTCCTTCGGCGATGTTCGCTGCTGGTGTGCTCGGGCTCGCGTCGATCGGCGGGCTCGCTTGGTCGTGGAATCGTTCGGTCGAGCGGGAGCGCATCGGGGAGCAGGCATTGGCAGGCGGAGCGATGAGCGAGCGATCGGTGCTCCCGCAGAGCCTCGGCGTACAGGATCCCGCTCTGGCGGCTCAGCATGCACCGGAGATCGGGACATTGAGTGCGATCAAGCGGATCGATGTCAACTCGGCCAATGCAGCCGAGCTCGATCTCCTGCCCGGGATCGGCCCGGCGCTGGCGTCGAGGATCATTACGGAGCGTCAAGAAAATGGGGCGTTTGGGTCGGTGGAGGATCTTGCGCGGGTCAAGGGGATCGGCCCGAAGACGGTCGAGAAGCTCCGCGATCGCGTGATCGTCAGCGAATCTGCGTCGGTCCGTGCATCGGTGGACGAAGACGGGTAAACTCTTGACTCTCAAGTGTGTGTTGAGGATGGTCGGTCATGCCGAGGATCCTGAGCACCCGTGTGCGCTGCGCGAAAGGACGAGCCCGCTGTGGATCTGTTGATTCCGATCATCGCCGATAGCGCCTTCCGCTCGTTCGCAGGGGGGCTCGATGATGGGCATCGGACCATCGCGACGGGATCGATTGGATCATCGATTTCGCTGATTGCCAGCGCACTGGGCAAGCAGATCAATCGCCCGGTGCTGATCGTCTGCGCCCATGTTGACGAGGCGGAGGACATCCACGCCGAGATCGAAGCGATTAAAATCAATCAGAGCACTATCTTCCCAGCACTGGAGCTCTCACCGGGCGAATCGAGCGTGAGCGCCGAGCTCTTTGCACACCGGGCGTCGATCATTGTGCGGCTCTGCGCCGATGAGTGCCCGCAGATCCTTATTGCGCCGATTGCGGCGTTGATGCAGCCGGTGCCCAGCGCTGCGCGGATGGGCGGGCTTGTTCGTGAGATCCGGTCGGGGACCGAGGTTTCCCCGGGTTTATTCATTGAGTGGATGAGCGACGCCGGGTACGAGCGGGTTGAGACGATCGAATATCCGGGGCAGTTTGCCTCGCGTGGCGGGATCATTGATGTCTTTCCCCCGACGGGCCCCGGGGGAGATCCGATCCCCGTGCGGATCGATTTCTTTGGCGATGAGATCGAATCGATGTCCGAGATCGATCTCGACACGATGGGCTCAGACCGACGGATCGAATCGATCACGCTCGGGGCGATGGGCGAGGCGCAGCTCTCTGGAGCGTCTGACGATCGATCGGTGCTCGAGTACCTCTCGCGCGAGACGGTTGTGCTGCTGGCGGAGACCTTTGAGGTCATCGAGCAGGGGCGGGGGTATTACGAGCGGATCAGCGACGGGCGGACGATCTTTGGACCCCCGGCGGTGCTCAAACTCCTCGAGACCCGATTCCATGCGCTTGCCGAGGTGAACCAGTTTTCGGCGGGCAAGTCGGGCGCTGACACATTGGTTGGGTTGCCGGTCGGGACGCTGCCGCCGTTCGATCGCGAGGTTGGGCAGGCGATCAAGGAACTGGGTGAACTCAAGGAGCAGGTCGATACGGTGATCCTCGCCTGCGGGTCCGACGGCGAGATTGCCCGGCTCGGCGAGCTGCTGAGTCTCCATGCGCCTAGGGTGGATGTTCGGCGCGAGATACTTGATATTCGTCGGGGGTTCATGTGGGACGGATCGGACTCTGGCGCTGGGATTGGTCGATTTGCGATCGTGCCGGCGGGTGAGTTATTGCATCGTTCGAGTGTTCGTCGGCGGATGCAGAAGCTTCGCGCGGGGCGGACGATGGATACCTTTTTGGATATCCAGGTTGATGACTATGTCGTCCACGCCGAGCACGGGATCGCCAAGTTCGTCGGGATGACGGTGATGGGGGCATCGGGGACGGCCAAGCAGCGAGCCAAGTTTGATCCACACTTTGATCCGAGAACCAAGAAGGGCAAGGAAGATCAGGAGGAGTACCTCACGCTCGAGTTCGCCGGGCGGAGCCGATTGCATGTGCCTTGCTCGCAGATCGGGCTAGTGCAGAAGTATGTGGGCGGGTTCAATGGCAAGCCGCCGCTGAGTTCGATCGGCGGGAAGAAGTGGAAGGCACAGAAGGAGCGGGTGAGCGAGTCGGTCAAGGATCTGGCATCGGAGATGTTGCGGGTCCGCGCTGCGCGTGAGCATGTGCCCGGGTTCTCGTATCCGAGTGATACCACGCTTTTCAAAGATTTCGAAGCCGAGTTTCCCTATGACGAGACGGAGGATCAGCTCTCATCGATGATCGAGATCAAGAAGGACATGCAATCGTCGCGTCCGATGGATCGGTTGATCTGCGGCGATGTGGGGTTTGGCAAGACCGAGCTGGCGATCCGGGCGGCGTTCAAGGCGGTCGAGGCGGGGCGTCAGGTGGCGATCCTTGTGCCGACGACCGTGCTCGCCGAACAGCATGAGCGGACTTTTCGCCAGCGGTTTGCGGATTATCCATTCCGGGTTGAATCTTTATCGCGGTTCAAGACGCCCAAGCAGATCAAGCGGGTGATCACGGATCTGGGGCTGGGGCGGGTCGATGTGGTGGTGGGGACGCATCGGTTGTTGTCCAATGATATTCGCTTCGCTGAGCTCGGGATGGTGGTGATCGACGAGGAGCAGCGCTTCGGGGTTGAGCACAAGGAGAAGCTGCTGCGATTGCGATTAACGGTCGATGTCTTGACGCTCAGCGCGACGCCCATCCCGCGGACACTGCACATGTCGATGCTCGGTCTGCGCGATATTTCGAGCCTGACGACGCCGCCAGTGGATCGAAGATCGATTGTGACGGAGGTGATCCCGTACAACACGCACCGGATCCAACGGGCGATCCAGCGTGAGCTGGCGCGCGAGGGGCAGGTGTACTTTGTACACAACCGCGTGCACAATATTGAATCGGTGGCCGACACGGTTCGGCAACTGGTGCCCGATGCCAAGGTGATTATTGGGCACGGACAGATGAGTGGGCACGATCTTGAATCGGTGATGCATGAGTTCATGTCGCGCCGGGCTGATGTGTTGGTCTCGACGACGATCATCGAATCCGGGATCGACATCCCGACGGCCAACACGATGATTATTAATGATGCCGACCGGTTCGGGCTCTCGGAGTTGCATCAGCTGCGCGGGCGCGTCGGGCGATCGCACCCGAGGGCGTATTGCTATCTGTTGTTGCCCGAGGATCGGACGGTCAAGGAGGTCGCCCAGAAGCGCCTCAAGGCGATCGAGGAATATTCGATGCTCGGGGCGGGGTTCAAGATCGCGATGCGCGATCTCGAGATCCGAGGAGCGGGGAATCTGCTCGGCGCCGAGCAGTCCGGGCACATCGCTGCAGTCGGATACGAGATGTATTGTCAGCTCTTGGATCAGACCGTTCAGCAGCTCACCGAGCATGGCTCGCCCGAGCAGGTGACGCATACGAGCGTGGACATCGGGATCTTCGGGTACATCCCCAAGGCGTACATCCCCAGCAACACGCGCCGCATTGAGGCGTACCGTCGGCTTGCCAATGCCAAGACTCAGGATGAGATCGATCAGGTGGTCGCTGATCTGACGAGCGCATATTCCGAGCCGCCCGAGTTGGTACGCCGGCTGGTGCTCCGCTCGCGGATCCGGGCGGCGTCTCAGGCGTTGTTCGTTCGCGGGGTGAGCGTGCGGGGGGATGATATTGTCTTCTTAACAGCAAGCCCGCACCGGATCGCTGATCGGCTCGAAGAGGAGCCCGTTGCCGTGCGTGTACTCGTTGGCGATCTCGCCCAGACCAATGCCAAGACGAGCGACGGCGAGCAACTCTCCGAGGTCTATGCCCGTCCACAGATGCCTGCTCGCTCTGCGATGATGCGGGCCAAGGCGCTGCTCTCTTGGGTAAGCTCACAAAGGATTCACACTTAGAGACTACACCCCGGTCTTGGATGTGTTAGAATCGAGCTGTCCTGCCCGTGAGAACGACCCCAAAGTGGGTTCAGATTCCGGTTGAGTCCATAGGAACGATTATGCCCAACTCGAAGAAAAATGACATAGAGACACAAGAAGCACAGATCCCGCTGCGCGTCGCCAGTGGCACCCAGCTCGATCAGCAGCTCGCGGCCCTGCGGCGGAGGCTTATCCGAGAGGCCTCTCAGGCGACGGATCTGCTCAGGCAGTCGCTCGATGTGCTCTGGGCGTCCGATCGCGAGGGGGCCAAGGCGATCAAAAAAATCGAGAACCAGATCGACCAGGAAGAAGTCCGCATCGAGCAGGAGTGCTTCCGGATCATGGCGCTCCAGCAGCCATTCGGCGCCGACTTCCGGTTGATTACTTTTAGCCTCAAGGCCAACTCCGACATCGAGCGCCTCGCGGACCATGCCAGCTCGATCGCCAAGATCAGCAAGAAGATCGATTCGGAAACGCCCGATTGGCCCGGCTCTCTCCGCGAGATGGGCGAGCGGGTGCCGGTGATGTGCCAGGAGCTTTTGCGGGCGGTGATCAACGCCGATACGGATGCGGCTCGCCAGGTGGTCGAACGCGACAAGGCGATCGATCGGCTCGACAAACAAACATTCAAAGAGATCAGCGAGAAGATCGAGGCCAACCCGAAGGACGCATCCAAGTACATGCTGATGTACCGCGTCTCGCGTGAGCTCGAGCGCGTCGGCGATCTGCTGGGCAATATTGCCGAGGATGTGATCTATCTGGTGACGGGCGAGATCATCCGCCATGAGCCCAAACCCAAGAAAAAGGACCGGCCCGAAACCTGATGCGAGATGATGCGGTAGACCCAATACCATGATTGTGATCGCCATTTCATTGTTCGTCATCGGGTTTGTGCTGCTCGTATTCGCCTGGCGCGGTCAGGTGGTTGCTCGCGGGCAGTTCTGCCGAAAGTGTAAGTTTGATCTCGCCGGGCTGGATATCGAGACCCTCAAAGCCAAGTGCCCCGAGTGCGGACGGAGCGTGCAATATGAGTCGGCCCGCCGGGTGTTTCTTCGTCGCCCTTCGCGGCTTGGAGTTGGAATCGCGGCGGTGATGATCCTTGTGAGTGTGGGGCTGGTTTGGTTCGGGATCTCGGGGAAATCGGGCATCATCCTCGGGGCATTGCCCGATTCGACGGTGTTCTGGCTCAACGATCATGGGGTGGATGAAGCGCTTGATGAACTCGTGGTGCGGGTGTCGAAGACGCCTCCAACGATGAGCGATGCGTTGCTCACCCGAGCGATCGAAGATGCGCTGGCGTACCAAGCCGACCAATCAAAGGTCTGGGACTTGCGCTGGGGCGAGGTGCTCTCGGTTTCGTTCGGGAATCCGATCATGACAGACGAGCAGATGTCGCAGTACATCGCCAATGGGATCGAGATCAAGGCAGAGATTCGCGATCGGGTCAATCAGGGCGATGAGGGTGTCAGCTACACCATCACCACCTCCATGGGGCGTATCTCAGCGCTGAACTTCAACAACATGGGATATTATATATTCAAGAAGCCAATCGAGTGCGGCGTGGTGGGCGGTGCGCTATTCACTTACCCTCGTCATGCTGGGCTTGGGAACAATCTTGTGATCGGGAACTTCGGCTCATCGAGTTCGGGCTGGGATGGAACGATCTATCCAGCAAGTGGGGAGTTTGAAGCCAAACCGGGTACGGTTGTCGAGGTCTTTGTTGAATACGAGTTGAGGTATAGCCCAATGGGCGGCAAATCATTCAGCGCCGGGCGGCACCGAATGGAGCAATCCGTGCTGATCCTCGCGCCTGATGAGCCGGTTGTTCCCCTGTTCGATGATCCTGCACTGGCCGAGCAGGTGTGCAATGCAATCTCGGTATCGACCGTGCGGGTGATCAAAGACATATACGATGCGGACCCCATGCGTGGGCACTCGGTGCTGGCGATCCGGACCCAGTTCGAGCCATATGCTGCATCGACGGCCTTTGATGTCTTCCTTCGCTTTGATAATGGCGAAGAGGTCAATATCGGCGGCATGATCAATCATGACCCAGATCTCAAACACCGGGGGAATATACGAACCTGGCCCAGACATATTTTTACGCAGGAGGTCCGAGCGTCCACGATTCCGATTGTTGAGCGTCTCAAAGCCGAGGGGAAGGTTGATATTCTGATGCGTACAAATCCGGAGTTGGCCGACAATATCCCTGGGATCGAACGGGTGCTCGATGTCTCGCTTGAGTTTCTCGATATTCCTGTCGAGATCGTTGACAAAGAGTTCGGATTGCAGAAGTCGGCGAGCAAGCCCGAAGAGCAGCACGCGGGGGAATGTCCATAGGTCATCGCATGAACGATGAACCCTCTGCGGACGAGTGCTGTATACTGATATCATGATTGTCTTCGGTATCGCACTTATTGTATTCGGCTTAGTAGCCTTCCTCATGGCGATGCGCGGGCGGGTGGTGGCTCGGGGCGCATTCTGTAAGAATTGCCGCTTTGATCTGGCGGGGTTGGATCTGGGTGCCGAGCAACCCAGGTGCCCCGAGTGCGGCAGAGATCTCACGCTCGACAATGCCACACGCCCGATCCTGCGCCAGAAACGCCGGGTTGTGCTCGTTCTCGGGCTGGTGCTGCTGCTCCCCGGGCTCACGCTCATGAGTATCTCGGTGACCAGCAAGACCGCCCGGGTCCTCGCCGTGCTGCCCGACCGGGTCGTGCTGGCCCTACGCGACTTGGGCATGGACGCGGCGTACACCGAGATCGCGACCAACCGACTCACCCAAAACAAACCCCTGAGCGATGACACTTGGGCGAAGCTGATCCAGACCGCACTCGAGCATCAGGCTGATGAGAATATCGTCTGGGACCCGCGGGACGGCGAGGTGCTGCTCCAGGCGTTCACCAGCGCCCGTCTCACACCCGATCAGATCGAGCAGTACTCCGAACTCGGGCTGGAAGCGTTCGCTGAGTTTCCAGACGAGATCAGGCACGGTGTCGAAGAGATGGGCGTAACGCTCGTGGTTATACCGACGGGTCGTATCAGCAGTCTGAACAGCTCAAATGGGACGCTCACCGACGGCACCGACACAGTGTGGAACCGCATGGAGATCACGGCCGGTGGTTTGGTCGAGCCCGCATTTGAAACGCCGCTGACACTCGCGGGTTATACAGGGATGCACATCCCGGGCCCCAGCGGCGGCAGTCGCGGCTCGATCGGTGGCAAAGTCCCGCTTGGCGATCTCGATTGGAACGCGCTCGAGCCCGGCGAGGAGTACACCTTCTATATCAAGTACAAGGTGAGCGTGGCGCGCATGTCCGATGGCCACATCCATCAGCAGCGCGAGGGGATTGCCCAGCAGCGCGTGCGCATCCTGCCCAGCGATTCCCAGCTCGTCGCACTCGACACGCACCCCGACCTG
>Ga0316206_1002137_pt1 | contig 14347 bp, 18 predicted proteins | sample 6monthpyrite_MG_FD_204942 | JGI IMG/M metagenome (GOLD analysis project Ga0316206, IMG submission 204942) | Microbial mat bacterial communities from mineral coupon in-situ incubated in ocean water Damariscotta River, Maine, United States -... | ecosystem: Environmental > Aquatic > Marine >...
CCATGGTCGGTCGACGTGAGCGTATGACCGGTAATGAAGTCGGTAGCTGTAAAAACGTTACCGGTGATGATTATGTTGGACAAGAACAATACAACGGTTTTTGCAGTACCAATGCTAAAGCACCAACCGACCAGAAAGTTGGTGTTTCAAAAACAGGTAAAGGCTTGTTTGTAACTGGCACGATGACTGGCCGAACAAATAATGTTACAGGTAATGAGCCGGGTAGCTGCAATGCTGTAACTGGAACACCTTACGGGGGTACTGAGCAGTCAGAAAATTTTTGCCAGGCTAAAGATGTAGCGATGGCGAGTGCTCGCAACAGAGAATTAAGAAGCACACCGGCCATGCCATTAACGGGTATACAACCCGGAGTAGGTGGTGTGATGACAGGTGCACATAAAGGTGCATGTGAACAAGTATCGGGTACACCCTACGTAGGTGCTGATCAGTTTGCTGATGCATGTCCTTCAACACCCGCAACAACGGCGAGTCCTGATTTTCCTCAAGCAATTGATGGTAGTTCAGTAGGCCAACAGTTCAGCATAAATACACCATCAGGTGGTGCCGCAGCTGCAACAGGTTCAACCGGTGTAACAGGAAAGCAAAATGTGAAAAGTCATATAACAGGTCCATTTGGTATGGCAACAGGAAAAGTAACCGGTACTGAAGATGCACGTTTTGGTAAAGGTAATATTAACGCAACTGAAATGCGTCCTGCACCTGTTGCTCAAGTTGATGGTAGAGATAAGACACGTATTTCAGGTGAAGGTCAAGATACGGGTTTAAATATTACCGGTGATGACTGGGGACGCGGTAAACACGTTACTGGCACTGAAGGTATGTCATCAACAAAACGTAATCCTACGATACGTGCGAGTAACTCAATGGCTGCTATGAAAGAAATGGCTGCGATTGCACAAAAACGTAATGAAGAATTAGCGATACCAAATAGTAAAGTTACCGGTGGCAGTGGTAATACAGATAAAGGATCTTTAATTACATATTCTGGAGGCGCACGCGGTTAATCGAGGAGCAGTCCAAAATTAATCACGACAAACGAGAACGATGTTAAATAGTCGTAGCAAACAACAAGCTTCAAGCAACTTGAGTCACTCGACCCCATTGGGTCGTCCTGGTGACAGAGCTATGAAGACGATACATACAACAGAGTCAAACTACTCTGCAAAGGTGTCAATGTATGCTGCGTCTATGAAAATTTCACATGGCTTATCAAACACGCAGGAAAATATGCAGTTGTTTGCCTATGAAAGTAGTGTAAGAGAATCGTATGACAGCATTGTTCCAACGTTGAAAAAAATTTCAGCATTGCAACATGAAGAAAATTTTGAACAACAGGCGCAACAATTAGCGCACAGACAACTTGGTTTTGAATTACCTGAAATACTTTTAAGTAATGCTTGGGTAGATCAACTTGATATGCGCAGTTTATTCGCCTGGAGTGTATTCGAAACGTACCATCGTTTTTGCGATGAAGTGTTTACAAGAGATCCGCTTGGCCATACTGGTAGTAATGAAAGCTTCCAGGAATTCATTCAGCAATGTGGTTTTCATATGGTAGATGTTTCACCTTGTGCAGATGGTCGTCTGGCACATGTTATTCGCTATGTATTGCGTATGCCATACAAAGAAGTACGTCGTCGTTCTTATGCCGGCGCAATGTTTGATATTGAAGACAGTATGGAGAAGTGGGTTAAGACGGAATTATTACGTTTCCGTGAAGGTAAACCTAATACGACCGATGCTGCAACACGTTATTTGAAAGCGGTTGTTTATCATCACAGTTCGGTTGACCCAAGTCATCAAGGTTGTGCAGCGCACGGCTCTGATACACAAAAAGCTGCGCAAGGTGGTTTAGACCGTTTAATGGGTTTCCAGCAAGCGGTACAAAATACACATTGTTGCGGTGCATCTATCGATTGTTTATTAATCGGTATGGATACAGATACAGATGGTATTCGTATTCACATGCCGGATGCGAATGGCAACATTAATTTAGAAAACTATGTCGATAGTTTAGAAGTGTTTGATACGACGGCCAGCATGAGTGCGAACGATGCAGAACAATGGATAACCGATCATGTTAAACAAAAAGGTGGTAGTGAATTAACAGAGGGGATGGCACGTTTTATGTCATACCTACTGAAAAACAATATGTCTCAAGTGGAATATGTACGTAGTTACTACGGTGGTTGCTATGAAGATATTGGACATGCTGAAAAATTTATTGGTGCGGGAATTGGTTTTGAAGAAATACAGTTACGTAACCTGACATTTTTTTCTTATCTCAACACGGTTGAGGAAGCAGCTACAGATTTAGATGTTGGTGTTAGTGTTTTTAAGGGTTTAAATGTTTCGCGAGGATTACCCGTACCGATAGTTGTTCGTTACGACTATCACGGTAATGTACCCGGTGCACGCGAGCGTGCTGAAGAACATTGTCGTCGCGTATCAGATGCATTACATAACCGTTACAGCGAACTGACAGATCGTGGTTTGTTACACACATTACAAGTCGTACGTGACATTAATGGTGTTGGACAAATTGAAATACTGGACTGCTCAGTAAAAACAAACGTTACAGGTGGACACTAATGAAAATCTGTCAAATTGTGAAACCACTGGTTTCAACAAACCGCATACCTGGTATGGAACATAAACATCTGCAAGTGGTTAAGGATGGTAGTTCGATTGCCGTCGCGGTTGATGCAGTTGGTTGTATACCTGGCGATTGGGTTATTTGTGTCGGCAGTTCAGCGGCGCGTGAGGCGGCCGGCAGTAAAGATTATCCGAGTGACTTGACTATTGTCGGTATTATTGATCACTGGGAACCCGGTAAATAGGTGTAGGCACTGAGGATGGAGATTATGCAGGTTGTAAAGCCATTGGTATGTACTCGTCGTATTGAGGGTTTAAGAGATATTAGTTTACGTGTGTTGAGAGATAGCACAGGTAAACAAGTGGTGGCAGTCGACCCTGTTGGTGCCCGTGAAGGTAATTGGGTATTTACATCAAGTGGTTCTGCGGCGAGATACGCAGCATGTGATTTTCGGATTTTAACCGATCTGACTGTCGCGGGCATTATAGATTTCTGGGATGCTGATTAATCAGTAAACCGAATAACGGCTACAACAGTCCTGGTTTAATTACCTAACTTACGTAGCTTAATTTTAGTTTTAATTTGAAACAACGAAGTCTAGGACTTTAAAAAATAGGAGTGTATTAAGATGGCTAATGATAACTATGGTATTGCCTTAGGTATGATCGAAACTCGCGGCTTAGTGCCTGCAATTGAAGCAGCTGATGCGATGACTAAAGCAGCAGAAGTGCGCATGATTGGGCGTGAATTTGTTGGCGGTGGTTATGTAACAGTATTGGTTCGTGGTGAAACGGGTGCGGTTAACGCTGCAGTTCGTGCTGGCGCGGATGCTTGTGAACGAGTTGGTGACGGTTTAGTTGCTGCGCACATTATTGCTCGCCCACACAAAGAAGTTGAACCTGTTTTACCTACAGGTAAATAAGTAGTTTATTACATTACATTTATAGGAGAAACAGACCATGGCCAATGAAAATATGGGCATAGCTCTAGGTATGATTGAAACACGCGGATTAGTTCCTGCAATTGAAGCAGCTGATGCGATGACTAAAGCGGCAGAAGTCCATCTTATCGGACGTGAATTTGTTGGCGGCGGTTATGTAACAGTATTGGTTCGTGGTGAAACGGGTGCGGTTAACGCAGCTGTTCGGGCTGGTGCTGATGCTTGTGAACGTGTTGGTGACGGTTTAGTTGCTGCGCACATTATCGCTCGTCCACACAATGAAGTTGAAAGTGTGCTAAGTACAACGGGTAAAGCTACGCCAGCAGGTTAATGGTTAGTTGCTGACTTATAAAACAACTTAGCCATGTTTCATATTAACACTGATGAGCGCGTATTAGGTTATCTCGGTCGAGCCCTGAGTCTCGAGCTTTCTGCAGTACAGCTTTATAGTGCGCAGTCGATGCTTGTAAGAACCTGGGGTTTGGCCGACGTTGCCGATAAATTTCGTGCAGAGTCGCGTGAAGAGATGGAGCATGCTGAACGTATTATTAGTCGAATGCTAGCACTCGGTGTAGCACCAAATGCTTCACAGTTACGTCCAGTTAAACTTGGACCAAACTTGCAAGTGTTATTACAGCATGATTATGCGTTTGAGAATGAACTGATAAGTTTATACGATGATGCAACACGACATTGTGTGAGTATTGCAGATTATGATAATCGTCTGTTCTTTGAAGCGCTTCTTAATGAAGAGAAAGCACACGCTGCGGATTTAACGCAATGGCTTAAGGAACTGGAACAAACTAAAATATAAACATCCACCAAAAATATAACGTATTTAATGGAGATGTAAAATGACCGAACAATGGCAAGAACGTAAGAAACCGGCTCGGCTAGAGCAGCGTTACTTATTCAAAGACTACAGTATGCTTAGCGACTTCCTTGAACGCGCTGCTGGATTGTCAGAGCGAGAAAATCTATTTCCAGATATAGGCTTTGGTAAAGACTATGTCAATATCACTATATATGCGAACGACGATAATGAAAAAATAAGTGATGTTCATCATCAATTTGCACAAGAACTCGATAAGTTGTTTAACGCTAAAGAACATTGAGGTTATTGAACGATGCCCGTTATTGCATTGGTAGGCAACAAAGGGGGAGCTGGAAAGACAACATTGTCTGTCAATCTTGCTGCGGGTCTTGCGAAACATGCACGGACTATTCTGGTTGATGCTGATCCTCAGGGCTCGTCTTTACAATGGAATGCTTTTTCTGATAGTAATGATGCGATTACTGTACTCGAAGCAAGTGAAGAGCTAAGTAATCAAATAGCCGAACTTTCTCAAGAATATGATTATGTTGTTGTCGACTGTCCTCCCTCTGTGCACGCAGTACAAACGATTAAGGTACTAGAAATTTGCGATTTAGCATTGATTCCAGTACAGCCTTCCCCTGTAGACTTATGGGCAACCGTGCATACTGAAAAGGCCGTTCAAGAAGCTCGACAATCCAATATAAACTTAAAGGCTGTACTCGTTATTAATCAACTTGAAACACGTACGACATTATCTCGAGTTGTTCGTGACGCACTTTCTGAAATTGCATTACCCGTTGCAAAAACAGCGTTACGAAGGCGGGCAATTTTTAGAAACAGTGTATTGGAAGGAAAGAACGTTTATGAAATGGGGCGTCGTGGTGTTGATGCAGCGAGCGAAATTGATGAACTAATTCAAGAGGTACTTAAGATATGAGTAGTAATGACAAAACCAGGAATAAGTTAATGGAAACCATGCGTATGACCAAAGCGGATTCCAGTAAGAGAGTCGATAATAGTGACATGAAGCAAACTAAAGCGCCTCAAGAGGATAAGCATATAAAGAACAAAGAGAAGAAAATGCCAACAAAAAAAGTAGTAACAGACTCTCAAAAATTATCCCTGGATCCTTATCAGGCTGTGCGACGTGTTTGGCCTGACTAATGTGAATTATTTATTGATTCTTTTTTTTGGTATTTTCTGAAATTTTGATTGGTGTTGGCTTTGTATCGATTAGAAACTATCACACTAAATTTATGGTTATAGCGTATATTGCATATAGATAATAGTCTATGTGTTTTATAATTGATATCTATTTTACTATATGTGTATTTAAGGCATACTTATTATTGTAATTGTATTACCAGCAATGATGATTTTAGATTTATTTTATGTTTTAACTGTTAGTGAGTTTTCGCTTCCTGTACCTTAATAGATTTTAAAAACAACTGAAAGAATTTAACGTGTAAAGAAAATCCAGCATTTGCTTGAGAATATAAAATAGACTTGAACAGTACTATCAAATGAAAGATAAGATAGGTGAGCCTTATGTCAAATTACGATGACAATAGTTATACCCCACCGGGAGCAATGCCCGATCATCTCATTCGTTATGCTACATTTCGCCAGTTTCAAGTTTTTGAAGCTATCTATCGTCTAGGCAGTTTTACCCGCGCGGCAGAAGAACTCTTTCTTACACAACCTACGGTTTCGATGCAGATTAAAAAATTATCTGAGGCAATAGGCTTGCCATTGTTTGAGCATGTTGGTCGAAATGTAGAGCCAACAGAAATCGGTAATGAATTATATACTGCCTGTCGCAGCATGTTTGAAACACTGGCTAATTTGGAAATGAAAGTTTCTGATATGAAAGGTTTGAAACGTGGGCGCTTACGTATGGGCGTTATTACAACGGCAAAATATCTGGCGCCTGAAATGTTGGGTGAATTTAGCCACATCTATCCAGGAATTGACCTTTCTCTAAAGGTTACCAACCGTGACAATATTATCCGTCGAATACGTGCTAACGAAGACGATCTTTATATCATGGGTCAGGCTCCAGAAGGAGACTTTGAAGTTGAATCATTTCCTTTTGCACCTAATCCACTTGTTGTGATGGCACACCGTGATCATCCGTTAGTTAAGAAAAAAAATATTAGTATGAAAGATATTGCTAAGGAACCATTCATTATTCGCGAACCAGGCTCGGGAATTCGTGATGCTATGTATAAAGCGTTTGATGCGGCAGGAGTACCACATCCTGCAGTACGTATGGAACTGGGTAACAATGAAGCGATTAAACATGCTATTGCCGGTGGCCTGGGTTTGTCTGTTTTATCTTTGCATACATTATCACTCGAAGGTGTAGATGGCCCCGTTGCCATTCTTGACGTGGAAGGATTTCCTATCTTGCGTAACTGGTATATTGTTTATCCAAAAGGAAAAGAGTTATCTCTGGTTGCAAAAACATTTCTGGATTTTGTTGTCGGCTCTGAATCTGCGATACGGGAACGCATGGAAAAGATGTGGCCTAAATTAAAAAGTATATTAAGTGAAAATGAAAAGATGATAATGAGTAAAAAAACGAGTAAGAAGAAAACTTCTAAAAATAAAGACTAGCAACAAAACCTGCCAGTAAATAAAAACAGGTAATTTAATTATTGGTAGCTAGCTATCATACCCATCACAAATAACAATGAGTAATTTCTTTTACTCAGATACATAATATTCACTCTCGGTTTTATCAAAGCAATTTTTAGCTGCAGAGTGTGCACATATGAAAATGTTTAACGAAATAAATTTTAGACATACACGTGGTGACATTTTTGGTGGTGTTACAGCGGCTGTTATTGCACTTCCTATGGCGCTTGCTTTTGGTGTTGCATCGGGCGCTGGTGCTGAAGCAGGTCTATACGGTGCAATTCTAGTCGGTTTATTCGCTGCTTTGTTCGGCGGTTCACCTACATTAATATCAGAACCAACCGGTCCTATGACGGTCGTCTTTACTGCTGTAATCGCAAAACTTATTGCCTCTGATCCTGCTAATGGAATGGCAATGGCCTTTACCGTTGTTATTATGGCGGGTATGTTTCAAATTTTATTTGGTGTCATGAAGTTAGGTAAATATGTCACCTTGATGCCTTATACTGTTGTGTCTGGTTTTATGTCAGGCATTGGTATCATTCTTATTATTTTACAGATAGGACCGTTACTTGGACAGCCAGCGCCAAGTGGTGGTGTCGTTGCCGTAATAGAAAATATACCGACATTGCTTTCCGGTATACAAGCTAACGAAACACTTTTGGCTATATTAACGGTGGCTATACTTTTTGCTATACCAAAAAAACTGAAACAATATCTTCCTCCTCCATTGGTTGCGTTGATAGTTTGCACGTTAATATCAGTATTGTTTTTAAATATGATAGATATACGACGCATTGGTGAAATACCGACAGGCTTGCCTGATTTACAATTGCCTGTGTTTAGCACTGAACAATGGCAAACTATATTAATCGATTCCATTGTATTGGGAATGCTGGGTTGCATTGATGCTTTACTCACTTCTATTGTTGCCGATAGCATTACTCGCAAACGACATAATTCAGATAAGGAACTAATCGGCCAGGGTATTGGCAATATTATGTCGGGTTTATTTGGTGGTTTACCGGGTGCCGGTGCGACCATGGGAACCGTTGTCAGTATTCAAGCTGGAGCAAAAACCGCTTTAGCCGGGCTTGTAAGAGCTGCAATATTACTCGTCGTGATTTTATGGGCGGCTGACTTAACTTCCGTAATACCATTAGCTGTATTAGCGGGCATCGCGTTAAAAGTGGGTATCGATATTATTGACTGGGGCTTCCTGAAACGTGCACATATTATTTCTGGGAAAGGGGCATTGATCACATACGGTGTAATAGTGCTAACAGTTTTTGTTGATTTGATTGCGGCTGTTGGTATTGGATTATTTGTTGCCAATGTTATGACAATTACAAAACTATCCGAGTTGCAGGAAAACGATGTTAAAGCGGTAACCGATCCTGATAATACCGATTTAGACTTATCATCTCGCGAAAAAGAAATATTAAGAAATGCTAAAGGTAAAATTCTGTTGTTGTATTTACGTGGAACAATGATTTTTGGTAGCTCGAGAGCAATAACCCGCAAGAATTCACAAATTGGTGGTTGCCATACGCTTGTTGTCGATATTACTGATGTTAAACACCTAGGTGTTTCGGCAGCGTTAGCGCTTGAAGAATCTATTCTTGAAATGGCTCATGCAGGGCGTTCGGTTTATATAGTTACGACTAAAGAGCAAGCTCTGGAACGACTTGGTAAGCTGAATGTTCTTAAATACATACCAGAAGAGAATATTATTGTAGGCCGAGAGGCTGCGTTGGAACGTATTAACTTAAAGCAACCAGAGAGGTTGCAGGCGACTTATGATGCAAATGTGTCTGTATCCAGTATCTGATTAGGTAAAGCACTTATAATTAGTAAATAGGAAGGGGAAATATTTTATGTTAACGCCTAATCGCCATTATCCTCATTTGTCTTATCATGTTATAACAGATGTTGCACAGGTTATTGATAATCATCTTAGAGATGATTGGGTAATCAGAATAGAATATACAGATGAAATTGAATACTTAAATACAAGTTGGCAACAGTGGGGTAAAACATTTTTTAAAATTAAAGCGCCTGCTGAAGTTATGGACAATATATTCGCATGTCATATTAATAATCAGCTATGTTCAATACGGTTACATGCAGAAAAATTTAATCCTGGAAGCAATTTATATTACTCAGTTTGTCAGGCGTGCAATGTTTCTAAAGAGTTGCGGTATACTCCTATTTTTTCTGAAGCCGTTATTGTCTGATAATAATTTCGACAGTGGATAAGTTTTCAGGTGTCGGGTCACATAGCGTTATATGGCCAGGCTTGCGGTTTGCACGTGGTGACTTGCCATAATCGTGCAATCTCGCGTTTTCCAGGTTCATGATTCTCCTTGAATCAGGCATGCGGTTAACCAGATTTTACATGGTGCAATCGCTCAGGGCGTTTGTTGGGCCGAGTGGCACAGAGAGGATGGCTCGTAGATGGTTTTCAAACTGGCTGGTGGTAGCTCCTTCAATGATCCAGTGCCCCGAGTTATGTACCCAAGGGGCAATCTTATTGGCAACTAACATTTCATCGCAGACAAAAAATTCAAAAACAAGCACGCCAACGTAGTTTAGCTCTGATAATATCTTCTCAGCATAGTCTTCGGCAACGGTTTGGAGGAAATCACTTAATCTTGTCTGGCTTTTTGCCAGGATACATTCTGGTGCAGATTTTGTGTGAGTGGATAATATCGAATACTGCCTTGCTGATCGCGTACAGAAATAAGGGAAACTTCCCGAGTGAAGTCCATCCATTGTTCGGCTATTAATGGTTGAGCGCCGAGCTCATGCCAGATTCCATTTGCTTGCTCCGGTTTTGTTAGCATCGCCTGACCTTTGCCATCAGAACCAAAGCGACGGGTTTTTATGACTAACACGTCACTGTGTTGATGTGGCACCTGTTCAAGCTGATCGGCTGAGTCAATACTTATTATTTCAATAATTAAATATAGTTAAGTGCACCGCTTTGATGCAATTAGCAGTATTTGATCAATATATTCCAAATTATTATTTTTCTTATGAACGCCTTTTGCACTCGATGTGAATTTTTTATTTTGTTATGGCATACTAAGCGACAAATATTAGTACCCGCTGATTTTTATATTCTTCGTTAACAGTTAATTACCTTTTACAGTGGGTTATCAGTACTTTTGGATTTAGATGGTATCAAAAGCAACAAGCCGGATTGTCCGTTGGGACTGGCCTCTGTTCCTCCCTCGGTTTGGGTGCAGTTGTTACCGCCTGCCTGATCGAAATTACTTCCTAGTTTCAATTATTGCGTTTTGCTTGTTATTTATTTCAAGCATACAACGTGTCTATGCCATTCAACTTAATAGTGATGTTCCCTTAGCAACTGCCGGCTATTTTCAGTTAACCTGGACTGCTGAGTTAATTCCCCTACAGCTACAAGAATCAAGTTCTCCTGAATTTACAGCATATAAAACTATCTATGAAGGTAATGATCTTGCACGTGTGATGAGTGGTAAATCCAATGGCGATTATTATTATCGTTTAATCTCGACTGAAGCAAATAATCGTCAAATTAGCAACATTGTTAAAGTTAGCGTTTCCCATCATTCTCTTTTTAAAGCCTTTTTGTTTTTTATTGCGGGCACCATTGTTTTTGTAGCGACATTAATTTTAATTATTAAGGGGAATCGGCAGCAAAGCTGAATCTGTTATGGATATTTTTGAAATTAACCGCGAACGTTTACAGGCTGATATTGAAGCGTTAGCTGAAATAGGGCGAAGTAAAGATTATGGCATTTATCGCATGGCTTTTACTGAAGCCGATATAGAAGGACGTAACTGGTTCAAGCAAAAAGCACAGGAGGCAGGTTTAACTTTATATCAGGATGGTGCGGCAAATATCCATGCACGTTATCAATGGGATGATAAAACGCCATCCGTGATGATGGGCTCGCATCTGGATACCGTTCCGGCAGCAGGTCATTTAGACGGTGCACTTGGGGTTGTTGTTGCACTGGAATGTTTGCGCTGTATTAAAGAAAAAAATATCAAGGTTAATTATCCGCTTGAGGCGATTGCCTTTAGTGATGAAGAAGGTCGGTTTGGCGGGATGTTGGGTTCACAAGCGATAGCAGGAATGCTAACTCCTGAAAAAATTGTCAACGCAACTGACTTAAATGGAATTAAGCTTATTGATGCAATGCAGGATGCGGGTTTAAATGCTATGGATGCCTTACATGCAAAACGTCATCCCGATTCGATTCATGCTTTTTTAGAATTGCATATTGAACAGGGACCGATTTTAGATGGAATGGGTATCAGCATTGGTAATGTGGATGCCATTACAGGTTTATTTAAATGGGATGTAAGTATTATCGGCACGGCCAATCATGCCGGCACCACACCGATGAATATGCGTAAGGATGCGTTTATGGGTTTAAGTGAATTTGCGAGTCAGGTTAAACGCATTCTTGATGAAAACGGTAGCCCACGAAGTGTGGCCACTATTGGCCGGGTTGAGATCAGTCCAGGTGCTGCCAATGTTATTCCTGGTAAAGTTGAATTTTCACTTGAAGCACGCGATACAAATCCGGATGTACTCGATGACCTTGCTTCGGCTTTCAGAAAATCCTTATCTGCCATCGCGCGAAAACATGACCTTATGTTTGAGTTTCGTGTACTCAGCGAAATATCGCCGGTAAAAAGTGATATCGGTATTGTTGATACGATAGAAAACGTGTGCAAGTCATTAAGTATCCCATTTTTAAAAATGGCCAGTGGGGCAGCCCATGATACCCAAATCATGGCGAATATCGCGCGATCCGGAATGATTTTTGTGCCCAGTAAGGACGGGCGTAGTCACTCTATCGCTGAATGGACAGATATGGACGATATTGTAAAAGGTGCAAATGTTGCACTCAATACCCTGTTTAGAATTTCTGGAGGTCAGTTATGACTGATTTTAAAGAGACTGATCTTGATGACGTGAACAAAGAATATCTACACGTTGATCCACTTGAAGAAACGTATCGTGAATCCATTGCCGAAGCGCCCGGTCTGGTCGAGTCAATTGAAAAACATAAGACGGCATTATTAGTTATTGATTTACAGTACCTTGATGCCGCACCGGGCTATGGGGTGTTTGCGGATGCGGAGAAATCGGGTGTCCCGAAAGAAGCACAGGAATATTATTTCAAACGACTTGAGCACGTGGTGTTACCTAACGTGAGAAAGTTGCAGGATAGTTTTCGTGATCGCGGTCTGGAAGTTATTCATACGCGGATTATGTCAATGACAAAAGATGGACGGGAAAGAAGTGCCGGACACAAGCGCTTAAATCTTCACGCCGCGCCCGGTTCCAAAGAAGCCGAGTTTCTTGAACAAGTAGGCCCTAAGGGTGATGAAATTATTATTAATAAAACCGCCAGTGGCGTCTTCAATGCATCTAATGTTGAATACATTTTGCGAAACATGGGGATAACCGGGTTGTTTGTTTGCGGGGTGTACACGAATGAATGTGTATCAACGACTGTACGTGATGCATGTGATCGTGGATTTTATACCACCTTGATTAACGATGGCTGTGCAACGGTAACACCTGAACTGCACAACGCAACACTTGAAACGATACGCGATCGTTATGCGCGTGTCATGACGACCGATGAAGCGGTTAAAGAAATCAAAGAGGTTGTGGCAAGTTGAATCAGGTTAACTCAGCAGTACTGGATGCAAACACGGGCTGGTTAATACTCGCTGTGTTCAGTGTTGTCTGGATATACTTGGGCTGGTTCTGGGGGCGTAAAGAAAAAGGCCTGGAAGATTTTATGCTTGCAGGCAGAAATGTCGGTCTGTCACTGGGTATTGCCACCGCAATGGCGACCTGGGTAACCAGTAATACGACTATGGCTGCTCCGCAACTTGCTTTACAACTGGGTGTATGGGGAATGTTAGGTTACTCGCTCGGTTCAGTCGGACTCATTTTGTTTGCGCCGTTAGCCGAACGCATACGTCAGTTAATGCCAGCAGGATATACCAGTGGTGATTTTATTCGGCTACGCTATGGCACTTTTGCCTGGCGAGTGTTTCTTGTTATTTCACTCTTTTATGGTATAGGTTGGTTGATCAGTTTGGGTATGGCAGGTGGTGTACTCATTCATGCCTTGACCGGAATTGATTATCAACTGGGTATGAGTGTGATACTCGCTATTTGCGTTGCTTATACTTTACTAGGAGGTTTGCGTGCGGTTATTGGTACTGATTTTATTCAAACCATTATTATTCTGGTGGGTATTGTTATCCTTGCATGGTTAACGATTGATAAAGTGGGTTTTGAACCGATGCATCAAGCGGTCCTGAAAGAACGTCCTGAGTTACTCAATCTGTTGATGCCTGCAGCTATTATGTTTCTGTTTAATAATTTGTTGTTTGGTGTGGGGGAAATTTTTCATTCCAACGTCTGGTGGAGTCGTGCGTTTGCTTTTCGTAAGGGTGTGGGTTTTAAAGCGTACCTTAGCGCAGGTATTTTCTGGATGCCTATCCCTATCGTTGCTGGTTTTATTGCATTGGCAACACCTGCATTAGACTTAAACATTCCTGCTGCCGATATGGTCGGCCCGATGGTTGCGGCAAAGCTATTGGGCTTTGGTGGCGCGGTGCTTGTTTTTATTGTTGTGTTCTCGGCGCTGGCATCGAGTCTTGATTCTCTATTAGCCGCAACGAGTGATCTGGTTTTACAGGATATCTATCGTGGGCACTTTCGCCCACATGCCGGTAAAGAAGAATTACGTAAAGCTGCACGTTGGATAGTCCTACTGCTCGGCCTTGTTACCTGGTTATTGTGTTTGCCGCGTTTAACCACACTTGCTTCATTACTCTATTTTACCGGGGCATTTGTTGCCAGCACCATCTGGCCAATTGTAGCAGGGCTTTATTTAAAAAAAGCCTCTGCAACCGGCGCCACGCTTGCAATGTTAAGTGGAACCCTCGTTGGGTTATGGGCGTACTTCGCGATTGGTTTTTATGTTGCCGCGTTAGCCTCCGCCGTTGTTTCCATGGTAATAGTTTTAGTTAGTATGTGGCTTAAACCCGATCAATTTGACTGGGCAGTATTGAACGAACAAACAGGGGAGGAGCTATCATGATTATTTCATCCGGCTTTCTGAGTGTGATGGTTACGGTTGCATTAATCGTGACAATGGTCTCTCCAGTAATTTTAATTATTTTATGGATTAAGGACTGGGTAAAAGGTCAGCTATGGTAAAAAAAGTACATCCAAAATTAATGGAGCCGATTGAGGCTGAAAACTGGACGGAAGGCATTGAACGACCGCTGGCATTGTTCAATC
>Ga0316206_1002138_pt1 | contig 14343 bp, 13 predicted proteins | sample 6monthpyrite_MG_FD_204942 | JGI IMG/M metagenome (GOLD analysis project Ga0316206, IMG submission 204942) | Microbial mat bacterial communities from mineral coupon in-situ incubated in ocean water Damariscotta River, Maine, United States -... | ecosystem: Environmental > Aquatic > Marine >...
CTAGCTTTTTTAAGCCTTCCGTCGTTTGAAGAGCTTCAGTATTTTCTGTTGAAGAATCTGGTTGTTTTTTAGCACTTGAGCCCAATAGAGCACTGAGATCCCGGCCTAGTCCACGTTTTTTCATTTTATACTTACTTATTTAATATTTAACTGAATCCGAGCCATTGCATACGATGCATAAAAAACCGTTTAACACATACTCGATCTAACAGAATTGCTTCGGTCTCAAATAACAGTGTCCGCAATGACGACTTTGATTATCTTAATGTGCAGCAGCCCGAATAGCCTCATCTTTACGAATAATTTCGCCCGCCAGGGCTAAATAGGCGAGGGCGCCACGCGATGATTTATCATAATTTATAATCGGTAGACCATGACTTGGCGCTTCGGCTAAACGCACGTTGCGCGGAATAATGGTTCGGTAAACTTTTTCCGGAAAGTGGATAAGTAATTGACCGGATACATCATTCGCTAAATTATTACGCGGATCAAACATGGTACGTAACATACCTTCAATTTGCAGAGTCGGATTAACCGTTTGGCGTATGCCTTCCACTGTTTCTAATAGAGCAGATAAACCTTCTAATGCATAATATTCACATTGCATTGGAATCATTACCGAGTCGGCTGCCACAAGTGCATTTAACGTTAACATGTTTAAAGAGGGTGGGCAGTCAATAAGAATATAATCGTAATTATCTTTTAAGCTTGAAAGAGCGGTGCGCAACGAAAGCTCGGCATTTAACTTACCTTTTAAGGTAACTTCTGCAACGGTTAAATCACCATTCGATGGCATTAAGTCATAGCCTGCATCTTCGCGCATATCGATGATTAAATCTTCCGGGCGAATATCGCCGGTTAACATGTCACCAGTCGTCGCCATTATTTCATTTTTATTTACACCACTGCCCATGGTCGCGTTACCCTGAGGATCCATGTCCACAAGCAGTACATTTCGTTTGGTTGCAGCTAATGAAGCGGCCAAATTTATACAGGTAGTGGTTTTACCCACACCACCTTTTTGATTGGTAATGGCGATAATGCGTGCCATGTTGTTTCCCCTCTGAAATACATCCAGAATTTGTTTTAGAAACTAATTCTCGTTTTTACGAACCAGTACCAAATGCCGCTCTGCATCTAAACCTGGAACAATGATTGGCTCGACCTTTTCTATATTTATTTTTGTCGCTAAATCTTTATTCAGACCCAAGAATCGGTCGGGCAATTCAGCGCTATAACTTATATCGTCAATTTCCTGTTTAGGATAACTCCCTTTCAGGGCAAGGAACAGTCCTTTATTCACACAACGGCCATATGTTTTAGCCAGAAAATCAGCCAGAGCGAAGGTTGCCCGACACATCACAGTATTAAACTCTTGATTTATCGCACTATTTTCTGCCCTGCCTGTTACAACGGTTACATTCTTTAAACCGAGCTCGATAACCGCCTGAGTGACAAAACGGGTTTTTTTTGCATTGCTATCCAGAAGAGTAAACTGCCAGTCAGGTCTGGCAATAGCCATAGGCAAGCCGGGAAAGCCTGCGCCTGTGCCCACATCCAGCACCTGAGTACCTTCTACAAATCGCAATGGCACCAGGCTATCAAGCAGGTGTAGTACAACCATCTCGTTAATGTCGCGCACTGCCGTTAAGTTATAAGCTTTATTCCACTTCGCCAGTAACGTGATTAACTGACCAAACTTCTCAGCTGCAGCCTCTGGCAGTTCAAAATTAAGGGTAGAAAGATGTTGGCTTATTATTTCTGGGTTCATCGGGTCATCATACGCGAAAACCTTCGCTGCGGTTATATCCCCCCATAACAAAAAGGTGAGCCAAATTTATTTGTATTTTCCCTGCCCGGAAAGCAAAGGTTTCCGCGTATATTTTTGCCTAAAAAATAATAATCATATAAATGCCTGTAAGCTATTGCGGTAGCTCTGCTTTTGCAACCGGCATAATCGTAATATCGCCCACGGCTACCTTTATATTGGTAAACACTAAATTTTCGTTCTCGACTTTATATGAATACGATTTTGTTTCCCCTGGCGCAAGCTTAACATTCCCCCATTCTTCTTTAGTCTCGAGAAGCTCGCCTTGATAGTAAAACTCAATGGTATGTGCAATTTTGCTTAAATACTCCGAGCTATTATTTATAACCTGGTAAATAACCATCTTTTGAATTTTAGAATATTGTTTTGATTCTACAACTTTAGGCTTTGTAATCTGAATTTGTTTTTTTACTTCAAAGTAGTGTTTATTTTCTTCAGCTTGTTTGTTTTTTTGTTCGCCACCATTAAACGAGCCAAAGCCTTCTCGTATTTGTTTACCTGCTTCTTTTACAAAACTGGTGATTAATTTTTTCTTTTCAAGGTCCCCGGTCGCGTCTTCACTTATAGATAGAATCTCATTATAAACACCGCGAATCTCACTTGCACCGGAAGACTTACGGTAGCTGTCATAAGAAATGATTGAGATGATAATAAGAACGGCAATAATGATCGGACTATTAATTAATTTCCACATTGTACGGTTATCCTTATACTTGTTACTGAGTTATTATTGTTTGAAATAATAGTGGCTATCATTAATCAACAGCCTTAAAATAAATATCATCCCAGTATGCAGTGAACATTCCTTTACCGGATACAACTTTTATAATTTCGATAACCGCACTTTTAGCATTATATGATGGGCGTAAATCGATAATTTCAAGTTTTTGCCATCCAGTAATACCTTTAGGGTTAACTGACTTATTACTTGTTTTTGCTCGACCCGTGCAGTTTTTCCCTCCGTACCAGGTAAGCCGCAACCGCGCATCTCCTTTTTGAGTCGAACCTTCGTCACGTTTAAAACTTCCACCTAAAATAAACTTTGTATTATTGCCAATATTCACACACTGACTAAAACCACCACTGCCAATACTACCCGTTTTCGATATGGCATCCACTTTAGCTGAGCCAGGTTTCCTATCACCCTGAATACCGGACCATGTTGTTTTATTATCAGCACGCCAATGTTCAACTGTTTCATTAAACGAACCATTTAATAAATAATTTTGACCTTTTGCTAAAGTGTTTTCATCTTGCCTCGGCATCTTTTTTAATTTTCTTTTCGATTGGGTAAATACTTCAGTCGCTTCAAAGCTAACATTGTCCCAAATACCTTCGCCACCGGCAGTATACCGGCCATTTTGTTTAATGGTTATTAATGCTGCCCTGGCGCCCAATGCTGGCTTTAGATAATTATTTCGAAGCTCCTGCCAACCCGTCGCATATTGCTTAGGTTCAATGTAACCTCCGAATTGACCACCCGATGTACAGTCCGTTGATTCATACCAAACTACATTCGCTCTATTGGCATGTGCACTTTCGGGAACTTTTATATAACGAAATTTTGCGTAAAGACCAAACTTTTCACCCTCGCCCAAAAGCACACACTGCTGTACTTTTGTATCATGAATATATTTATCTTCAGGGGGTTTGACAGCTTTAAGTATTAACGCACCACTTTTGTTTACACCCGCGTTATTAGACCAGAAAGCTCCTAGCGGTACTTTCCAGTCAATCAGTTTATTTTCAAAATCAGCATTTAGAATACGGTTTTTTCCCAGAGCGCTATCTTCATCAATAACAATTTCATAATTCAGATTTTCTTTTTTAACCGCTTCCGGCTTAATTATTTTTGTTGTCTCATCAGTGCTGCCACAGGCGCTATCTTTATAAATAGTTAAGCCTTCATTATTAGTGCACTTATATATATCCGCATAGGCAGATACAGGCGCTAGTGTAATGACTATCGAGAATAGAATTTGTTTCATAAACAATACTATAGAATGGAATTCCTGATAAATCTAAATTAATTTTAACACTTGGACGACAGTGAAAGGAATCTGACGGGGTACCGGCAAACAGGTTCGGCTTTCTTAGGGAGAGAAAAAACCACAGCGGGTATCCTCGCTGTGGTTGAATGAATGCTTATTTATTGCCTGTTGCAACGTTGGTTAATTTATTCAAAGCACCTGTCATCTTTGCTTGAATCTCTGCACGGTTTTTAATGTGATGACGTTTAACGATATAAGCAGGATCATTATATGTCAACCAGACCTGACCTTTCTCGTCTTCCCACGCTAATGCTTTTAAGGGTAAATCGATACCCGCAGTTTGATTTGCTGTAAACATATGACTACCTAATTTTGGATTACCAAACATTAGCAACTCGGTTGGGCGTAACGGAATACCCACGCCTTTGGCTTTTGCTGCATGATCCCAACGTAATGCCACGCCAATGCCTTTTTTCTTTAATACGGCTTCTAGCTTATCCAGTGTTTCTTTAACACTAAAGTGACTTTTCTTTGAGATCATTCCACTCTCATCAGCCTGTGAATCTGCCGATGCTGGCACTGAAGCTAACAAGGGAAGTGTGATGGCAGCAGCTACGATTAAAAATTTTTGTATCCTATTCTTCATGATTATTTCTCCATTTTATTTTTATTTAACTCAGCGATTTAACAATACTAAATCAACAAACTACCTGTTTAAACAACATACCTGATTTAAAACTAAAATATGCGTTTTAAATAACCATTTACTTTCAATCAACCTTTACGCTGAACGGTGATGCTCTTGCTGGCTAGCTTGATAGGCGTATTTTTTTATGTGCACCAAAATAATGGATATTGCTGCAGGTGTTACACCTGAAATACGAGCTGCCTGACCAACGGTTTGCGGACTTATTTTATTCAGCTTTTCACATACTTCCGTAGACAGGCCTTTGACATTCGAATAGTCCAGTTGTTCCGGGATAACGGTTAATTCATGGCGCTTTTGTTTGTCAATTTCATCTTGTTGACGTTCGATATAACCTGAGTACTTAGCCTGAACTTCAATTTGCTCAATAACGCTAGCCGCTAAATTTTCGGGTTTATTCTCGCCCGCTTCTTCTAATGTCATTAATTCAAGATAAGAAACTTCCGGTCGACGCAGTAAATCGAGCAGCGTCGCTTCTTTGGTAATTTGTTGCCCGATAACACGCTCAGCGGTGACTTTGTCTAATTTTGTTGGGTGTACCCAGATAGATGCCAGGCGTTGATTCTCTGTTTCAACAGCATTACGTTTAACTTCAAAATGAGCCCAACGCGCATCATCAACCATGCACAGTTCACGGCCCTTCTCTGTTAAACGCAAATCCGCATTGTCTTCACGCAATAACAAACGATACTCGGCACGTGAAGTAAACATGCGATAAGGCTCTAAGGTGCCTTGAGTAATAAGGTCGTCAATTAAAACGCCTATATAAGCTTCATCCCGACGTGGCGTCCAGGACTCTTTATCCTGAACCATCAAGCTGGCATTCATTCCTGCAATTAATCCTTGCGCGGCGGCTTCTTCATAACCCGTGGTACCGTTAATCTGGCCGGCAAAAAATAAACCCTGCATGTGTTTGGTTTCAAGTGACGCTTTTAAATCGCGTGGATCAAAATAATCATACTCAATCGCATACCCGGGGCGGGTAATGTGCGCGTTCTCAAAACCTTTTATGGAGCGTACAAAATCAAATTGCACATCAAAAGGCAGGCTGGTTGAAATCCCGTTTGGATAAATTTCATTTACCGTCAGGCCTTCCGGCTCAACAAAAATCTGGTGGGCATCTCTATCTGCGAAGCGCATAACCTTGTCTTCAATAGAAGGGCAATAACGCGGACCGACACCTTCGATAACCCCACTATACATGGGTGAGCGGTCTAAACCGCTCCGAATTAAATCGTGAGTTTGTCTATTGGTATAAGTGATGTAACAAGGCACTTGTTGTGGGTGATCGCTTGCTTTTCCCATATAGGAAAATACCGGCAGCGGTGTATCGCCCGGCTGTTCTTCCATCACTGAATAATCAATCGTTTTGCCATCGATGCGCGGCGGCGTACCGGTTTTTAAACGGTCAACGTTAAACGGTAACGCACGTAAACGTTGCGACAGGGCATTCGACGGTGGGTCACCCGCGCGGCCGCCCTGATAATTTTGCATACCAATGTGAATCAAGCCGCCCAAAAAAGTACCTACAGTAAGCACCACTGATTTGGCCTGAAACTTCAAGCCCATCTGGGTTACGACGCCGGCAACACGATCATTTTCAACAATCAAATCATCCACGGCTTGTTGGAACAAACTTAAATTAGGCGTGTTTTCCAAAACCTGGCGCACTGCATTCTTATATAAAACACGATCGGCCTGTGCACGGGTTGCGCGAACAGCAGGGCCTTTGCTGGCATTTAAAATTCGAAATTGAATACCCGCTGCATCCGCAGCTTTAGCCATTAACCCACCAAGTGCATCCACTTCCTTAACCAGGTGGCCTTTACCAATTCCACCTATCGCCGGGTTGCAGCTCATTTGGCCAAGCGTTTCAATATTGTGGGATAACAATAAGGTTTTGCTACCCATGCGCGCAGCCGCTAGCGCAGCCTCGGTTCCGGCATGGCCGCCACCAACGACGATGACATCGTAACTTTCTTTATAATACATGGGCTTTAAAATTCATGGGCTTAATAAAACATAATGGAATTTACTGCACTGGGAAGTGCAACTAAGAGTAGAGCCTATTTTACGCGCTGTAAATAAAATCACCAACTAGATCCTATTATAAATCATGCTAAATCACGTTATTTGCGCTTAAACTCTAACATTTAGGATTAATTTATCTAAATTAACCGAAAGCAATCGTATGCAAAACGTTTATTACCTGAATAATACGAAAGCAATAGTGCTTGTTATGAGCGTATAAAGTATGGGCACAACTAATAACAGTTAATCGATATTTAACCTAAAGAAAGCAGCGTCGCTGTGTTGCACAACACAGCTCATAAATATAATTACAAACGCTTAATATGATAATAACAAATACAACAAAACAAGCTGGTTAGTCAAAATTATCGCACCCTACTGTTCCTAGTTTAATGTAGGCGCTCATGCTAATTAACTTATAAAATCAATGGCTTACTTTAATTTAATCACCTTACTTCCCTGTAATGCACCTATTTTAGCGGTAAAGCTTCATTTCTACTTCTATACCAAAAACTAGGTGACCCCCTTCAATAATTCTTCGTAAATAAATCAAGGAAACGCAAAAATGGCCGATAAGAATTAACCAACAAACTTTTTCTATTGTCAGGATATCTATCATGCCTCTTAAATCTCTTCTTACCATTCGTAATAAGCTTATTTTCGGATTTGCCACCCTTACTATTCTAATCGCGGTAACTGGCGCATATTCACTTACCGAAATGAGCGCTCTCAGTAAACTAACCGTTAAGTTATATAACCATCCTTTGGCGGTTACGCGATCCTCCTTGCAAGCAGATGTCTATATCATCAAAATGGCTCATAGTATGAAGGTCATTGCCCTGGCTAAAAATAATGATAGCATCACCAAAATCAGTAAAAAAATTGATGGTTACGAAGCTCTCGTCTATAAAGAATTTACTGTTATTGCCGATCGCATCCTCGGCAAAGAAGGCGAAGAGCTTATTGCCGCAACCATACAAAAGTTTAAAAGCTGGAAGCCTGTTCGTGACGAAATTATTCAACACACGATGAGCGGAGATCTTGAGGCCGCTGCGACCATTTCAAAACAAAAAGGCGCTAAACTCGTTGCCAGCTTAGATAAAGATATGAATGCCTTAAGCGAGTACGCTAATGTCAAAGGAACGGGGTTCTTTAAGAGAGCACAAGCCAAAGCAAGTAGCGCTTTATTTATTACGGTTAGTATCATTATTGCCTCTGCCCTCGGTGGTATGCTACTCGCCTACTTAATTGCACGCTCAATTCTTAACCCGGTTAATAACTTACGTAACACCATTATTCAAATAGAAAATAATTCTGATTTAACACAAAGAATTGCAGTCACCTCCGACGACGAAATTGGCACAACGGCTTCGGCATTTAATAATATGCTCGAAAAATTTGAAGCACTCATTCAACAAGTTTATAGCTCATCGGCTCAACTCGCGACGGCGGCAGAAGAAGTCTCTTCCGTAGCACAGGACAGTGCGGCCAATGTTGAAAAGCAACGCGTGGAGACCGATCAGGTTGCTACCGCAATTAATGAAATGACGGCTACCGTACAGGAAGTTGCGCAAAATGCTCAGAGCGCTTCCGGTGCTGCTGCCAGCGCAGACAACGAAGCGCAAAGTGGTAAAACGGTTGTTAACCAAACGGCAGACGCGATTGCGCAACTTGCATCAGAAGTTGAAAATGCCGCAACGGTTATTCACGGTGTTGAACAAGACAGTGAAAGTATCGGCAGCGTGTTAGATGTCATTAAAGGTATTGCCGAACAAACCAATTTACTTGCATTGAATGCAGCGATAGAAGCCGCACGCGCCGGTGAACAGGGCCGTGGTTTTGCCGTTGTGGCGGATGAAGTAAGGACGCTTGCCAGCCGTACTCAGGAGTCGACCACTGAAATTGAAGCGATGATTGCGAAACTACAAACCGGCTCCAAACAAGCTGTACATGTAATGGAGCAAGGAAAAGAACAAGCAAATAAAGGGACTGAAATGGCACGCGAAGCTGCTAATTCGCTGGATGCCATTGCACGCGCTGTTACCAATATAAATGAAATGAATACCCAAATTGCTGCCGCTGCGGAAGAACAAACGACCGTTTCAGAAGAAATTAACAAAAGTGTTGTGAATATCAGCCAAATATCAGAGCAAACGGCGAATGGCGCAGAACAAACTACTGCGGCAAGCACTGATTTATCACGGCTTGCAAATGACCTACAGAATCTGGTCGGCCAATTTAAAATTCAGAAATAACCACTCCCGAAAGAACGCCACTTTAATAAAATAAATAGGCGCCTATCTTCCGATAGGCGTTTTTTATTGGCCTTGCTCACCTGATTTATCCGCATCTGTTATTCAATGATTAAGCGCCGCTGAGGAATCAATATACTCACAGGCCGTCAATTTTGACTAATAAATTTACATTATACGATCATGCGCCAAATGAGATCTTTTACTAACGTTTTTAAAATTGTGGACGATAAATACTATACGAAATACGCAGTTATTTATAAAGTGTGCCAATAGGAATTTTAAAAAATGAAGATCAAAAATAAAATGATTATAATGGCCTGTGGCCTGGCGATTGTGCCAGTAACCATTGCCATTTTAGTACTTGAAAACATTTCAACTAGCACAGCCAGCATTGCGCTGGAAGCTGCAGCTAAAAACCAGCTAATTGCTATTCGCGATACCAAAAAAACTCAAATTGAAGATTACTTTGGCACCATCCGTAGCCAGGTAATCAGTTTTTCTGACGGCCTTATGATTATTGCCGCCATGCACGCTTTTAAAACCGCTTATAAAACCTCAGCTCAAGGCACTGATGCCAACAGCACGCGCACTGAAGTTGCAAAATACTACCAAAACGAATTTGGTAAGGAATATACTAAACTCAACAACGGCAAATCGATGGATCTAAATGGCATTTTAAATTCTCTGCCAGCTGAGACCATCGCTCTGCAATATCAATACATTCAGAATAATCCCAATCCGTTAGGCAATAAACATAAACTGGATTTTGCAAACGACAATTCTGAATATAATCAAGTGCATAAAAAATATCACAAACATATTAGGCACTTTTTAGAAGAATTTGAATATTACGATGTTTTTTTAGTAGATAACGATTCAGGCAACGTTGTTTACACTGTTTTTAAAGAGCTCGATTACGCGACCTCTCTAGTAAACGGGCCTTATGCTAATTCCGGTTTAGCGCAAGCTTTTAAGGCGGCTAATAAGCTTAAACAAAACGATGTTGCTTTAATCGATTTTGCTCCTTACGCACCATCCTATGAAGCTGCAGCCTCGTTTATTGCTTCTCCTATTTATGATGACAATGAAAGGATCGGCGTACTGATTTTCCAAATGCCAATTAGTCGCATCAATAATATAATGACTAGTGGAAAAAAATGGAAGGACATTGGCTTAGGTGCTTCAGGCGAAACCTATCTTATTGGCCAGGACTTTAAAGCACGCAGCAAGAGCCGCTTCTTGATAGAAGATAAAAAAGGCTTTATTGATTTAATGAAACAAGTGGGCACCGATGATTATACGCTAACATCTATGGATGCCAAAGAAACCAATATTGGTTTACAAAAAATCGAAACACCGGGCACCAAGGCAGCTTTGTCCGGCAAAACCGGTTACTCTATTTTCCCTGACTACCGCAACATCAATGTACTCTCGGCTTATACTCCTATTAATATTCCCGGCTTAAGTTGGGTACTCATGAGCGAAATTGACGAAGAAGAGGCCTTTGCACCAGTGGATGAACTTGATGCTACCATTGTAAAAGTTGCACTTATTCTATTTATTGTTATTGCCTCAATTGGCTCCGGTTTAGGCATTTTCTTTGCTAATGGCATGACTCGCCCAATCATGCGCTTAAGCAACACAATGAAAGAAGTAGAAGTGAGCAATGACCTAACTCTACGAAGTAATATAGATTCGAAAGATGAATTAGGCGATATGTCACGCTCATTTAATACCATGCTGGAAAAATTTGAAGCCTTAATCCAACAAGTATTCAGCTCTTCATCTCAACTCGCGACGGCAGCTGAAGAAGTGTCTGCCGTTGCCCAAGACAGCGCACGTAACGTTGAAAAGCAGCGTATGGAAACCGATCAAGTCGCTACCGCAATTACTGAAATGACATCTACTGTACAGGAAGTTGCCCAAAGCGCGCAAAATGCCTCTGGTGCCGCAACCAGTGCAGACAATGAAGCCCAAAGTGGCAAAACCGTTGTTAATGAAACGGCCTCAACTATAGAACAACTTGCAGCCGAAGTTGAAAATGCAGCAGCATCCATTCATGCCGTTGAACAAGACAGTGAAAATATTGGCAGCGTAATCGATGTTATTAAAAGTATCGCTGAACAAACCAATTTACTTGCGCTAAACGCAGCGATTGAAGCAGCCCGTGCCGGCGAGCAAGGCCGTGGGTTTGCCGTTGTGGCGGATGAAGTAAGGACGCTTGCCAGCCGTACTCAGGAATCAACAACAGAAATTGAAACGATGATCGCTAAACTTCAATCCGGTTCCAAGCAAGCAGTAAACGTTATGGAGAAAGGCCGAATACAAGCCAATAAGGGTGCAGATATGGCACGTGAAGCTGCAAATTCGCTGGATGCTATCGTAAACGCTGTTACCAGCATTAATGAAATGAACATTCAAATTGCAGCTGCGGCTGAAGAGCAAAGTACCGTTTCTGAAGAAATTAATCGTAACGTTGTTAACATCAGCCAAATATCAGAACAGACAGCAAGTGGTGCAGAACAAACCACCGCAGCAAGTACTGACTTATCTCGATTAGCAAGCGACCTGCAACAACTGGTTGGGCAATTTAAAATTCAAAGCTAACGATTTTATTTTACAGATTAATAATGTGGTGGCCGCTCATTGGACGGTTCACCGCCGCCTGTTTCGGCCAGTGTTTGAATGCGATCCATTAAATGCTTGCACATAATTTCTACTTTATCAATTTGTAGTTGCTGTCGATAGATCACATCGTTTAATTCCTGGATGGTGTGCTCTTGATAAGCAGTTTTTGTTTCAAGTTCGGTTATTCGGCTGGATATTAGGTTGGCTGTCATTTTGTGCGATCACATTATTGGTAAAATATATTTTATTCCTTCAATCACATTCGTCATTCCCACCTTCGTGGGAATGACTATCACTGATCTTTTCTAAATAGCTTACTAATCAGTTCTATTTGTAATATCTATTAAATGATAGCCAAATTGCGTTTTCACAGGACCGTGAATTACGCCGACCTCTCCACTAAACACCACATCGTTAAATTCTTTAACCATTTGTCCTGGAGAAAATTCTCCCAGGTCGCCACCGCTTTTTCCTGATGGGCAGCTAGAATGCTCTTTTGCAACATCTGCAAAATCAGATCCGCCTTCAATTTGTGTTTTTAACTCATTACATTTTTCTTCTGTTTCAACCAGAATGTGTCTTGCACTTGCTTTTGCCATTGTCTTTTCTCCTGTTATTAAAAATTCAGTTGCGTATATTTAATTCAAAAAATTCAATTTCTTTATTAAGCAAATTTTTTAGTGTTTCAATTTGTTCATTCGTATATTTTCTAGAAGCACTCGCTCCCCAAACCACACCGGGCCAGGCGCTATCTTGCTCAGTGCGTGCTACTAAATGAAAATGCATTTGCTTGACAATATTTCCGATAGAAGCAAAATTAATCTTATCTACCTTATAATGTTTTTTTAAAAAAGCGGATAACGCATTGACGTGTTTCAATAGTTGTAACTGTTGCTGCTCGGGTAGTTCATCAATATCAATGTCACTAGTATCTCTCGGCACAATAACAAACCATGGAAATTCCGCTTTATCCATTAATAATAGAATACTTGCAGATGAATGCACTTGTTGATCTTGGCCTTTATTTAATTCAGTAAGCTCATTTACGCGCATCGAATTTAAATAACCAAGAATAATACAGTCGCTGGCCAGGCGCTTATCTAATTGAAAATTATCAATCATTCTATAATGGTAACCGGCATATTAACTGCAAACTGACCAATATTTTCTGCTATGACATTTTGCCCAAAAAATATCTTATTGCCGATTAGTGGGTGCTCCTGGCGCCGGTACTCTTTTAATGTCTGGCTTGGCTCAGTTCCACGAATTCCCGTTTCAGGGTCTATGTTTGGAATAACACAGCGACTACATGGTTTTACGACTCTCAACACCGTCTCACCAATTTTAATTCTCTGCCACTTATCTTCAGCAAAGGGTTCGCAACCAGATACTACAATATTGGGGCGAAATCGGCGCATTTCAACACTTTTTTGTTGTTTACTGGCTAATCTGCTGTTTAAATCTTCCAACGAGGCTTCTGATATTAATAATAATGGAAAACCATCACTAAATGCGGTTTTATCGCCGTGCTCGGCATACTCTAAATCAACCTGTCTGATTTCATTTTCTGGAAAATATACTAAACGGCATTTCTTTTCTAAAAATTGACTCAACCACTGTGAAGCTTCTTCACCACAATCAAACACGGTGCAATGGTCTGCCCATATTGCCACTTCTTGTTTTTTAGTTAAACTTCGTACATCAATCTTACAAGATTCCATTCCCGGAGCTTGTAACATAATTCCGTTATCAACTAAGGTTGGCTTAATAAGGCACATTATAGCAATTTGGCGCTGAGTTAAAAAACGGCCATTCTCATCCACCACCATCCAGCGCCGATCCATGTTTAAACCAAATTTATCAATCGTCGCCGAATTTAAAATTATTTGTGCGCAAGACTTTACCGGGTAAATGGCTAACTGACTTATTTTAATCATTTAAAATCTTCTTCAATATATCCACAAAAAATTCAGCGCCCTTTTGCTTTGCTGCTTCTATGTTACGTAACGGTATCTCGTCCGGGTCTTTATAGTGTTCCAGGGCTGTCTCCAAACTTTGTTCTTTTAATAAATGCAGCATCGGATATGGAGATCGGTTGGTGTAGTTTTCTGCGGCACTTTGACTTGTTTCATCAAAACAGTATTGCGGGTGAAAACTGGCAAGTTGATAAATACCTTCGTAACCTTGTTCAATTAATAATTGGCTTGCCAATTCTAAAAAATCCAGATAATCATCAAAGTTCGCTAGATTCTTTGGGTAAATCACAAAGCCCGTTTCTAAGGCATTATTGTTATCCAGCTCGGTGCACAGATCTAACAGGGTAAATATGTCCTCTTCTATTGTTTTATTATCCGCAATTTTGTAAGCAATTAAATCTTTATCCCATACGCGTTTCGCAAACGGGCAAAAATTAATGCCAATAACGGTTTCTTCAATCCATTGTTTAGTATTAGCAATAATCGCAGCAGAACTTGTGGCGTTATCTAAACTCATATTATTAACTAATGCGTCTGTTGCAAAAGTTTCTTTAATTCATTCACCACGCCATTGTTATCCCAATGAATAGCGGCGTTAACACCATATTTTATGGTGCCATCAGGTCCGATTACAAAAGTTGAAGGAAAAACTAATACGTTCCATCTGGCTGATTGCTTGCCACTTGGATCCAGCAAAACCGGAAAATCCACATTTACTTTTTTCATAAATTCTTGAATGGCCTTTTTATCTTCTCCGTAGTTAACGGAAATCAGTTCAAACTTTTCACCTTTCATTACCTCACGCAAGTGGTTTAATGAAGGAATTTCCTGTACACAAGGCGGGCACCATGTTGCCCAAAAGTTAACAACGGTAACTTTTCCCTGATAGTTCTCTTTTTTAACATGCTTTCCAAAAACATCAACCAGG
>Ga0316206_1002141_pt1 | contig 14323 bp, 15 predicted proteins | sample 6monthpyrite_MG_FD_204942 | JGI IMG/M metagenome (GOLD analysis project Ga0316206, IMG submission 204942) | Microbial mat bacterial communities from mineral coupon in-situ incubated in ocean water Damariscotta River, Maine, United States -... | ecosystem: Environmental > Aquatic > Marine >...
GTTCGTGTCATATCAACTTTTTACAATATCAATTTGAACTGCACTTATCTAGTTACATCGAACTATTTAAAATACATGATTCTTTCTCGTCTTGGCTAGCCACCGAAGTGGCAAACTTTAATTTATTTAGTTTTAAAAGAGCACACAATAGGGACATCGATAATATCTATCGATATGCTATTTAATATCCAAAACTTTTGTCCTGAAAACCTAGAGCGAGATGCGATACTATTTAAAAAGAACTTATTGGTCAACATTTAAAATCAAATAAAACAAATTATTTTTGCCGCAATAAGAACTTGAACCTTTCCCCAGAAGTTGACTGGCCTTATAATGAGAACATGGACATCGAAAACGAACTTAAAAATATATTTGCAGCGTCTCTACACCCAATTATCTTGGATTTTTACTATACAGATGAAGAATTCAAAGACTTTACCTGTATTTTTAGCAATGATCCTAAATGCCAGCAGCAGAAACCTATCAGCATTTACGAAACGCCCTCCATTTTGCGTACTCTTGCCTTAAAGTCTGAAATATTTTCATTAAGTTTAAGAGAAAAAATGTACGCCAATAGTGACCCTGAACTTTGTTATATTCTAGAGTGGAACGATCAGATAAGAAAAATTATCCTCTTTAATTTCGCCTATCTTACAGCTTTTGACGAGGATAGCTTTGTCAGCTGCTTGGCCGAAAAACGATCGAAATTACACAAAGTTTTCCAGCACATGTATCAGCAAAAGGTGGCAATGTGATAAGTGATAGAGGATTTCCACGATATTCCGTGCAAACATTACAACCAACAGTGATGTGGAATAATGAAGCCCACCCCAAAATTGAAATTGTCAACGTCAGCCTCAGTGGATTACAAATTAAATCGAGCGCTAAAATACCATGCAAAAAAATTAATGAGCTCGATCTTAAATTAAAACAACAAGAATACTCAGTATCCGTCAAAATTGTCTGGGATAAAATCAAAAATGATAATTTTTTTTATTACGGCGTCCATATTAAATTTGACGATATTACAATTTACGATCAATGGCTCACATTTATCAAAGCATTACACCTCTATTTTCAAAGAAAAAAAACTTAATGAGAAATTTTTTTCAAATTCTACCAAAAGGATCTTCAGAAAATCATTATTATGAGAATCTTTTAGAAGAGCATCATCTCAAGGGCCATTTTTATAAAAATTACCCTGATTTAATTCCCCCCAAATATAACCACAGCTTTTCACAATGTTGGAAACGCCAATGGCTACGCAATCATCTGTACACCAGTGAATTAAATAAATTGGATGAAAAATTAAGCGGTGAAAACATTACTGTAATTTTACTAAAAGGTAGTGTTCTCATCCATGAATATTATACCGATTTTGGCTCGCGAACCCTATCAGATATCGATGTCCTCATCAATCGAGCTGATACCAAAAAATGGAAAGCTTTTTTAGAAAAAAATGGATACTATGAACAATCAGAGTGTAACTGGAAGGCCAATAGTTTTAAATATATTCATATTAAAAAAGGCCAAGGAAGTGAACTTGTCATCGAAACACATACAAAGTTATTTTATCATGAGATGGAAAATCAATGGTCCGGTATATCAATGGAACCAAAATATAAAAATTTTCTTAAATTAAGAACTGACGAGATGTTAATCCATTTAGTCGGACACTTAGCATTTCAACATAATTTTTCAAAACTCTTTTGGTTCGTGGATATCAAATTATTCCTAGAGAGAAACAACTTCGATATTAATTGGCAAGAACTCGCCCTTAAAGTAAAAGAGAAAAAATTAACAAGAAGTTTCCAAATAACATTATGGCTTTTGGCAAATTATTTTAAAATGCATTTTCCTAAAGACGCCACTCGAGTCTTTTCTATTGAAAAAAAATTTTGGTGGAAATATTTTATTACTGCAGATGATCTTTGGATTGGACAAAAGTTTAATATTAAATATTATTTTCTAAAACATATAACCAAGGACTCTTTGCTGACGGCATTTTATTATGACTTTTTATGGGTGATCCATAAACTCTTTAGAAATAAATAAATATGTGAAAGAAAATTGAAAAAATTCAAGAGGATTATAACTGGCCAACGAAACAGGCGTGGATTATTATGCCTATTATAAGACGATAAAAATGCCAAAATTTTTTTATAAGGTTGACCTCTTTTACCCCATAAAAGAGTGCGGCCGAGACGACGATAGCCCAAAACTTTTCGAATATTTTTTTTGCCATGAAAATTTTCACGCAATAAGGATCGATCCCCTTTTGTATAAAAATGGCCATTGTCTGCAACGACCCTATGGGCAATATACTCACCTTTGTCTAAGTAAAATAAAATATCTCCTAATTCAATGGCTTCACTCAAAGTGGAGATAATGATTTCATCATTTGGCCGGAAAAGAGGAAACATGCTCTTGCCAAGAAAGTGGGATAAAAAAAACGGATCATTCTGTGCGGGCAAATTCAACAGACACTGCTTTTTTTATTCTCGCCAAACGGACAGAATCTTCAGTTAATATCAAGGGGTCGTAAGACTCGCTCAAGGCCATACCAGGGCAATGTTCACAATGTGTTGACTCTCCACAATGCGAGACATCAGCGGCACGATTTTTAATATCTTTGACTTTAATATTGCGCCATTTATAAGCAGATTCATTATGCCAAATTGTCTGAAAATCATTTTTCAATAAATTTCCGAGCGGCCGTCTTACCTCAGTGCAACCCAATAAATCACCATACGGGTTAATAGCACATTTGCCCTTTGCAATATTGCAAACATAATCATTCCCCTGCAACGATTCTGCCCGTGGTAAACTTTTTGGCCAAAGTTTGGCACGCTGCCTGTAAAATTTTTCAAGCTGGTCGTCGCTAGCACGAAGTTTTAAGGGAGAGAGGTCGCCCCCGAAACGGGCCGTTACAGCGGGGTCTTCTTTGATTTCAATCTCTCTTTCAACACACCAGTTCGCCAATGCAAAATAATCGGCAATATTGGCCTTGGTTAATAAACAATTTATACCTATCTGCAATCCCACTTGACGGCATAGATCAATGGCATCCATGGTCTTTTTATGTGAACCCGCCACGGAGGTCATTTTATCGTGAATTTCTGGGTTTAAACTATAAAGACTAAAATTGATATGGTGAAAAGGTATTTCTTTCAGTCTCTGCGCCGTTTTAAGGTTATTAATTTTTAGCCCATTGGTAATAAGAGAGAGATGAAATCCTCTTTTTCTTGCTGCCTCAGCAATATCCCAAAAGTAATGATGCAACATCGCCTCTCCTCCCATCAGTACGAGATAAAGAGTTCCTGCATTTTTTAATTCATTTAAGATGCTAATCCAGTTCTCGAACGTCAAAACTTTATTTGGATCATCCCAAAAATTATCTATATAGCAATGAGTGCAGCGTTCATTACAACGGTAAGTAAGCTCCAATGAAGCCTGTAAGGGAATAAATTTTTCTGTACTTTGAGCACGCCATTGATCTAATACGTCCATTTATTTCCTTTTAACATTCGATAAGTCCTTGACCTTTCAAATTGTCCAATAGTGTTGTAATATCTTGCTCGGCGGTAGCGGGTAGCACTTCATATTCGCTACAAAAATCAGCAATAAGATCGGCATAGCTTGGATCATCAGAAAGTTTTTGCCATACCCAAGATCCAGTGGCATTTAATTCGTGCGCCATAGACCTTTCGGGTTTAAGAATTAAGATTTTATCCTCTAGAATTTGCCACGGACAATCGTTTTGTCTGCTGATTTTTTCATTTCCTTTCCACATAATCCCAAAACTCCTGGTTGAGTTGAAAACATAATTCACTAAATTGGTATTTTTTATTAATTAACTCCGTTAGAGAGAGGATTTGTTGAGTTATAGATGGCCGATTTGTATGCCAAAACATATTCGCACAGGATGCAATTAATTTCAATTTCCCGGTACATTGACTTAGTATTTGAGAACTCGTGGTAGGAGACTGTTTCAGCCAAAAAAATCCACCTACTGGAAACCTTTCGCCTAAAAATGGTGAACTATCAAAGAGTCCCCCAAGTCCTCCAGCTTCTGCATAAATATCACCCTCAACGGAAACTCCTAAGACATTCATATCATCGCCTAAAACTTTCCGTTTTCCGGCCAGTGTTGCCACGGTGCTTTTCCCGGCCCCCGATGGCCCTAAAAAAAAATACGCCTTATTATCATGACCTATAACACAAGAACTATGCAGAATAAGTTTTCCCTTCGAGAGCATTTTGCGCGGTAACAACCACCTCATAGCATTATAAAACCCATCGTCTTGTGCTTCATCATAAATAATGAAAACTTCCTCTTTTAAACCCCCAAGATCTGCCATATTAACGCCTAAAAAATCCCGTTGTATTGCCACCTCTCTGCCATTATCTGAAATGACAGCACACTCCGGTTCGGCCTCGTCATCCCAAACTATAGTATTTAAGTTTATAGAAGAAACAGAACGAAAAAAAATATCAAGCTGCGATTGATCTCTGTCTATTTTCCATTGACGGGGAAAAAAATTTTCATATTTTTTGCACTCGTTATTATTAGAAAAAAGGAGCGTTAGTGGAATGCCATGATAGTTAATAGAAAAACTATGATCGGGGCCAAAACTTAACAATTTTTTATCTTTCAATAAGGTATTCGCCAAATCCATCTTAAAATTTAAAAGCTTTTTATTGTTAAATAATTGCGCATCAACTTCAGTGATATTATTCATGCTAGATAGAGTAAACGAATTAAAGGTAAAATAAAAGTTTTAGAAATATTTCTGCAGCGCCTCGTCTATTCCGACCTCGATAGTCTGATATGTCTTATAGGCATTATCTAATAGTGCGTCTCTCAATAATTTATCCTTAGTAAATTTTCCAATTTGTTCTACCAATCCAATATAATCGTATGGATAAAAAATCAATCCATTGATATTATTTTGAATGATCTCACCAGCACCACCTAGTCCTGTGGAAATAACCGGGATTTTTTCTTTAAAGGCCTCGACGATTACCCGACCAAAAGGTTCGGCGCGAAGGGAGGGGTGAACCAATACGTCAATTTCCGACAAGGCCACATGAGGAGACTTCAATCCACAGAACTCGATAAAGCCAGAGTTATACTTGTTGCACAAGGAATAGAGCTGTTCAGCATACCCCTGGTGCTCACCTCGAGTCTGATAGATATCGCCGCCAAATATTTTTAGCCCTGAATATCCTAGCTCCCTTAATTTTTTTTCATAGACGAGACAACACCAAATAACTTGATGAATCCCCTTCCAAGGAGCAAACATCGAGAGCACGCCTAAATACTTTTCCTCTCTTTTGCTATTTACTTTTGGTAATATCCCTACTGGGTTGTATAACTTAATAATTTTTTCACGAGGAAATATAGTTTTTATTTCTCGACAAACCGATTGTGAATTCCCAATAAATAATAATTCAAAATTTCTCAGAAAAGGACTATTGATCAATTTCCACAAGAAGACATAAAACCCTTTGTTAAAAGGGTAATCTCTAAAATGCCAAATAAATTTATTTCGATATAAAAACAATCTCAAATATAAATACGAAATAAAAGCAATTTTATTACCATTTGCCCAAATGCAATCATAACGTATGAGGTTAGCTTTTCTAAATATGAGTAAGGCATTTAAGAAAGCAATTAATACCTCTAATAACTTAAGTTGATTAGATTTACGTGAAATTTCATACAATGCTTTTGGATAGATAAAATCTTTTATTTGTGCCGATGGCACTTCATCTTGTATAAATTTTCTAATAGGGCTATGCTCCCGCCCCGCATGGGAATCTAAAGTAGAAAGAGAAGGTATATAATATGTTAATGCATACTTCCCTATCAGCTTTTTACTTTGTAAGATAATACTTCTTTCAGCTCCTCCTAAATTTGGTGCATTTAATAAAACTGCCATACTTTTCATAAGTTTAATATCCTCAAAAAATGATCTCGATAGATATCGAGAGAGTGGGAAGATTGAGTGTGTACAAAACAGTTTTTGCTGACGATAGGATATTCTTTTTGGATTAATTTAAAGACAGATGTAAAATAAGACTGGTCGAGAGATTGTAAAACCCAGCCCGTCATACCGTCATGTACGGATTCATTTAGCCCACCAGAATTATAAACGATGGAGGGAACACCGTATTGGGCAGCTTCCAAAACGGACAGACCAAAACCTTCAAAATGCCCACGAGAACTATGATCCTCAGAGAATAATAAATGTAAATGAGAATTTTTATAATAGTCCTGGAGTTCGAGGTTGCTACAGTTTTTAATGGGTATTATCTCTACATTATCAATGGATGAAAATCGGTCACTGGTTATATAAAGTTTTATTTTCTTTTGATATTTTTTTGAAATTGTGATGGAAAATTTAATCGCAGCTTGCATATTTTTATGTGGAACATCTCTTGCAACACATATAAAAACCAGGTCATTATCCAATTTTTTCGCAAAATAATTTTTATTAATAATATGAATATTATTATGTAAAACAAGATCTCGATCTAGCGCAGGAACAAACCCATATTGTTTTAATTTATTAAAAGTAAAGTTACTGATGAATACATTCGTATGACATTTCTCATAATATTTAATAATTTTATTTTTAAAAATCCTTTTCAGCAAATATTTAAAAATATTCTTTGAATAAAATAGATTTTCTGAACCGTGATAAAAATTAATTTGCTTGGCATCGAATTTTAAAACAGTAGATGCCAACGATTGGATATTGATAATAAATTTATAATGATCAGTTAGGTTTTGGGATTTATGCTGCAGATCCCCTAATGAATTCCAAACAAGTAAGTCCACTTTTAAGTCTAATGAGCATAAAACATTATATATATTTTCGGAAAAAGTTGAAAGGCCTCCGATTTTAGGAGGATAATCTGGAGTTGTTAATAAAACATTCATTTTACGCCTAAAATTCTGAGTTTAAAAAATAGCAAGCTGGCCTCAGACATTTCCGAACTAAGCTGCATCTTCATCATGAGATTTTTTTCTCTGGTTAGGTTCAATGGTTATATTAAAGTTATCGATGGCCGCAGAATCAATTAAATGAATTTTTCTCTTTTGCATAAAATTTAAAATATTTTTTGGATTCAGTTCAATCGTATCTAGACCTTTCCACTTCTTTTTACCTATTGAATAATACACTCCTGTGACAACAAAAATATGAAAAATTAAGGCCCATAATGGGTGAATAATATAGGTAATAGTAATGGCAGACAAACCGGTCAATAAATAAAAAAGAGACATGATGTCAGCGATTAATGTTGCAGAAAAATTATATTCATTTTTTAAAATATAATGAACGTGGAGCTTATCACCAGAAAAAGGAGATTTTTTATTATAAACTCGCCTGAGAAAGCTAGTCACCAACTCAACCATTGGCAGTGTTAGTGGAATTAGAGATATACTCATGGCCCTAAAATGAAAATATTTAAATTTTAGTGAATTAAAAAGAATCGCTGAGAGCAACAAAAACGAATAACCAAGAAAACTTCCACCAATTTCACCTAGGTGAATTTTTGCAGGTTCTTTATTAAAATATAAAAAGGCCAAGAGAGGAACGGCACTCACCAAGGAACCCAAGATAACCGCGGAATTTCCATAAAAAAACCCCAAGGCCATAAAGGTTAAGTAAATTGCAGAAAAAAGCTTTATGGCGAGTGTATCGAGACCGTCTAAGAGATTGGCACCATTAACAACGCCCAAACCCCAAACGGATAGAACAATAAAGGCGATGGTAGAATTATCGGGCCAAACAACCTTAGAAGACAAGAAAGAAAATATAAAGACACCAAGAAACTGAAACCCTAATTTAACAATTGGTTTTAATTCATATTTATCGTCTAAATGACCATAGACTACAAAGAAAAAACTTCCCATCAGCCAATATTTTATAAGGTATCTTTCACTAAATAGAAAAAACTCTCTAAAATCTTCAAAGTACAAAAGTGCAAGATAAGATAAGATCACCGTACAGGCCAATGGCAATCCACCTAAGAGCACTGCCCCTGTTGTAGATTTTCGGGAAGGAACATATAAAATTTTTCGCAGCAAACCACCATGGGACTTTTTGGCCTGCAATATCAATAAATAACCTAAAGTACAGAAAGCAAAAGACGACACCAAAAGGATTAAAAATTCTTCAGTATAATGTTTTTCCATTATTCTCCTTCCGTTAAGTCATTTAACTAGTCGGAAAAACATGAATAATTGTAAAGAATTTCTTACGATAATATGCCAATGGGTAAGAAATTTCAAAAACCTATCTGTTTAATTTTATTCGCAAAGATTTCGAAACTCAAATACTCTACAAAAAAATTGTAGGCATTTTCAGAACACCTTTCGAGTAGTTGAGGGTTCTGCTCAAATGACTTTAAGGCATTAAGTAGAGATTCAGGCGATTGTACAGCAAATATTTTACCTCGCTCTTCATCTTTATTCAAAAAATTAACTCCAGTGGGAAGATCTGGTGTAATAACAGGAAGACCTGCGGAGAATGCTTCAACAAGAGTCATACCATAGGTCTCAGCGCAATTTATAGATGACATTATAAAAAGATCACTCTCGGAAAAAATTTTACATTTTTCATTTTCATCAACTTCACCTAATAGTTTTATTTTATCAGACTCATACTTTCTTAATGAATTAAATAATGGCCCGGTACCAATAATTTTTAAACTATAATTAGTATGCTGTAACGTATTTAATAAAAATTCAAAACCTTTATACTCAACAATTCTTCCCACCGCCAATAATTTTCCAGAAAAATGGATTCTTTTTTTATATTGTTGAGGTCTATTAATAGTGAACGGGATGATTGCCATTTTATTATCATTAAGGTTTTTAAGGGTACGGGAGCTTTGATAGAGATTATTAGATGAACAAATAAACTTATCATATATATGTAATGTTTTTATAAAATAATTTTCATAAAGTGCTCCTACAATTTTTTTATTAATCAAGTCACTATGATAGACCGCAATTATTTTAACTCCCAATGCTTTTATCAAAGCATGACAATTATAGAGGATTTGATGCATATAGGGGTTAGGCAAATGAACATAGATGAGAGAGATTAAATTATTTTCAATATAGTTATAGATTTTTTTATGAAAATGATAATTAATAGGCGTTGAATTAATAAATAAGTGCTGCTTAATTTGTCGTATATTTTCACCATATTGGCCAGTGTAATTTTTATCTAATTTTCCAAATGATATTATATGTACATTATTTTTGTTATTTATTTCAGCTCTTGAAATAGTTTCAGCAACAATTTCAATGCCTCCTTTGGTAGGGGGATAATACTTAGAAAGTTGCAAAATGTTCAAAAGATTACCTTATCTGTTATTACGAACTTCTCTATAAATCAAGATTCCCGATAAGAGAGAAACAATCACGGATATTAAGCTTGTATAATAAACTCGATCCTCTCTATAATAATCTTTTGAAACAAACAAAGTGTCTCCGGGTTGTAAAGTATCAGAAAAAGCTAATTGCTTTCCACCCTCTGACAAATCATAGACCTTATTGGTTAATTTTTTATTTTTATCCAACCTAGACAGTCTGATATTATCTAGTCGCGAAATACGACTTGGTCCACCTGCAAACGACAATCCCTTAATAATGGTAGTATCAAGTGGCACAAAATGTAATCCTGCAACACCCACCGCGCCCCAGATATGTACTGGGATTAAGGCCTTTCCTTTAATCGAAGTATTATAATAAACGGCCCCATAAACTTTGGTTATCCCTTTTAAGTCCGAGGGAAGGGCAAGTTCACGCATATCAATCTTTCGATTTTTATCTATCGCGCTAACAAAGCTAGAATTCATAAGTAAGCAAATTGAGAATAAGAAATATTTAATTTTCATCATAAATTGATTTTACCATAAAGTTAAAATTTTTCACAAGATTTTACTGGATATGATAATTTATATTATATGGAAAGTACTAATGAGTTAGAGGATATTACGGAAAATCCGACCCGGTTGCTTGGTTCTAAGATTATACCTTTGACCTATGCTTTAATTATCGGACATCTTTTGTTGAATTTCCTAGGGACACCACTACTTAAATATTATTATGTACTAGAGGTAATCTTTTTTTTAATTTGTGCAATCATCTATCCTTTGTCTCACATTATAATCCCAATCTTTGCCTTATTCTTTATAGAAGGACAGGGCCGAATACTATGGGATTATCATCCAGTATTTAGAGTTATTTTTGATTTTACTTTATTTATAGCGTTGCTAAAATCATTGGCGGTTAATAATACTCTGGTACCTAAGAATTCATTGCCTACGATTATTTTATTGACCATTTTCGGTCATTTTTGTTGGTATATTATTCAAATTTTTAATATTAGCTCTGTAGGCTTAGTCGGCGTGATAGGGGCTTCGAAAATCTATATCTTTCCTCTCTTAATGTTTTTTATGCTCTTAGCGAATTCAATTTCTTCAAATAAAAAAATATTGCAACAACTCCAATATTTCACCCTTTTTATGTTCATAAGTGAATCTCTTTTAATCATTTTTCAAATGGGTGTCAAAGAAGGCCATCTGCTAAAAATCTCACCTTTTTATTCATACGCAATGAAAAATAACATTTTTATTGCTGAAACCTTTAGGCCCTTCGGGACCTCTTACTTACCTGGAGGATTTTCCACCTATATGTTTCTAACAGTTGGGTTATTGTTTTTAGTGCCAATGAAAAATACTTTCCATCGCTTAGTGACTACATCCGCGATAGGACTCTCTTGGTTCTGTCTTTTTTTAATGCAAGTAAGATCTACATTTGCCAAACAAATGGCGATTATTTTTCTCATTCAAATATTCCTATTTATAACGAGTAAATTTAAATTTAAAACATTCATAAAATTTGGTGTTTTATTCGTGGCACTATTTGCTTATTTATTAACATTACCCAATATTGCCGATTTTTTTCCCACATTAGACCTTGAGCAGAGTATTGATCGTGTCAGTATTTTTTCAAATTTAGAAAAAATAAAATCTGCCAGATTAAACCCTGCAGTATTTTACGATACCATTACCAAAAAGCTATCAGAAAATCCTTTGGGGTTAGGGCCGGGACGTACCGGTGCTGCCACCAATCTTTCACTTGATATTATTATGAGTGATCCTCTCTGGGATGAAAGATCAAGTTGGTCATCTGACAATCTTTTCATAAGTTTAAGTATAGACCTTGGACTGGGGATGTTTTTTTACTCTATCCTGATTCTTTCTTTTCCAATTTTATTACTAAATTATGCATTTAGTTTTTATCGAAAAAGAGAAATAAATAATTTTCGCATTACACTTATCTCAGGTATCGTGACTTTAGTTATTTTGGCCGGAAATTGGGGGGCGGTGGGTATCCCCTACAACCCAGAATCATTTATGTTTTGGTTTTGGACTGCCTTAGGTTTTAATAAAAAAAGAGAAGCTGATTTATCTGATGAAATGAATAAGAGGAAAATTAAAGAAACGGTGACAATCAATGCTTGATTCCCTCTACGTTATACTCAGCACTATCAGCAATACTAAAATATTTGATTTTATTCCCCTAGACCTCGTTGTCCATTTTATTTCAGGTACGTTCTTGACTATTTTTTTACTAAAACGAGGTCACTCATTAAAAAAATCATTTTTTTTAATCGTAATATTAAGTCTCGCCAAAGAGATATTTGATTCCTTCACAATGACCAACAAAGTTAGTGAAAACTTATTAGATTTATTTATCACAATTCTCTACCCACTTTTATTGTTTTTCAGCAGAGAGCTAAAGATATACCTTACTAAAGTGGATGATAAAAGACATAAAAAAGAGTGATTCAGTTAAAATCTGGAGTATGCCCTATAATTTTTAAATCGGTAAAATTTTTAGTTAGCTCATATTCATCATATATTCTAGGATCAAAAATATAACGAATAAGAATTAACGTAAATAATAAAAAGATGGCAATGACAGTTGCAAAGACAGAGATCTTTCCTTCGGAAGTTCTCTTATATCTTACAAAGGTTGGTTTAAAGTCGTCAAAAATTAAATCCGAAACCACGGTTGATTCGACTAATTTTAATTGTATCAACTTTGATTCGAGAAGTTTTATATACTCAAAAGAGGGTCGCATTTCTTCCAGTTTACCTTGAAAAAACGCCAATTCTTTTTCGTACTCCCTTCTTCTTTTCATAAATGTTTTATATTCAGCATCAATTTTCTTAAATCTATTACCTTCAACTTTAAAATTATATTCATCTGAGTCTGAGGCATTAGCTTTTGATTTTATAAAATTTTGAATCGTTCCCATCGTTCTCTCTGTAGTAGAAGTGGAAAGACTACGAATTTCCTTATCTAAGTTTTTGCTCTTATTCGATAATTCTTTTAAAACAAATTTTTCATTCTCTGAAATAGTACCCAAAATAGATTTAAGCTCATTTATGTTTTTTTGTAAATCGGCCCTTTCATTTTTCAATCTCATCTGCTTTTTATAGTTCGCCATCTTTGTAGATGAGATCCCTCTTTTTAAAGTATTTTTTGTTTCTTTATACCTTGCACTCACTTCGTAATAATTTCCTTTAACATGATTATAATAGCCGTGATAATGTCTTATTCTGTAGCTTAGTTCTTCTAGCTCTTTAGAAATAGAAAGAATTTTTTCATTAAAATCGTTCATACTAATATTTCTCATACTTTCTTTCTTAGATTTAATTAGCTTTTCAGAAATTTTTATTTGCTCAGATATAAAATGTTTAGTCTCTTTAATTCTATTTTCAAGAATGAGAGCTTTTGCTTCGACCAGCAAGACTTTGCAGGTAAACTTATCTAACGTTTTTATTTTTATATCAAATTGAGTCCTCACTAGCTCTTGACTTTCAATAGAGTAAAATTCTGGTAACACCGCCCTAAGTTTATCAAGAATACAGCTTTTATTACCCACGCAAGTTAAAAATAACTCTTCATGAGTCTTTGTTTGCTTTGCATAAAGGGAATTTAAATTCAGCTTTTTAAAATCTTTATGCTTATATATTCTCTCTGCTAAACTATGATGAAAATCTTCTGATTTCATAATCGCGACGATTTCGGCCGGCGACATCTTAGCTGTCCTTTCCCCTAGAAGCATGGCAATCGTATTCGTTGGCGAATTGGCTTCATCAGAAATATACTTAAAGGTATTCGATGTTAGAAAAATATCGTTTTGTGTAATAAAAAAATAGGTGGCCAAAAAAATACTAATCAATGGTGTTAAGAATGTAATAATATAATACCTTTTCATCAATTTCCATATGAATGGGAAATTAATAATGGTAACTTCATCTAAAATGATATTAAGCTTTTTCAAAAAAATCTCCACCAAGGACGCTCAGATTCGATTGCCTGATCATCATCATTCTCTTTGACACTTTCTAGCAATAATCCTTTGAGATTTATGCCATACCCTAAAAAGAAATTTTTAATCTCCTCTATATCTTTTGCGCTAGATGAACGTTGAGAAACAATAATTGAAAGGCTTTCAAATTTCATTATAATGGGGAAAAATTTCTCACTATTTTTTTGAATTTTTTGTAACTCTGGGACATCCCAGAATATAATGTCATAATTTTCAATCAGCTTATCTAGAACTTCATCGTAATAGGCAATCGAGTGATCATTAACAAGGTCAACTACTTGCTTTAAGTCTAAAAACTCAAAATGATCATAAAAACTATAAATTTTTAATGCTGGGATTTTCTCTCCGATAATAACATCTTCAAGTTCGCTTGCCATCAAAAGATCTTTAAACGTTCCATCAAAAAGATTATCGCTGATGATACCAATTTTAATCTTAGTTTTATGATCAAAAAAGCTCGCCAATCCTAGAATACTTTTCTGTTGAGAGTCTTGATAACCTGTAGAGCTAATTGCAAAAGATTTAACTCCCTTAGTTTTATAGTCCTCATAAAATGAACGACCAATTTTGAATAATTCGTGATGATTTGATACTTTATAAAAATATTGATTGATATTATTTATACCATTTTCATTATCTCCAGCAGATTCTTTTAAAGAATCTTCATCAAAAGAGCTATCATTTTTTTTCTTCAACTTTAAAGTAGACATTTTTCCCTAAGTTATTTTTTATTATTCTTGTTTTTTATTGGATTAATTAAAATTCCTTTTATAGCAACATGATATTTATTAAAATACTCACATATATTTGTGATCTCTTTAATTTTTGTCTTATTCCCTGCTACAACGATAGACACATTGCCCAGGACTCTCGTTACAGGAAAGTAGAAA